>Ga0315274_10014767_pt1 | contig 11069 bp, 9 predicted proteins | sample YL17G02_20_MG_FD_203700 | JGI IMG/M metagenome (GOLD analysis project Ga0315274, IMG submission 203700) | Sediment microbial communities from Yellowstone Lake, YNP, Wyoming, USA - YL17G02_20 | ecosystem: Environmental > Aquatic > Freshwater > Lake > Sediment | place: USA: Wyoming | collected...
TCTTTTATAATCAGAACCCCTCCTCTATCACCATCAACAAATGCTGTTGTTGTTTTTGTTCTTGTAAGGTCAATGATTGTTTGTGGTACAGAAGTTCCATTCATTGCAATACAGTTCCTGAATCCGTTCTTAAGCAATGTTATGACATCAGCTCTCCCTTCAACAATTATTATGTCTTCTGCTTCTGCTAATCCTGGGCCCGCTGGAAGTTTATCACGACCAAACTCAGTTATCTCCAAACTGCGGACAGACTCCTTTATTTCTTCCATAAGTTCTGTTGAATCAGGCCCTTTGTCAACCATGCCTTTAAGCAGTTCTTTTGCCCTGTTTACAACATATTCGCGCTTTGTTACGCGCACATCTTCAACACTTTCAACAGTAACTTTTGCATTACAAGGCCCTATTCTCTGGATTGTTTCCAAAGAAGAAGCAACAATTGCTGTTTCAGCCATGTCAAGTGAAGAAGGTATTATTATCATACCTGCTGTTCTTCCGCCTTTTGTATCAAGATTTACCTCGATTCTGCCAATTCTCCCGCTTTTCTGCAATTCCCTAAGTTCAAGTTCAGTCCCAAGCAAACCTTCTGTTTGCCCAAAAACTGCTCCAATAACATCTGGTTTTTCTACAACTCCATCTGCCTGTATTTTTGTATGAACTATGTATTTTGCAGATACGGGTGCAATTTTACCCATTATAATCTCCTCCTTATTGAGCTAAAAGTTCAGAAAATGTTCTACATAGCACGCTTTTTATTCAGCGCACTTTTTCCATTGAGCATAAATGAATGAATGAACATGATAATCCGAATTTTAGCTTTTAATTATTTAGCAAGTGAACATAAGCGGCCCGCAACTAACTGATTTTCATATTTTCCACTGCTGGAAAATCGACCAGTACCTTTACGGGCCTTTATCGTATAAGTGTGGATTGTAATCATTGTTTCATACAATACATCCGGCTTACACGACTCTTGCCTTGCCAAGAATATATTAGAGAACTCGTGTTTAAAAACGTTTCTAATTAATTATTTTCCATATGGAAGATAAATCAAGTTTCTGCCAGCGCTTTGCGAAGCGAAAGGGCTGCAAGAAAAGGCTTAAAATGTCTCCATTTTAAAGAATTCTTTTGTTGAATTTTCAACAAAATACAGGTTATTTACCAGTACTCTCTCTAATTCCTTAAATTTTTCCCTGTAAATGTACCTATCGTATATTGATTTCATTGTTCTTAAGAATGGATTTGACTCCCATGTATTATTGTAATCAGTGATTATTGATGCCTTCATCTCAAGTTCAACATCACCTTTGTCCATCATAACAGGCACACCTTCAATAGTTACTTCTCTTTTGTCCAAGCCAACAATAAGTGTTTTTGCAAATATCTTAAGCCTTGTATAACTGTCAACATTCTTGAAACATGTCCAGAAAAGCTCAAGTTCATTTGCTCCAGGCACAGTTTTCATCCTGTACTTATCCTCATAAACAGTATACCCTTTTCTCCTAAACAAATCATACTTGAATGCATAATAGCTGCTAAGGGAAAATGTTCCGGCAAATTTTTGTCTTGTACCTTGTATTGTAAACTCTTCTGCCATATCATCACCTTACATGAACCTTTCCATTCTAAAGAATGATTTCATCTCATTTTCAACAGTGTGCATTTCAGAAGTTACTTTGTTTATCCATGTATCAAATGTTGATTTGTAAAAATAAATGTCATAAACTCCTTTAAGGAACTTTGAGATTGGGTTTGTTTCCCACCTGTTCTCATAGTCTGTATTAATGTTGCAAACAAGCTCTAGTTCTATGTCTCCTTTGTGCTTTGTTGCAGTAACATCATCAACTTTTACCTGCACCTTTTGTAAGTCAGTTACCAGAACACGCGTAAATATGTAAAACTGTGCATAATCATCGACCTTTTTAAAACAGTCCCATTCCAGCTCAATCTTGTCTCCAGCAGGGTTTGTTTTGTGTGTGTACTTTTTTTCAATTATGACATATCCTAAGCTCTTTATTATATCATAAAGAAGTCTATAAAAATCTCCCAGGTCAAATACTCCTACAAATTTTACTCTTGCATTTGTTATTTTTACTGTTTCCATTTTTATCGCCTTAATGTATAAGCTATTTTAACAGTTGGTTCTTTTATTCTTAACTTTTCTATAAGCACATCGAGCAAGCTCGGCTCTATTTTTAAAAGGTCTCTTTCAGTCAGGTAACCAACAACCCTGTCACCTTCAACAACAGGCAGCCTCTTCAGGTCCTTTTTGTTCATAAGTTGTGTTACATGGTAAAGGTCTGTATCTGGGTTTACGGTAATCACGTTTCTTGTCATGACTTCCCAAACTTTTGTTTTTCTTGGATTTTTATTTTTGAGAAATGCCCTGACAAGGATATCCCCTTCTGTAATCATTCCGCTGAGTTTTCCTTTGTCAATAACCATAAGTCCGCCAATGTGTTTTTCGCGCATAATCTTTGCTGCAGTTCTTATGTTTGTTTCTTTGTTTATTGTGATTGGCTTCCTGGTCATTATTTCTCTTACTCTAATTCCATACTTTACCATAAGATAATATAAGCAATCCTCCATTAAAATATTTGTCGTATCAGGAATTTACTTGATTCTTATTGCATCCAAGACCCTTGGCGCAGCTGTTTCAACGCGCATTAACTTGTGAATTGTCGAAGCAAGGTCAAGACACTTTGAGCTTTCGCCATGTACGACAATAACTTTTCTTGGTTTTGGTTCAAGACTTTTTACGTAATTAATCAATTGGTTCCTGTCTGAGTGTCCGGATAGCCCTTCTATAGAAAATACATCCATCTTAACATTCACAAGTTCTGTCTTGCCACCAATGCTTTCAACTGGAATATCCTTCTCACCCCTCTGCACCCTTCTGCCCAATGAGCCCTCTGCTTGATAAGAAACAAAAATTATTGCATTTTTCTTGTTTTCAGCAAGATATCTGAAATATTCAACTGAAGAACCACCTGTCATCATACCAGATGTTGCAATTATGACACACGATGTTGAAGAATTTATTATTTCCTGGCGTTCATCATTAGAACCCACTCTTTTAAGGCATTTTGCAGTAAATGGATTCGTGTCTTCGCCAAAAATCTGTTTTTTCATTTCACGGTTCATGAATTCAGGATATGCAGTGTGTATTGCTGTTACATCCCAAACCATCCCATCAACATAAACAGGGATATCCGGAACCTTTCCATTTCTTACTGCTTCCTCTACAATGGCAATTATATCCTGTGCGCGCCCGACTCCAAGAACAGGTATTAGCACTTTTCCTTTATTTTCAACAGTTTGTTTAATTGTGTTAACAAGGAATTCTTCACATTCCTGCCTGCTTGGCTGTATGTCTTCCTTAGCACCATAAGTAGCTTCCATTATTAGTGTCTCAAGCCTCTGAAAATCAACAAGAGCAGGTTCAAGAAGTTTTGATTTTGCGAACTTAAAGTCTCCTGTGTACATCAGATTATGATAACCTTCTCCAATGTTTAAATGTACAAGCGATGAACCAAGAACATGTCCTGCGCTGTGCAAAGTCAATCTGACATCTGGCGTTATATCAGTTACCTCATCATAATCAAGTGTTATTGTATTACGTACTGCTTCCTTTATCTCCCTGCTTGTATAATCTGGTTTTCTTCCGCTCCTTTGTGCAACATCTATGTAATCTAATTGCAGTAAAGTCATTATGTCCCTACATGGTTCAGTGCAATAAACAGGCCCTGTGTAGCCATATCTGAAAAGCAAAGGAATTGCACCACTGTGATCAGTGTGTGGATGAGATATAACAACTGCATCAATCTTATTTATATCAAATTCTGGTGCATCAAACTGCGGAAACGCAGCATCTGTTGAAGCAACATTTATCCCACAGTCAAGCATTATGTTTGATAATGGTGTCTGCAAAAGGATGCAGCTTCTTCCAACTTCGCGAGCTGCTCCAAGAAAAGAAGTTCTTATCCAGTAATTTTGTGTTCGTTCCCATTTTGTATTATATATTTTCTTTCCAATCTTATGCATGAATTCTCTTCTGTATTCTGAATTCTGAAATAATGTGTGTCTTATTGTTTTAATCAGATCAGAAGGAATTATCAAGGCTCTTCTAACTTTTGGCACCCATAATGTTCTCTTGCGTATTTCATTCATTACTTGTCCTTCTTTGCCAATCACGAGCCCTGGCTTTTCTGCTTCTATTATGACAATTGAACGCTTGTAGTCAAACCATGCTTCTCCAAGTTTTGCTTCTGGAGGCACAATCTCATTTATGATCTCCTGAGTTTTATCTGGATCAAGAAGCATCGAAGGGTCCATTCTTAACTCTACGCGTTTCTTTACTTTGTTAACAATGTTCCTTATTACATCTTTAGAATCAATAAAGAAGTCAGCATTCTTTGTATAAAGTACAATGTTTGCTCCTTCATAGAGTACATCCTGAATTTTTGCGTTTTCAGGTAACTCTTCCTTTATTTCCTCTATTACATCGCCATTCTTCATTCAAATCACAAGAATATCATGGGGAATTACTTAATGAGTTTTTCAATTTCTTCGCGCGGTACTTTTGAAAGTCCTTTTTCTGTTATTGTGTATATATCAATTGCTTCTCCTGAAGCAATATCTCTTGCCATTGCTGCTCTTACTGCGCGTGCTGCAATTAGGATTCCTTCTTTTAATGGAATTCCTTCCTTGTACTTGTCTTCAAGCACGCCATAAGCAATTACGCTTCCGCTTCCTGTTGATACAACTTTATCTTCTATGTTACCGCCATCTGGGTCAAGGGCAAATAAATGATATCCTGTCTCTTCATCATGCCCTGCAAGAAGAATCTGAACATAAAATGGAGTCATGCTCATTCTGTTACCGAATAATATGTTTGCAAGCAATGTTGCTGCTGCCTTAACAGTCACTCTCTTTTGTCTTCTTATCTCATATAATTCCATTTCAGACTTAAGATACTTTGCAAGCATTTGTGCATCGCCAACATAGCCTGCTATTGTTATTGCTATCTTGTCTGTTATTGGAATTATCTTATCCGCTACCTTGTGTGCAACAAGATAACCTGCTGTTGCTCTTTTTTCTGCAGCTAACACAACACCATCTGAACATATGAGCCCAACAGTTGTAGTGCCATGTTTTGCATATTCTTTCAAAAATTCTTCTTTTGGTATATTCATTTCAGAATCACTAAAATAACAACTTCAATTAATGTTTATAAATGTTTCGTAAAATCAGTACGATTTTGCAAAATAAACCATGTATTTCGCTTTTTTACTGCAAATGGCACATTCTCCCGTTGCTTCAAAATTAAATGACATTCCAATGCTTTTTGCACCTGTTTCTTCCGTTACTTTTGCCTCACAAGCAGGTTCCCCGCACCAAGCTACAAGAACTCTATTGCCGTCAACATGTTTTTTTAGTTCAGCAAATGATTTTGCGCTTTTTGTATGCTCTTCGAGGAATTTCTTTGATTTATTGTAAAGTCTTTCATGCATTTCTTCAATTTCTTTTCCAATTGCATCACTTAAGCTTGAAATCTTAACCTGTACTTTTTCTCCTGTGTCTCTTCTTGCTACTACAACTGATTCTTTTTCAATGTCTTTTGGCCCAATCTCTATTCTCAGAGGTATCCCTTTCATTTCCCACTCATTATACTTCCAGCCAGGTGTGTAACCTTCCCTATCATCAAACTCAACAAGGAATTCCTTTGATAATTTTTGTAAAATCTTCTTTGCTTCATTTAAAACATTTTTCTTGTCTTTATCTTTGTAAATAGGCACAATTACAACCTGTGTTGGTGCGATTTTAGGAGGTATTACAAGCCCTTTATCATCGCTGTGAAAAGCAAACATTACTCCAAGCATTCTTGTTGTTATTGCCCATGTATTTTGCCATGCATACTTTATTTTTTCATCCTTGTCAACGAACTTAATATCAAATGCTTTTGCAAAATTTTGCCCGTCAAAATGTGCATCTGGTCCTTGTATCATCTTTCCATCAGGCATTATGTATTCAATCGATGTTGTGTAAACAGCTCCAGCAAACTTTTCGCTTTCTGTTTTCTTGCTTTTTTCTCCAGCAAGTGCCATGTAATCCTTAACAAAATTGTAATACATTTCAAGTATTTCCTTGCATTCATTCTCAGCTTCTTCTTTTGTTGCAAAAACAGTGTGTCCTTCATTCCAAAGGAATTCGCGTCCGCGCAAGAAAGGTTTCGGGTGCTTAAATTCCCAACGCAAGACATTATTCCATAGATTAAGTCTCATTGGCAAGTCATTGTACGACTTAATCCATTTTGAATAAGAAGGATAAATTATTGTTTCACTTGTCGGCCTTACTGCAAGCCTTTCACTAAGCTTTGTATTGCCAGTTTCAGTTACCCATGCTACTTCTGGCGCAAATCCTTTGACATGTTCTTCTTCTTTTTTAAGGAAACTTTCTGGTATAAGCAATGGGAAATACGCATTCTTTACGCCCATCCTCTTAAGATGTTCATCAACAACTTTGACAACCTTTTCCCAAACAGCATAACCATACGGTCTTAAGACTATACAACCGCTAACTGCTGAATAATCAGCTACTTCTGCTTTTAATATAACCTCAGGATACCAGTTCTCAAAATCACTCTTTTTATACAGCATACCCTGTGTCTTTTTGGGCTCTTCCATTTTAACACGAAACTTTTTTAATCTTATAACCTTTTCTCATTGTTTGGTGATTGAGTTTAAAAAGTCCAATTTTTACGTTACAACCCCTTTGTATTATGTAAATGATCAGCCCCATCTAGGCTCCGCATATACAACAATAGCTGCAGATATCCTTGCCAGATGGAACCGGATTTTAGGAAATAACGTATTCTTCTTAACAGGTACAGATGAACATGGGGCAAAAATAGCTGAATCTGCAAAAGAACATGATCTTGAACCACAAAAATTCTGCGACAAAATGGCCCCAAGATTTGCTGAAGCTTGGAAAAGTCTTAACATAAGTAATGACTTTTTCATACGCACAACAGATACAAGACATGAAAAATTTGTCATAAAATTCATAAAGAAAATCAAAAAGAAGGGTGACATTTACAAAGGAAAATATGAAGGATGGTATTGTCTTGGATGTGAAAAATTCGTCACAGAAACTGAACTTATTGATAAGAAATGTCCTCTTCATCCAAACCGCGAACCAACATGGAGCACCGAAGAAAATTATTTTTTCAAACTTTCAAAGTATCAAAAGATACTTTTGGATGCAATTGAAAACCCAGACAACAAATACCATTATGAAATACTTCCTGAAGAGCGCAAAAATGAGATATTAAGTCGTCTGAAAGGAGGTATTAAAGATGTCTCTCTTTCCAGGGCAAATGTAAGATGGGGTATTCCTTTACCTTGGGATAAAAAGCATACTGTTTATGTTTGGATTGAAGCTTTGCTAAACTATCTCTCAGCTCTTGAAATTAATAAGAAAAATAAGTTTTGGCCAGCAAATGTCCAGTTATTAGCTAAAGATATTTTGTGGTTCCATTCTGTTATATGGCCTGCGCTCTTAATCTCATCAGGCAAAGAACTTCCAAAGAAAGTATTTGCACATGGTTATCTTACAGTAAACGGGCAAAAGATGTCTAAGTCTCTTGGTAATGTGATTGATCCAATTGCATTTTCAACAAAGTACAGTGTAGACAGCTTAAGATATTTCCTTTTTAGGGAAACCGTTTTTGGACAGGATGGAGACTTCTCAGAAACAGAGTTTATCAAGCGCGTAAATGGCGACCTAGCAGATGGCCTGGGCAATCTTCTGAATAGAACTCTTGTACTTATTGAAAAGAACTTAAGCGGTGAAATCAAAAAATCGAGACCAGAGCAAAAAATATTGAACAAAATAAATGAGGTTGTTGGGTTTTATAACGCTGAAATAAATTCCCTAAAATTCAATTTAGTGCTTGAAAAGATATGGACACTTGTATTTGAGCTTAACAAGTACATAACAGACGAAAAGCCATGGGAAATAAAAAATGGTAGAAGATTAGAACAGGTATTATATAATATTGCAGAGGGAATTCGAATAATTGGCATTTTAATTTATCCATTTATGCCAAGTACAGCAGAAAAGATCTTTGAACAGCTTGGTTTAGACAAAAAAGATATTTTGGCAAAGAATCTGAAGTTTGGTATAATCAAAAACACCACAAAAACAAGGCGTGGTGAAGTACTTTTTAAAAAGATTGACGCAGAGGAACAGAAAGTTGATGTTAAAACATTGCATGAAGTTCCTCAAAAGGGGGTGAACAAAATTACAATATCTGATTTCCAAAAAGTGGAATTAAAAGTAGGTACAATCAAAAAAGCAGAAAAAGTAGAAGGCACCGATAAACTGCTAAAATTAATTGTTGATATAGGTGAAGATCGCCAGCTAGTTGCAGGAATCGCAAAATACTACAAACCAGAAGAATTAATTGGCAAACAGGTGATTGTTGTTGCAAATCTTGAGCCTGCAACACTCAAAGGAGTGCAATCTGATGGTATGGTGCTTGCTGCAGATGTAAATGGCGAGCCAATTTTGATTACAACAGACAAAAAAACTAAAAATGGAACAAAAATTCGCTGAAATTTTTTATTTATAAATTTATTTTTTGTAAAACGTATTCTGTAACACATATTCAACAGCAAACACATGCTTATAAGCACAAAACATCTTATCATCTATCTCTAAGAAGAGTTGGGGAATATGAAAGACGAAAATTCTGAGCAAAAAGCAAAGGACGAGAGCCATTCACTCTCATGTACGATGCAGCTCAGACTTTTCGATTATAATGAAAAGCTTAAGAAGTGAAATCAGCAGGTGAGGTTTCGCTTTTTTTCTATTTTTTTCTAAAAGATTAGAAAATTTTCTTTAATTTATCCAAATCAAAGACTTCTTCAATATCAATTACTATCGCATGCTTCACTGGATAACCAGGTCCGCTTCTTTTTACAGCCAAATCAAAGAACTTTCCTGAAGAATAAACAGTTGCCTTACCATTAATCCGATAATATTCTTTCTCATATTTTGCTACAACACATACTTTGTTGTTTTCTTGAATATTTTTAAATGTTGTAGACATCATGCAGTCGCTTATCAGTAATTTATTTTCAACTAGCCCATTTGATATAACTACGTTTGCATTAGGTTTACTGTCCTTAGAACATGTAGCTAAAACTAGCTCCTGCCCCTCTTTTAATGCGTCTTTCCAAACCATAATAAATGGGCCCCCTGAGATTTGAACTCAGGACCTTTACCGGATTTCTCTCTCGGTGTCTGCTTGCCAGTTTCCGCAAGCGCTTTATGCGCAGTGCGAAAGGGCTTTTATCAGCCGACTGAGCTTCTTTTACTAAAAGAATGTGCTCCACCAGGCTAAGCTAGGGGCCCATAAACTTCTGAAAAAATCAATCGTTTAAAAAATCTTCTATTTCAGCATGTTCGACTTTGTTATAATACCGATTGTCTTTCCTGCATCCATTACAATTACTGCAGGAAACTCAAGCAACAGGCTTTTGACAGTATCAATACTTGTATACTTTGAGACAGAGGGTGGTGATTCTTCCATAATCTCCTTTACTTTCGTGTTTCTTAGATCATGCGAACTCTTCAGTATGTCTTCTTCAGTAATTATACCAACGACTCTACTCCCTTTGAAAACAGGCACTTGTGAAATTCCTTTTTGCCTCATCATTTTTATTATTTCAGGAATTTTCTGATCAGCCTTTGCACTGACAATAGCCGGTGTCATATACTGTTCACAAGAAACTTTTTCTTCTTTCTCAAGACAATCAAAAATCTTCTTTACTGTTGAGAATCTCGGATCAACCTTTCCCGTTTCTATTTTTGCTATGTGTGCCTGCGTTACACCAGCCCTGTGCGCTAGTTCGCTTTGGCTAAGCCTAAGCTTTGTCCTTATTTTCTTTATATTGCTTAAATCTATCATATAACCCACAGTTATAATTAATATTCAAATTTAATATACTTAAATATAAATAGTTTTCCTGACTCTTCATTCTAGATAGAGGTGCAAAATATGAGAAAATGTTTATTCACATCAGAAAGCGTCACTGAAGGTCACCCGGATAAAGTTTTCAAGTAAACTCTTGAAACGTCCAGAATCTGTGACCAAATCTCAGATGCTATTCTAGATGCAATGTACAAACAGGACCCACATTCAAGAGTTGCCGTAGAGTGTCTTACCACAACAGGCATTGTTGTAATAGCTGGAGAAGTCACCACACATGCTACAGTCGACATACAGGATGTTGCAAGAAAAACAATTAAAAAAATTGGTTATGACAAACCAGAGTATGGTTTTGATTTTGAACACTGTGCTATACTTGTTTCGCTTCACGAACAATCCCCGGACATATCACTTGGCGTAACAGAAACTGAAAAGCATGAACAGGGTGCAGGTGATCAGGGACTTATGTTTGGTTATGCTACAAATGAAACACCTGAATTAATGCCATTACCAATAACTCTCGCACATAAACTCACAATGAAACTTGCGGAAGTGCGCAAGAAAAAAGAACTCAATTGGGCAAGGCCTGATGGAAAATCACAGGTTACTGTTGAATACGAAGAAGGCAAACCAAAGCGCGTTCATACTGTAGTTGTATCAACACAACATTCTCCTGATGTAAGTCTAGAAACTGTAAGAAAAGATGTAATTGAAAAGGTGATTAAACCTGTTTGCGGCAAGTGGATTGATAATAAAACTATTTTTCATATAAATCCTACTGGCAGATTTGTTATTGGTGGTCCACCAGGAGACACTGGTTTAACTGGAAGAAAAATAATTGTTGATACATATGGTGGCATGGGCGCACATGGTGGAGGATGTTTCTGTGTTGCAGGAAACTCTCTGGTAAACTTTGAACATGGAACGACACAGATATCAGAGTTATCAAATGTTAAACAAGGCACACTTGTAAAAACTGATATTTCACCAACACCAGTTGGCGAGTGGCTTGATAACGGTACTATGAACACGATAAAAATCGGCACATTTGATGGATATAATATAGAAGGTACTT
>Ga0315274_10014770_pt1 | contig 11067 bp, 7 predicted proteins | sample YL17G02_20_MG_FD_203700 | JGI IMG/M metagenome (GOLD analysis project Ga0315274, IMG submission 203700) | Sediment microbial communities from Yellowstone Lake, YNP, Wyoming, USA - YL17G02_20 | ecosystem: Environmental > Aquatic > Freshwater > Lake > Sediment | place: USA: Wyoming | collected...
TCTTCGCGATTTGGCCCACTTCCATTGTGGGCAACGCACGGCCTCGTTTGCGGGTCTGTTACGAAGCCCTCAAGCCTTTTTCGGGCATTTCCCCCTGCTTTGATGTCCCCAACGTGAGACGCTTACGGCTGTGCGTCGTCCAACAGGCGGGCGTTAGCATTCATCCGGCGTAGAACTCGCGGCCATACTAAACAAGACGGTCAGCGGGAGCAACCCGGCCAACACGCAGAACAGCACGCCTATCGTGGATTCCCGGTACGCAAACCACGCGACCAACAGGGCCAGGCCATTCCACGCCGCATGCACACCCCATCCTGTGAGCAGATCGAGCAGCATTCCACCCCATCGTCTCCTGGTGATTCCGCGATACCATCCACGGCCAATGAACGCGCTACATGACCCATGCATGACCGCTGCGGCGACCCGCAGCCAGAACCCCAACCACCAATCCTCAAACAGCATGCTCATATAGCCGGCGTTTTCGGCAAAGGCAAAGCCCACACCTCCGGCAACCCCCACCAAAATCGCCACTCGTTCCGTCAACCGCGCTCCCTGGTGGGCAAACAGGAGGAGCGGCAGTCCCTTGAGCGCCTCCTCGATGGCTGGGGCGACGACAACGAGAAGGCCGCCCAGAGCCACCAGCGCCACCGGCGAACCGAGGACCCACTCTTCCAGGTGCTGCACCGAACTTGGATCTCGGGCCGCCTGCCTGATGATGCCCAGGATGGACGGATCGCCCAGCAATTGGCTCACGACCAGCACGGCCACGATGGCCCCGGCAAATGCAACCAACTCCGTGGCGAGGGCCAGCCCGGTCGAAAACGCTGCCGCCGTAGCGGTCGAAAGGAACACCTGATGCTGGGGCAGAAGCCTGCCCGACAGCGGTTGGCGTTCCACGGGCGAGCGGAGCCCGCGCAAGGTGAGGCTCAGGAACAGCAGAGAGGCCAACCCGGACGCTACGACGATCAGCGGCGGGAGTGTCCGCTGGATGCTATGTGGCACCCACTTGACGAGCACGATACCCAGGCCCCACACCAGGACCAACAAGCCGAACCAGACCCAACCCGGCAGCAGGGACAGCCGGCGCCATTGTGCCACATTCAGCGCGCGCTTACCTTGCATGGCCATGGCCAGCCCGATTACGGCGACGGTGATTGCCAGCACGCTGTCGGCGGCCGGGTTGTCCGAGGAAACGGTGAGCAGCCCGTATGTTGTCCCGCCGATGGCCATCAGGCCACCTATGGCGATCAGCAGCATGTACCCAAGCCGGGCCAGACCAGCAGGGGCAGATGGCCAGGTATCCACCATCTCTGTGGAGTTACCCTGCCCCTCTGCCGGTGTCGTCATGTTCCAGTCTGTCAATGTTCCAGCCTTCCCCTTGTCCGCTCAATCAGTGCCGACTGGTGGGCAAGCGCGGAGCCACTATCTGTCCCGTGCGTCCTGCTCGCTCCAACAGTGCAGCGCGCAATGCCTGGTGGTCGCTCCATGGATATTCGGTCGTGCCAAAGCACATCGACTGCTCGTGCCCCTTGCCCGCTGCGACAACGATATCTCCCGCCTGGGCCAGGCGCACAGCAAAAGCGATCGCCTCTGCGCGATCGCGGATGCGATAGTAGCCGAGTCCTTCACGCGCCTCAGCCTCCTCGCACCCTTGGGCAATCTGGTTGATGATCGTGTCCAGGTCTTCTGTCCTCGGGTCCTCGGCCGTGATCACGGCAACATCGGCGAGCCGGCCCGCCACGCGGCCCATCATTTCGCGTTTATGCACATCGCGCAGGCCGGCACAGCCAAAGACCACAATCAGCCGTCCCGGCGTCTGAGGGCGAAGGGCCTCCAGAACACCCTGCAGGGACTGGGGCGTGTGCGCAAAATCCACGATGGCGGCAAAGTCCTGCCCTTCGTCTATTCGCTCCATGCGGCCCACTACCTGCGCGCAAGCGGCGATCCCCTGCTGAATGGCAGCTACAGGTACATGGAGTGCCAGCGCCACCGACACAGCAGCCAGGATGTTGTACATGTTGTACCGCTCGATCAGCGCCGTGTGCAACTCGAATTCATCCCCTGCCGCCCGGACGATCAGATCTGCGCTCTGATCCCTGATCTGGATGCCAGTTACCGTGACATCGGCCTCGGCCGTCAATGCATAGCGAATCTGTACATCGGCCGGGATTGGCTGCAGATACGGGTACGAGGCGTCGTCGGCGTTCAATATGGACACCTTGGGCACGCCCGGCTTGCGCCACGAGGTAGACAATGCCTGGAAAAGCCGTGCCTTGTCGGCACAGTACTGCTCCCACGTGCCGTGGTAGTCGAGATGCTCGTGCGTGACGTTGGTTACCACCGCCACGTCAAACTCGGCCCCGGCGACCCGGTGCTGAGCCAGTCCATGAGACGTCGCTTCCAGGACGGCGACCTCGGTGCCTTCTCTGACCATCTCGGCCAAAAAGGACTGCATCTCGGGCGCGTCGGGCGTGGTGACGTGCAACCCGGTGTCGATGGAACGGCCGCCGATCAGGGCAGTCACTGTGCTGATCATTCCCGTCTTACGCCCGGCAGCAGCCAGGACCGACCGGATGAGGTGTACCGTGGTGGTCTTGCCCTCGGTGCCCGTCACACCGATCACGGTCATCTTGCGACCGGGGTGATCATGCCAGGTCGCGGCCAGGTGCGCCAACGCCAGCCGGCTGTCAGGGACCTGGACATAGGCCACGTGGCCTGCCAGGTCAGCCTGACGCGGTCGCTCGCCCACGATGGCTGCAGCCCCTCGCTCAACTGCCTGGGGAATGAACCGATGCCCATCGGCCTGACCGCCAGGGATGGCCACAAACAGGCTTCCCTCTTGCACGCAACGCGAGTCGAAAACCAGGCCAGAGATCTGCACGCTCTCATCGCCAGCCAGACTATGCTCGCCCAAATCGGCCAGGAGATGCTTTAGAATCACCGTACTATCCTTCTTTACCAGGCAGAAACCGGGCGAAAACCGAATTGCCCAACAGGTGCCCACGATGGGTCAGGCGGATGCGTTCCAGTGCCCCTTCGCGGGGCACGCGCTCCAGCAGGCTGCATGCGGTCAGCTCGGCGATCTCGGTAGCATAGGTTTGGTCCAGCGACGCCCCAAACCGCTGCTCGAAGCGCTGAGAGGCTACCCCCTCTTCCAGCAGGCGCAACCCCATCATCATGGTTTCGCCCATCTCCAAGTCTCGGCCGATTGGCTCTTCCTCAGCGACTGGCGGTTGGCCTGCCTGTACCGAGCGAACATAGTCTGCCGGAGCGCAGAGATTAGCCCGTCGTCTGCCTCCCCACCAGGAGTGTGCCCCCGCCCCCAGGCCAATGTATGGCTCGTTCCGCCAGTAGATGAGGTTGTGCCGGCAGGCATGCCCCGGCAGCGCCCAGTTCGAGATCTCGTAATGCAGGTACCCGGCCTGATCGAGCGTATCCTCGGCCCACTCGTACATGTCGGCTGCCAGGTCATCGTCTGGAGGAGGCACCGTTCCAGCCTCGATCTGTGCAGCCAGTGGGGTACCCTCCTCCACCGTTAGCGCGTATAGCGACAGGTGCTGCGGCTCCAACTCGAGGGCCCAGCACAGGGCTTCCTGCCAGCCCTGCAGCGTGAGGTGGGGCAGGCCAAGCATCAGATCCAGGTTCAGGTTCTGGAAACCCGCCACCCGGGCCTGGTGCACCACGGCGCGGGCCTGTTCGGCCGTGTGGATGCGGCCCAGGAGGCGCAGCAGCCGGTCGTCAAAGCTCTGCACCCCCACACTGAGCCGGTTCACGCCAGCCTGATGCAGGCACCGCAGACCGGCAGCTTCCACCGTGCCCGGGTTGGCCTCTACCGTGATCTCGGCGTTCTTCGGCAGCGAAAGGGCGCAGCGCACATCACTCACCAGGGCAGCCAGGTCTTGTGCAGGCAGAACCGTGGGCGTCCCGCCGCCGACGTACAGCGTCTGGCTCCCAGGACTAGTATCTGGGGCCGCGTGGGCGCGGTCGTCCATGATGCAGCCCGACACCATGGCCATCTCCTGGCGCAAAGCAGTCAGGTATGGCGCAAAGAGGGGGTCACACCCTGCATACGAGTTGAAATCGCAGTAACCGCACTTGGCCCGGCAGAACGGGATGTGGATATAGACACCAAATGACGACATATGGCAAACACAAAACCCTTCACCTCTGAGAGATGAAGGGTTCTTGGTTCACAACAAGCCCAGTTGACTGCCCCCAGCACCTATCCCGAGCGTGTCTTGATCCTACAGCCGCGCTTCAGGAATGTGTCACCCTGAGCGACCGTAGGGCACAAAGAATGACACGCACGGTTGCGGCACTCGGTCAGGACATAGGATCTTGAACAGGCCAGGGGCCGGCTCTGACAGGAGCTAGGGCGTTGTGGCCCAGCCCCGCGTCTTGACGAAATCGGTCAACCACGGAACGGTGACCCAGTTCCCCTGGTAGGCCTTGATGCCCAGGTAGATGGGGTAGATCCAGGCCAGCGCCGTGATAGCCCCGATCCCGCAGGTGACGGCCGAGATGATGCCGATCAGCACTGAGAGCACGATGCCGACAGCCAGAGCCATAACCGCGTTGTACTTGATGAACGGCCGGTTTTTCTTGTCCTCCATCAACAGCGCGATAATGGCCGGGATCCACAAGATCCAACTCAGTATGGCCCACAGCTTGTCGTCCTGGGTGATGTCACTAGAGCTCGGAATTCTTTCTTCCACTTTGGCCTCCTTGTCGAGAATCGGAAAACAGATAGCCCAGAAAGTAGCTATGACACGATAGTGTTCATTGTATCATCATCGTCTGGAAATGTCAACCCTTGTCCACACAGGGAAAGCATGGTACAATCGCTCCTGCGGATCGGCCCGCCGGAGGAGAGAGAATGACGAGAGTGGTGTTCATGGGCACGCCGGATTTCGCGATCCCTGGCCTGGAAGCGCTCTGCGCACATCACCAGGTGGTGCTGGTGATCACCCAGCCCGATCGCAAGCAGGGACGGGGGCAAAAGCTGCTCCCTCCGCCAGTGAAAGCGGTGGCGCTCCGCTACGGGCTGCCGGTCTGGCAACCCACCACTTTGCGCAATCCAGAGGCCATCGACCGACTGCGGGCGACCCATGCCGACGTGTACATCACGGCAGCGATCGGCTTTATCCTTCCGCCCGCCGTGCTGGCGATTCCCCCACACGGCTGCCTGAACCTGCACGCCTCCCTTCTACCCCGCTGGCGGGGAGCGGCCCCGGTAAGCGCCGCTATACTGAACGGCGACCCAGAGACCGGCGTCACCCTGATGCAGATGGACGAGGGACTGGACACAGGCCCCATCCTGGCTCAGGTACGCTGCCCCATTGCCCCTGGCGACACCACTGAAACGCTGACCCATCGCCTGGCGCAAATGGGTGCCGACTTGCTCACCGCTGTGCTGCCTCGTTGGATCAACGGCGAGATCGTCCCTCAGGCACAACCGGAGGGCGCTACCTTTAGCCAGCGCCTGTCCAAAGAGGCCGGCTGGATCGACTGGCGCCTACCCGCGGCAGTTCTTGAGAGCATGACGCGCGCCTATGCCCCCTGGCCAGGTGCATGCACCATCTACCGCGGGCAGCGCCTCAAGATCGTGCGTGCTCAAGCGCTCCCCGACTGGCACGATGCACGGCCCCCAGGCCATGTCATCCTCCTCCCTGACAAGCGCGTCGCCGTCACCACCGGCCAGGGCGCTCTCGTCTTGTGCGAGGTCCAACTCGCCGGAAAACGGCCAGCGAGCCCGGATGCGTTCTGCTGTGGCTATCAGGACTTTGTCGGCTCGGCACTGGGACAGATGGATCAAGTGCCAGCCCAGCCAAGGTAGATACATTTGATATACGCAGAAGATGGCTCACGAGTTGCACCGCGCAAGCGGCCTCGCTCCGTTGACTGGGTACCGCTGCTCGTTCCGCTGATCGGCCTGGTCGCCGTGTGGCCTCTTCTCACCCAATCGTTGCCCAGCACCGACGATGGCGCGCTGCACATGCTGCGCCTGGCAGAGATCGACCGTTGCCTGCGGCACGGTGTGCTGCCCCTCCGCTGGGCACCCGACATGGCCCATGGATACGGCTATCCTTTCTTCAACTATTATGCGTCGCTCTCTTCCTACATCGGCGAGATGTGGCATGTGGTAGGCTTTAGCTTTCCGCAGGCCGTTGCTGCAGCGACGATCAGTGCTGTTTTCCTCGCCGGTTGGGGGGCTTATGTGCTCGGCCGTGACATGTCGGGGCGGAAGGCCGGCCTGGTCGCCGCAACGGCCTACATGTACGCCCCCTACCAGTTCTATGACAGCGCGTACCGCGGCAACCTGGCCGAGACCTGGGCGCTGGCCCTGCTGCCATGGGTGCTCTGGACAGGCCGACGGGCAGCCAACAGCCGCCGCTGGGCGGACATCGTGCCTTGTGCCGTGGCCTATGCTGCTCTGATCTGCACGCACAATGTGGTGGCCCTGATCAGCAGCCCCGTTGTGGGATTGTACCTCTTGCTGCTGTGGTGGACCACCGGACATGCCTGGTCTGCCGCGCGACGACTGGTGGCGCTGATCACATTGGGGCTGGCCCTGAGTGCCTTCTTCTGGCTTCCCGCTTTCCTCGAAAAGGAATGGACCCATTTCTCAACCAACCTGGTGGATTATCGAACGTTTTTCCTGTCGGCCAGGGAACTCCTGGCCTGGCCGCCGCAGGTTGATCTGTCCCGGCTCAACGCCTATCCACCGCGCAGTCTGAGCTGGGGCACGTTGATCCTGGTCGGCGTGGGCCTGGCCCTGTATGTGGTGCAGAGGCTGCGCCGTGTCCACCTTGTCCTCCAGCCATTGCAGCAGGATCGGGTGTTCGTACTCGAGGCGACGTACTGGATGGTGGTGTTCCTGTTGGCATCCTGCATGACTATCCGCCTTTCCGATCCCCTATGGCGCACCGTGCCACTGATCCGATTCGCGCTGATCCCGTGGCGGTACCTGGGGATTGCCTCGCTGGCCGGCAGCCTGGTAGCCGGAATGGCCGTCGTCCCCATCCCCGACCCACCGTCGCCCCGATCGCCGGCTCTGCTGGCGACAGGTGCTGCCATCGTCTTTCTCGTCGCCACAGCCATCCCATGGACCTATGCTGCGCCTTTTCCACAGCCCAAGCAGATCGGCGTGGCGCAGATCGTCGGCTGGGAATATGCCACGGGGCTCATCGGCACCACGGCCAAGAACGAGTACCTGCCCATCTGGTCCTCCCAGTTGCCAACCGACCCAGCCGACCCTGCGCTGCTCACAGAGGCCGACCCGATCATTGCCCGGCTGGACCCTGCCTCGCTGCCCGAAGGAGCAACAGTCCTCTCGGCCCGCTACAGCCTGATGCGCGCCAACCTGCTGATCCAGAGTCCGCAACCATTCCGCGCCCTATACCGGCAGTTGGCCTTTCCGGGCTGGAGGGTGACCGTGGACGGGATAGCCGTACCGCTGATCGCCGTGCCACCGTACGGCCTGCTGGGTTTCGACGTGCCTGCTGGGAATCACCGGGTGGTCATCCGGCCGACGACTACGCCCCTTCGCCTGCTCGGGGACGGCGCGAGCGTCCTGGCGCTGGTAGTTTCCCTGGTGCTGCTGATGATAGGCCGATTCCGCGTGCCTGTGCCCAGCGCGATCGCCGTAGGCCGTCCGTTCCCCTGGGCGCACGGGTTGTGCCTGGCAGCGTTGACCCTCAGCGTTCTGGCCATCAAAGAAGGGGTCGTCGATCGGACCGAGAACCTCTTTCGGGCTCACCTGTTCGACGGCACCCATGTGCCCGGCGCACAACACGAGACAGAGATCAACTTTGGCAACGCCTTTACCTTGCACGGTTATGACTTGCCCAGGGAGCCAACGATTGCTGGCGAACCCCTGCGTGTAGACCTCTACCTCAGTGCTCTCCGCCCGGTGGATGGCGAGTATGTAGCCTATGCCCGGCTAGTGGATGAGGAGGGACGGCTGTATAGCTTGCCCGACAATGACGCGCCGGAGGGGTTTCGCCCCCCGCCACCGACCACGATCTGGCCTGGCGATGCGTACGGGCACTGGGCCTACGTGGTCTACACTCTGCCCGGTACGCCTCCTGGGGATTACTGGATCCAGGTTGGGCTCTTTGAGCGAGACACCTGGCGCGGCTTGAACGTCCTGGATGACAACGGACAGATCGAGGGTCTGGCGACGCGCCTGGGGCCAGTGCAGATCATCCGTCCACGCCGACCACCCGATCTGGACTCGCTGGGCATGGACCAGCGAGCACAAGTCGAGGTTGGCCATGGCCTGGCCTATGTGGGAAGCACGCAGAATGCTCGGTCGGTCCACGGGGGCGACACGCTCAACCTGACCTTGTTCTGGCAAGCGACGGGTGCCCCTGAACAGGACTGCCTGCTCCAGGCAGCGCTTGCCAGCTCGCAGGCTACCATTCCGCTCGGCGATCGCCTTCCGCTGGGGCGAACCATTCACCCAACAACTGCCTGGCGACAGGGGGAAGTTGTGCGCAGTCCGCATGCGCTGCGCATCCCACCGACCGTCGATGCCGGGACGTACACGATCCAGGTCACCGTCACCGACGGACGGGAACACCCGCTCGCATCGCCGATTGGCGTGGGACAGATCGTCGTCGAGCCGACGGACCGACAGATGGTTATCCCGCCGGACATTGGGCAGCGCCTGGACGCCGACCTGGCAGGACAGGTGATGCTGCTGGGGTATGATCTCGCGCAGATGCGGATTGGCCGGGGTGGATCGCTCCCGTTGGTCCTGTACTGGCAAGCCCAGGGCGAGATGCAGGTCAGTTACAAGGTCTTTGTGCAACTGATCGGGCCGGGTGGCGTGCTGACCCAGGTGGATGCTGTGCCTGTCGACTGGAAACGTCCTACTTCAGGTTGGATCGCCGGAGAGGTAGTGGTGGATCGATATACCTTGCCCATCCCTGCCGGTGCGGCTCCGGGAGCTTGTTCGCTGATCGTGGGCATGTACGACGAAAGCACGCTGCAGCGACTGGCCGTGGTAAATGCATCCGGGGCGACTATGGCGGATCACGTCGTGCTGAGCCAGGTGACTCTGGAATGAGCCTATGAGCGAGGCAAAAGCACCGTCTATCAGGCATGCCATTCCGCTGCTCGTGGCAACTGCGCTCACCGTGGCCTTTGTGGTGGCCCTGGCCGCCAATGTCGCTCCCTGGTTGCGCGGCCCCAAAGAGTGGCGCTGGGTGTACGCTGTACCGGGGACGCCAGCCCGCCTCTGGCTGCCCGCGCTTGTCCTGGTGCTCTACCTCTTGTCGTGCGCATGGCTGGTGCCCCGACCGGGAGAGATGGCCGCAAGAGGTCCGGCACGCCGCAGAGTGGCATTGGCGTTGCTGCTGTCTGTGGTGATGACGCCTGCCATCCAGTTGGCCCTGCTCTACATGGACCATCCAGACGTGCGCACACAGCTCTTTTACCGCACGGTGTCCGAAGGGGCCAACGGCTTTTTCAACGTCGGCGCGGTTGTGGTGGACCGGTACGACTTTCTGAGGCACTTTGCAGAGCGCATGCTGAGCTGGTACCCCACCCATCCACAGCGGCACCCGCCTGGTTTGCCGCTGCTGTTCTCCCTGGCTCGCACCTTCTTTGATGCCCAGCCTGCCCTGACGGAGCGGCTGAATGAGGTCTACCGCCCGTACCAGTGCCACAACGGGCCCCTGATGAACCTGCCCGATGGGGCTATTGCCAGTGCGACGGTGCAGATGATTCTGCCTTTTGTGATGAGCCTGGTCGTATGGCCGCTGTACCGGTTGGGCAAAGAGGTGTACGATCAGGCCACTGCCGTGCGCGCGGTCCTCCTCTGGCCGCTGGTACCCGGCATTGCGCTGTGGGCCGCCTTCTGGACACCGCTCTATGCGCTGTTCACGGTACTGGCGTTTCTCCTGTTTCACTATGGGTTGAGCCGCCGAAACCTGCTCCACCTCTACCTGAGCGGCGTGACTGTTTCTGTTGCTTCGTTCCTGAGCCTGGGCAACCTGGCTATCGCCGGGTTTCTGGGCCTCTATGCGCTGGTTGGGTTGGTGATCAGACCGCCACGACCCAGGTGGACCTGGCTGCTGTGGGGAGTGCTCTGCTTTGTCCTGGGGGCGAGCACCCTGTGGCTGGGGCTCTGGCTGGCGGTTCGTCTCAGCTTCTTCGCCGTGTGGCGCCAGGCCATGGGCCGCCACCTGGAGATGAACCGTGTTGGGTGGTTCTGGTTCTTGTACCAACTGTACGACTTGTTCGTCGCTGCCGCAGGAGTGCCGATCCTGGTCTTCTGGGCTGCTGGTACCGGGGCAGCCGTCTATAGGGCGTGGCGCCGGCAAAAGCCGGTGGACGTTCTGGCGTTCGCGTTTCTGGTGGGTCTGTTTTTGCTGGACCTCTCCGGTACAGCGCGCGGCGAGGTGGCCCGCGTCTGGGCTTTCATGCTGCCGCTGCCCGTCCTCGTCGCCGTGAGCCGCCTGAACGGGCGACGCTTTGTCTTTCTGGGCCTGATGGTTTTGGCCAGCCTGAACCTGTTCGTCGCCAACATTTTCGTGCGCTACGTGGGGACCGATCTCACCGATCCTCCCGTCCCGCCACCGTTGGCCGTTCAGGTAGTTCCTCCCGAGGCATGGTTGGCCACATGGGACGGAGGGATCTCGCTGCAGGCTGTGCAGGCTCCAACCACTGTTGTGGCAGGCCAACCTTTGACCGTGCGCACAGTCTGGACGACTGCGCAGCAGGTAAATCGTCCCTACACGGTCTTTCTTCACCTGTATGACCTGGGCGGGAACCTGGTGACCAATACCGACGGGATGCCGCTGCAGGGGCACTGGCCCACCACCTGCTGGCGACCTGGTCAGAGCTTTGAGGACAGCTACACCCTGGTGGCGCCCGACTCTCTCCTGCCGGCGACCTACCGGTTGAGACTGGGACTATACTGGCTTACCACCGGGGAACGGCTGTCCATAAATGGGCAGGGTGTGGATGCCCTGGACCTGGGCACGATTGAGGTCAGCGCGGCAACTCCCCGCTGAGCAGGTATGGTTTTCCAAGGCAGGTCTGACATGTCCGATCAAA
>Ga0315274_10014771_pt1 | contig 11067 bp, 4 predicted proteins | sample YL17G02_20_MG_FD_203700 | JGI IMG/M metagenome (GOLD analysis project Ga0315274, IMG submission 203700) | Sediment microbial communities from Yellowstone Lake, YNP, Wyoming, USA - YL17G02_20 | ecosystem: Environmental > Aquatic > Freshwater > Lake > Sediment | place: USA: Wyoming | collected...
CCGCGGGCATTTTTTCGATCCTGATGCCGCCCGCCATCAGGTCCGCGCCGGTACGGGTCTCGCTGGCATCCGATTCGTGGAACGACACAAGGTATTTGCCTTCAGGAATCAATCCTTTGGGTCTGATCGTGACGGGGCCGGGCGCGGGCCGTTTGGGGATGATGATGCCGCGCTCGTTGTCGCGGCTCAGGCGCTGGAGGTACATCGTCGGATCGTCGCCCTGGATGATGGGACGGTACACGCGAACCCACCGGCCCACGACGCCCTTGGACTCGAGGTAGTGGTAGATGTCGATCAACTCGCGGATGCCTTCGAGCTTCGCGGTGTCCCAGGTGTCGCCCGTCATGTCGAAGTTGATGCACAGGAGGCCACGCCACGTGGCCTTGTCGTACTTGTCCGGGTTCCACACGTCCGGGATGTCGCTGGTCTTGTCGGGCGGGAAGAGCAGCGAGGCATAATAGTTCCTCAAGATGCCGACCGCGCCATCGCTGAACGAGAACGTCGATGCGTAGCGAACGTAGTCATACCCGCCATAGTTCCCGCCGCCGTTGACGGCCTGGAAAGCACACTTGGGGTGCTTCTCCAGGAACCCGCGGATGACCTGGCGCAGCCCTTCGTCCTGCCCGATCATGGGCGTGTCCCCGCCGTTGCGCTGCGCCGTGAAGAAGCTGTCGTTGCGCCACTCGAAATCGCCCCAGCGCTCGACGAACGCGTCGAGTTGTCCCTTCATGAACTCGACGACCTCGGGTTTGGACATGTCCAGCGTATTGCCGAGCAGCCAGTCCGGATGCTCCTTTGCCACCTTGGATTCGAGATCGACGGTGTACAGGAACGCGTAGATAAGCTGGCCCATACCGTGCTTGCGCAGGTAGCCGATGGTCGTTCGGAAATCCGGGCCGTTCCAGTCGCCGGCCCTGTCCCACCAGCCCCAGTCGCGATGGTACACGTCCGCGCCGGTGTATCGCATCAGGTCGGCGACGCGGAACACCTTTCGGAACGTGCTGCCGAGATCGGGATTGCCGCCCGTCCACGGCACGCCGGGCTGACCCCAGCCGGTGCCGTTCATCCAATACCCAAGCATCCGAATCGCGGGGAACCAACCTTCCCGCGTATAGTCCCACAAGTACCGGTACTGCCAGTCGAGACACTCGTTCCCGGCATTGTCGAGGTCATCACGGAACACACCCACGAATGATTTCGGCGTCCTGATGGACTGGCCGGGTTCCAACGTGTTCTTGTAGCCGGCAACGTCCAACTCGGCCGACACATGTCCGCGCGCGTCCAACGCGAACGACGACGTCCAATGTCCGAAGTAATCCCATCCCACGAAGACGCCCTGCCGCGTCTCGCTGTTGTACAATGCGTACCACGGCGCGTAACTCGACGTGCCGGGACGGAACCCGTAGCCGCCCAGCGCCTGGCCGTTTCCCGTGTTGCATACCGAGCCGGTAACGTGCACTTTCCCCGATTTGGGCGCCGTCCACACGCGCGCGGCGTCCTGTCCGGCGTCGGGATGTTGGTTGGTGGGGCCGACAAAAGGCGTACCCGTCGCGTTGTCCTTTTCCTTACGCCACTGGTTTGGCAGCGCGTAATACACCAGGTCAACGAACTTCCCGTTTTCGATATACTGATACCGCCAGCCCGGCGCGCGCAAGGCTTCCGCGCCGCCTTTGCCCTGCTCGCCGCCGAATTCTTTCCCGGCTTGGTGTACTTCTCCATCCGCGTACGCGATGACCGGGTCGAACGCCGTTGTGTCATAACCGATGTTCGCATTCATGTTGACGAGAAACACCAGCTTGTCTCCCGCGGCAACTTCAATCGTCACGTCGATCGGCTCGACCACCGTTGCATTGGCGACGTATTTCCAGCCGCTCGCGGGCCAGACCTGTGTGTCGTTGTGCAGGATTTTCGCGTTGATGCCGTCGCCTGGAAACGCGGCCTTCGACATATCGAGCGGGAACGGTTCATACGAGTCGAACCGGCGCGGTTTCTCCGCGCTCAGCTTCTCAGTCCTGAGGTCCCAAGATCCCGGTTGATTCTCGCCGCCGGTCATCCAGTGGAAATCGAGTGCGGCGGGGTTTCCCGTGCGTACGTTCATGTTCAGGAATCCGGGATTGATCAGACAGATTGATGCGGCGCCGACGTTCTTGAACGTGGCCCATTCGCGGATGATGCTCGATTCGGGATACACCACGTAGCTCTTCGCGGCCTCGATCCCATCCCGCTTCAAGCGAAGCTCCAGTTGCAGTTCCCCCTGCGCCCCTTTCGACTCTTCCGCATCCACCAGCGTCCATCCCCCGCTCGCACCGGTGATGCGATTCTCGGGCGAGCCAAGCGCGAAGGCCAACTCGGAACCGCCGGCCGCCAATTCCTGGCCCGAGACCTTGTCCTTGAATTGCTTCAGGAGCAGTCTTCCGTCTTCCAGCGCCACCACGCGCTCGACGGCCGCCGTGCCAAGTGTCCATGTCGTTCCGTCGTGTTTGATGTACGCGTCCGATGAAACGCCCATGGCATATCCTCCAATTGGGATCAGCAGCAAACCAAGCCACAATGAACTCACGCGTCCAAGGTATGGTATTGAGACGTGTGGATGTGGAGACCGACTCGTCATGTTCCGACTCCTCCCACAAGTGTGCGCAGCACGCTGCGCAGGTAGCAAACGACGTTGGATAATCGCGCCCGCAACACTCGCACGGCATTATAGCACCCGCGGAGAACTCCTTCTTTTTCATCGCGAAGAAGAAAGACGCAAGGAAAAACGTAGTTTGAGGAGCACTCAGAACATGCGCAGAAAGCTGTTAGTTGTTGTTCTGGGTGTCTTTGTTGTAGTGCCGTGCCTGGAAGCACTCGAGGGAAGGCGCTAGCGGGGGGCGGATTCGAACCGTCGTCCGCGGACAATCTTTGGTTTCCGGCCCCTCAGGCGCTGAGTATGAATTGGGGCCTCCCGGACTGAATGCGTATTCCTTCCCACACCCTTGCCCGCGCACCGATTTTCTCCTTGCGTCCGGCGCTCTACAAGGCCTTACTGTGCCCTTACGAACGTCTCTGCAGAGCGTCAATGGTTTTGCAACATCCTGTTATGCTGAGCCTTACGTGCCATGAGCAGACAGCTGCTTACTGCACATACGACAAGACCGTTGTCCGTCGCCATTGAGAACCACGCGGACGGAGTGGAGCGCAAGTGGTTGAGATCGTCTTCACGCAGACCGAAAGGGTGGAGATCATTGATGGTGATGGAGACAGAGCGGTCATGCAAGCGAAGCCATGGGTGGATACGGGAGTAGTGGCGCTCACATGTCTATGCGCAGGCGCAGAGTGGGTTGTCGGCACGGGAGTGCTGTCACAGGTAGGGTGACGCTAAGGACACGCGCCAATGAGTGCCGGATGGATTTTTGGGAAGGACACGTTATCTGGCGTTGGAGTTCGTTTCGGAGGTGCCCGCGTCCGACCAGCCCGGCAGCGAGACAATGGCTCTGTAATTCGAGTCATTGTACATTGGACTGCGCACTGGTTTATACAGGCCGCCGGACTTGGGACTGTCGTCTTGCGTGTACACCCAGAGTTCATAGGGGTCCCACACGATGATCTCGTCGCGGCAGTCGCCCGCGACATCCAGCGCAGCGCAACACAGGTCCGGATGGCCGTCGGCCGGAAGCTTCACGACGCATCGGCCCCATCCGTCGGATAACCCGCCGTCCTCCACATTCGCGGATAACAGAACATATTCACCTTGCGCGCCGGTCCAGTTTACGGGCTGGCAGAGACTCCCGTGCTGGAAGGGCTCAAAGTCGTGATACACGTCGCCATTGGCATCATAGAAATGAATGATGCCCTGGTTGCCCCAGAAGTTGACCGTCGCGATCTCGAGACCCGGCAGGTCCGGACGGAAATCTGCGATACCGGGGTTCTGTACGTGGCCGAGATAAAGGTGTTTGAGGATGTTTCCCTTCATATCGACAAACAACATTCCCTCGTCGCTTGCGGCGCAAATAAACACGGTTGCGGCGTCCTTTTCCGGTTTTAGCGGCGCCATCGCCACGCCGTCATCGTGATCCTCGAGTTGCTTGTCCAGCGTCCACAAGAGCTTCCCGTCATGGTCGAAGAGCGAATACCCCATTGCGAGTTCGTCTTTGCCGTCATGATCGACGTCGGCGGCGCACGGGTAATGGCCCGTATTGCATTGAGCTTTCCATTGGAGTTCAAGGTTCTCATCGTAGACCCAGAAGCTCTGGTACCGGTCCTTCAGGACGATATCGCCCGCACGGCCCTGTCCGCGAAAATCACAGAAAAACAGACTGTCGCCCAGGATACGCGGCGAGTTGTTATAGGGGGGCTTTGTGTTGGCGGGCATTTCAGGCGTGGGCGCCTTGCGTATTGTCTCTCCCGTTGCGCCATCGGCGATGACGATATCGAGATCCTTGCAGTAGATCACTTCGTTGCGGCCATTGCCGTCGATGTCGTGAATCTGGAAGGCCACGTCATTGGTCAGATGATTCTTCCACGGATCGGGTTCGCCGATTTGCCAGAGCTTCTTCCCATCAAAGGTGATAGCCGTCAGGCAGCTCACTTCGCTGCGGCTGTCTTTTGGGCCGTGATGCACGGGCTGGCACACCAAAATATCCTGCTGCCCGTCTCCGTCCAGGTCGCCAAAACGAAGATTCCGTCCCACGCCAAACCCGTCCGTCCGGATCTTTTTCCACAGGACCGGCTTCGGATTCTTGGCCTGCAAATCGTGCAGCTCACGTTCTCTTTCCTGGACCGTCTTGTCGAACGTCGCTTTCGCGTCGGCGGACATGGAAACCGTGACTTTGCTGAATCGACACGGGCCGTCAGCCAGTAACGCGATGCGGCCTTCGGCAAACGCGTCGTGTGTGACGTCCAGCACAGCATCGCTGAGCGACGCATGGATGCGATTTCCCGTTACTTCGACAAGAGCCGTGAGCCGGTCGTTGGGTTTCCACGACAGGGGCTGCTCCGCTAAAGTTTCTTCATGCGGCTTCCGAAAACCATCGCCGTCTTTCACATATTTCAGGATTGCTTTGCCGCGAATGACGCCGAAGAAGTAATAGCATCGGTCATTCCGATACCGGAAGAGAATGCCGGATTGCCCCTTATCGGCCAACGGTGACCACGTGGCTTCGACGGTGTAGTCACGCCAAAGGGGATCACCTGCGACGACCATGGGATGCATATCGTTCCACTTGTTCTCGAACTCCATGGCCAGAACGCGATGGCCATCCCAATCCTCGATACGCCACGCCCGCTGCGATTCCGGCTCCGAACGATACGTCGACACACACCAGTTCCCAACCGGCGCCGTTTGCGGCAGGTAGTGGTATTCCGCTTCCGCGCCGACTGTGCCCAGCCAGATCCCCGTGGAATACGTCGAGAAATCGTCACTCAACACGACAATGTTCTTCCCGTGACCTTCCTCGGCAAGAGCCGCAATTGCGCCTCCAAGCATTCCCACTGTGAAAAACACTATCCAAGCTTTCCTCATCCTCAGGTTTCTCCTACCAGGCCCAATCCACCCGCCCCGCTCTCCATCGTCATGACCAGTCTGGAAACAGAATAACGATTCTCTTGCGGTACGTTCTCCAATTATCCCGGATCGCTCCCTGTATTTCACGCGGAGGTTCAAAGTCCGTTCCGATGTTGCGTATCGACGTCAGCGAGAATATGATCATGGTGTGAAAAGGATCTGCTTGGTTGACACGACAGCGCTAGGCGAGCGGCTGCGCAACGGCCATTAACGAAACGGTCATGATTAATCGACTCGACTGGACGAAGAAGGCGTACGAGACGAGCATCAGCAGCCGGTGCTGGTGTTTCACGCCGTATGACGAGGGATGGAGTGGCAGCGGGCGGACTGGCGAAGATCCATCCGTTGACGATGAGTTGGCGCAAATAGTCGCGATGGAATACGAATTGGGGCCTTTACCCGACTGGGTCATGCGGGTTGTCGAAGGCCCCATCCGATGGACGGGCTTCTGCGGACACTATCTCTACCCTCTGCCCTTCCTCGACGCCGTGGATGCTATCGGGTCTCAACGCGCCCCTGCACTGAATCACACATGCTACACGGTCGACCGCAAGCGCAAACAGCGCATGATGGACTATGCGTTCTGTCTGGATGCCTGGCTGGCCGGGGCCGATCCGGTGAAAGCGGCGGAAGAGTTGGTTGTTCGCAATGGAACTGAAATCGACTGGAAGACCATCTGCAAAGGTATTTGGAGCGTCTTGGGGGAGCGAACGGAACTCAAGGAGTTGCTAATCGAGCGGATGCTTCATCGCACGCGATGGTGGTTGAAGGCAACCGTCTGGGACGACGATGCGGGGATGGAATTCTGCCGGGACGAGTACCTCGGAGATTGGCGCGAGAGCGACCCGCTGATAGCAGAGAATGGGAATCCCGACTTCCGGAGAGGCGGTTTTGACGAAGCCTCGTCGCCACGCGTTCAGAAGCTGGAGGCGAGACTTGCGGAAATCTGCCCGGATTGGGACGGGTGGTTTCGGCCTGTGATCGTGGAGTGCTCCTGGCCTTGTGCTCCAAAAGCCTTCCGTTTTGTGGAGAAGACACTCTGGTGCATTGCCAGAGAGCGGCCCGTGATCAGTCTGCCGTCTTGGCCATTGGAGAATCCGGAAGAGGTGCCGAGCTTCCTGCAGTGGCGGGATGTCTGTCCGAATCAGGATGCCGCAGCCGAATGGTGGGATTCCTTTCTCGGTGCGCTACGGGGATGGTGGCAGGGGAATCCAGCCAATGACGACGTGGCCAAGGACGTGAATTGCCGTCTCGGAGAACCGACGGCCGTGAAGCAATGGCTTGTAAGGCTCCTCGTGCGAAGACTCGAAGTCTTGGCGGCTGGGCATCTAAGGGGAATGGTGAGCCCGCCGATCGGTTCCAGGCGGGGCACAAGAGCCATTCCTTGAGCCTTCTGCTTGATCCATCCGCGAATGGAGCATCACAGGCACGCAATCCCGTTTCTCGCTGCGTGGATCGCCGATTTGGATTTTCAGATCGACGCCGCAGGCAGATCCTCTCGCCTATCGCACGAGTCTGCTGACTCGCATCGCCCAGTCTTGGCTATCATCCGCGGGCGGATTGCCGAGCGCGCAGGCACCGCCGCCTTTCACGGTCTTGCCTTTCTTCAGTTCGCCGCCCGTGCGCGGGTTGTACCACTGCACCTGGAACTTGCCCTGGGGCAACTCAAGTCTTAGATCGGCAGGCTTGGGCGTGTAAACGGCGTAGATCTCGCCCGGTTTGGCCAGACACCACGCGCCTTCTCCCTTTACGAGTTCGTCGTGCGGTTCCATGTCCGCGAAAGGAAGATGTTGCTGGAAGAAGTCCAATGCGACCTTGGTCTGATCCCACATCTTGTCGCGGGACCGCCAGTCTTCACAATGAATGTCGCTCTGGAAAAACCATTCACATCCCGCGCCGCCCGCCATCAGGTTGCCCCAGAGTGCGTAGCGGCGCACGTCGTCGTGCGTGGGAGCGTCCGCGTCGGGCTTGACGCCGACGTCCGGCGGACCGATTTCGTCCAGGCAGACAAACCACGGCCGCCTTGCCTCGTGCGATCGCGACACCCACTTGAGAGTCTCGCCGTGGGTCTCTTGCATATCGCTCAACTGGAGCGATGGGCCCTCAAGGCAGGGAAACCCCAATAGCGGGGCATACACCTTCTCTTTTTGGTTGGGGAACGTATGCACGACGCGGGGATGATCGTAAGGGTCAAGGGCGTGGAAGTACGCTGCGAACGCCTTCCGTTGCGCATCAGTGTTTCTGTTCTCCTCGCCCATGTTCCACACAAGCCCCGAGTGGTGCGAAAACCGGGCCACGAGTTCGCGGTAGTAGAGTTTGCGCTCGGGACCGAGGTCGCCGTCGTCCAGGAGGTGGTCGTTTTCCTGTTCCTGCAGTACCACGTGCATCAGCAGTCCGAGATGGTCCATGTGGGAGAATACGGTCTCCCACTGGTCCAGTTTGCTGCAATCGAACCTGAAACGCTCTTTCTCGCTCGTCCACGGCCAGACGTCTTTTCCGTCGCCATTGACGTTCATCGTCAGAAAATACACCGAGTTCATGCCCTTGCCGGCCAGGTAATTCAACGCTCCGATGATGTTCTTGCCTTTGCCATCGCCCCAAGTCGGGTCGCCAGGGCGCCAATCGCCCGCGTGCGGTTCGAAACGATGGCTAGGTGGCGTCTGGTCGAAATCCTGAAAGGCCAGGAAATTCTCCGGACTGTCTGCACCACCCTTTATGTAATACTCGCCCTTTTCCGCAAACTGGAGATAGCGTTTGCCCACATACCGTAGCAGTCCTCCTGCCCGGAAATCGGGCGCTTGTTTATCCGAGGCGCCGATCTTGAAGCTTCCGCAGACGCCGTCGAATGCCACAGGCGTTCCTGCCGCCGGATCACTGTCTGTCGCGATGTCGGGACCGATCCGAAACGATGCGCGATACGACCATTTGCCCGGCTGGTCAGGAGCAAAATAGACCCGCCAAATCGGTCCCTTTTCGGCGCCGGTGTTGGCCGCGTTTCCATCCGCCGCGTAGTACCCGGGCACGACGTATCTCGTTTGCCCATGCGTAAACGTCACATCAAGACGGTAATCCGTGAACGGGTTGGGGGGCGCTTGTTCGCCCGATTCCGGGCCGACAAACGAAAGGGTCACGGGATGCCATTTGCGCAGGTCTCCGGATATCCGCACGATTGGAGATTTGTACCCTGCAGCTCCGGCGGCCATCTTGAGAACCTGATTCATCTTTGACGTTGGGTCCCCGGGCTGTTCCTTCCCCCAGTCGCCATTGGCGCAGACGACCATCAGGTTAAGACTCGGAAAGAGCGCCGAACAGTTGCCGCCGTGGCCCAGCGACATCGCCGTATCCGGTGGCGCATCCGGCCATGTCAAGTTGTCGGGATTCAGCCGGCTCGTATCGTTGAACCACCAGTTGAATCCATATATCCCTGGCCCCGCGGCCGTCTGGTCCGAAGCGCCGCCGTACGAGCCTATCTTGAGATAGTCGTCTTCCTTTTCCGTTTGGCGGGTTCGAGGCAGGCTCTTCGGGACGAACGGTTTCATGTAGTCATCGAAGTAGTGCCGCGGCAGGATCTGCTTGCCGTTCCATCTCCCCTTGTTCAGCCAGAACCATGCGATTCGCGCGAAATCACGTACTGAAGCCTTGAGTCGGCGTTTCTTGGTGAACGTGAGGCCATCCTGAAGCCCCAGCGCGCCGAGGCGCTTCGGGTCTTCCGCCGCCGCCTTCGCATCGGCTTTGAAAACTTTGTCGAACAGCGTCATCTGATAAAGTTGGATGGCGAAATCGTTGTACGCCCACGCTTCTCCAGGCCCTTCCGGACGCGCGTAGCCGCTGGTCATGGCCCCCAGATGTCGAAATGTGATCCCATGATCCTTGGGCTGGAATGGCCATCCGAAATCCGCGATCGGCTGGTCCACGCTCTCGACAAGCCCCTCATGAATCGCGAAAAACAACAGCGTGCTCAGGATTGGTTTCGCCGAAGAATACCAATCGCCAATCTCCGCTTGATCGCCCCATGTCTTGACGACGAAGCCATCCTTTACGATGCAGCCGCGTCCGCCTAGCCGCTCTGCAACTTGATCAATGGCCGCACCACGGAGGCGGCTTCCTGCCGTCCAGCCGCCGACACGGAGGCGGCTTCCTGCCGTCCAGCCGCCGACACGGAGGCGGCTTCCTGCCGTCCAGCCGCCGACATCAAGTCCCAGACTGGTCGGCGCACGTTGTTCCCATTCCGCCCCCGGAAACACTGTGTGCGCGTTAAGTCCCGCGAACGAAAGACAGGTTATCACCAACGTAATGGTCCACATGAACCTCACCTCCAAACTGGGTTCAGCCAGGGATCAAACAGCCATTCATGCCCCAACACACGATTATTGGCATCGGCTACACAGCAATCAAGACCGTCAGGTTTTTTCTGAATCCGCGACCTGCTAGATTTGCTCACGGCGTCACTGTATGTTTGCGCTAAGCTTTGGAGTACAGTGGGCGTTCCTGGCATTGGGGAGCAGATCAGCTTCTCGTGAGACAGCCGAAAGGGTCGTTTCATGAAAGATCGGTTTGTATGTTCGTTTGCGCCATGGCTGTTACTTGCCCTTTCACTGGTACTCGAGGCGCATCGCGTGGCGGCGGAGCCCACAGGCGCGAAAGCTAATCTCAGGATCCTCACGTGGAACATTCAGATGTTGCCGACGGCATTTGATCGGTTCTCGGAGAGTCTTCAGCGGGAACAAAAACTGCGTGCGCCTTGGATCATCGAGTATCTCAACGGCCAAGACTATGACATCGTCGTCTTGCAGGAAGTCATTGACCCGGCAATCACCGAGAGCTTGAAACAGGGGATCAAGGAGCGATACCCGTATATAGTCGCTCCTGAATCGAAGATGCGCATTGCAGGCGCCAGCGGCGGAATCCTGTTTGCCAGCAAGTTCCCGCTAGCCTCTCTTCCTCTAGCCTCTCTTCCTGTAGCCTCGTTTCCTCCGCTTTCAGATTGCCGGAACACATTTGCAGGCAGGCCATCAGGACATGAAAGAAAAGGAGTACCTGGAACTGGCCGACGGGATCATCAAGCCCTACAAGAAAGAGGGTATGCCGCAGTTCCTGATCGGAGACATGAACACGAAGCCCGGAACAGACAAGTTCCAGATACTACTGAAGACCGCGGAAATGCAGGATTTTCCCATCGATGACGAACGCCCCTATACCTGCGATTCGAACAATAGCTGGAACCCCGGCAAAAAGGATCCCAGTAAACCCGACCACGTGCTGCTGAATCCGCGCGGCACGGGAACGGCCATTATGCGGCAGACGATTCAGCGTGCACGGAAAGAACACGAGGGCAAGACCCTCGACTTGTCCGATCACTACGGCGTAGTTGCCGAAATCCTCTTGAAGAGATGAATCGGTTCCCGCAGAATCTCGGACAACGAGGAGCTGTGGGCATGACGCGACGGAAATTCATCCATACCACCATTGGTGCGCCATCGGCAGCGGCGTTTGGGACAGGGCTACAGGAACTAGAGGCGCCCGGG
>Ga0315274_10014772_pt1 | contig 11067 bp, 9 predicted proteins | sample YL17G02_20_MG_FD_203700 | JGI IMG/M metagenome (GOLD analysis project Ga0315274, IMG submission 203700) | Sediment microbial communities from Yellowstone Lake, YNP, Wyoming, USA - YL17G02_20 | ecosystem: Environmental > Aquatic > Freshwater > Lake > Sediment | place: USA: Wyoming | collected...
GACCTCATGGTGAGTGAGGTTCTGCGCTTCGTCGATGATCAGGAATTGATTCGGCAGGCTCCTGCCCCGGATATAGGTCAGCGCTTGCACCTCCAGTATGCCCCGCTCCATTAACTGGCGGGCATCCAAGCCGAAAGGCCCTTTCTCTGTGCGTTTGCCTTTGGAACGGCCGGGCGGCTCGGTGTCGATCCGGCTTCGCGACCGCGAGCTCATGATGAGTTCCAGGTTGTCGAACACCGGCTCCATCCAGGGATGAAGCTTCTCGCCGAGCGCGCCGGGCAGGAAGCCCAGCTCTTTGCCCAACGGCATGACCGGGCGCGCCACGACCAGCTTCGAATAGGCGTTCTCATCCACAACCTTCCTCAGCCCTGCGGCAATGGCCAGGAGAGTCTTGCCCGTTCCGGCCTTTCCCGCGAGGGTCACGATTTGCACCGAATCATCCAACAGGAGATCGATGGAGAAGCTCTGCTCCCGGTTGCGCGCCCGAATGCCCCATAGTTCTTCGTTCTGGCCTTTGAGAGAGAGGATCTTTGCCTTGGAGCGGTGATATCGACCCAGGGCGACATGCTCCGGATCGTTCTCGTCGATCAGCGCCACCGATTGATTCGGCAAGAGGTCAAACGAGCCGGCGCTCAAAGCGCCGCGCGTCAGGAATTCGTCGACAACCCGGGCCGGGACTTTGATCTCCTTGCTGCCGGTGTGCGTCTCTTCGATCGGAACGGCGTCCTCTTCCTCGTAGTTGACCGCCTTGAGGCCCACGGCGTCGGCGCGCAATCGCAGGTTGATGTCGCGGGTGACAAAGACGACGGGCAAATCCTCGCGCTCCTGGAGCATCAGCGCCGTGGCCAGAATGAGGCCGTCGGCGGTTTTCCCCAGGGAGGGAAACGGCAGCGGCGGCTGTTTGCCCAGATCGGTGACTACGCGCAACATTCCCCCGTTTCCCAGCGGCACGCCTTGGGACAGACTGCCTTGAGCGCGGCGGCTGTCGATCAGCCGCGCCGTCTCGCGGGCGTTTCGGCCCACCGTGTTGACGTCGCGCTTAAACTTGTCGATCTCCTCGAGCACGGTGATGGGGATGACGATATTGTTGTCTTCGAACTTGAAGATGGCGTGCGGGTCGATCAGCAACACATTGGTGTCAAACACGAAATTCTTCTTCATGGGCCTTTGCTTCCTTTCCGGACTGCCTGGGCCTTAGGGTTAGCGCGCCGCAGGGAGGATGTCAAACCTTGCGAATGGCGCGCCGCGGAGTTGGCGGGGCGTTTGGCTTGCCGGGTTGGGCCGGCGCGGCCCGGCGATTCCGCCGCTCCATGATGGCCTCCTGCCGCCCGATCCGGTGTTTGGCTGGTTTCCGGCGCCGCTTTTTCGCAATCGTTCTTGAAACCGCTCCGCGGAGGCCGTAGGGTCTTGGCGCCATGCTGGCAACAAAGACGCTTCGCTCCCAGACCGCGCCATCTCGCCGCGCCTGGCTATGCTTCGCCACGGCCCTTGGCGCCGCCCTGCCATTGTGCGCCTTTGGCGCTCAGATCAACGTTCCTGAAACTCTGACCGGCGCGGTGCAGGAGAAATTCGATCCGAAGCCCATTGCCTGGCTGGATCCCGCCGGGCTTCTTCCTCCGCGGGCCGATCGGGGCAATGCGGCGGAACTTTACGCGAAAGCCGCCGAGGCCATCCGGAAGGTTGCGGGATTCCCTACGATGCCTCGGACGCTCGAGCCCTATCTGGAATGGCCGGATCTGCGGGAGGCGCTGCGGCGCGCGGTGGACGGGTCGGCGCTGAAGAACGCCGATTTTCTGGCTCTGTATTCGTATCGCTCATGGGAGCAAGGCGCAATGCCGGACTTGGCCGGCGCCGTGGCGGTCAACCGGGCGCTGTCCATGTGCGCGCGGCTTTTCCTCGACGCCAGGGAGTTCGAGAAGGCCTGCCACACGGCCCAGGCGGCCGTCGGCATGGGCGAGCACTACTTCAGCGGAGCGCCTAACCTCGTCCAGGCCCTCGTGGGCCAGACCATGATGGAAGAAGGCATGATTGCCCTGCGCGTCTGCTATCTTCGCTCCGGGAACCCGGAGAAGGCCCGCGAGGCCGCCAAGCGCCTGTCGGGCTCCCAAGGCGTGCGAGAAGCGGTTGGGCTGAAGAACGCCGCGGCGGTGATCGATCGATGGGGCGACGTTTCGATCGGACTGTTGGCCTGTTCCGACCCCGATCCTGTGATTCGCGCCGATACGCTGTTGCTGATTGAGGCCTGCTTCCACCCCGAAGGGCTGAAGCGCATGCAGTCGAATCAGCAGACCTCCGTCGTCGCCACTCGGATTCGCGCGGAGCCGAAAGCTTGCCAAGAGGCCGTGGCCTCTCTTGTGCGCGATCCCAATCCGATTGTCCGCCGCCTGGCCGAACGAGTTTCGGGCGTGCTGAGCAGCCGCCGGTAGGCCGGGCGCTTAGCCCTTAGTCCTCGGTCCGGAATCCTGTGCCCTCAGTTCCTCCGCGAGCGCTTTGCGGCAGTCCTGGACGAGCGCCTCGGCTTCGGACGGATTGTCCAGCAGGAAGGCGGCCGTGGCGGCGTATTGCAGCGCCGTGGCAGGGAGCCCTGCGGCGCGCGCCCGCTTGGCCTCGGCCAGCAGCTGTGCGGGGGAGTGTTTCAGTCCCTTTGGGTCGTATGTGAAGCGCCGCGAGCGGCTTTCCAGAACCAGGTTTCCGTCTTCCCGTCCAATCAGAAAGCCGCGCAAGATTCCACCGTTTTTCAGGGGCAGCGCCACCTCGACCGGGCCCGTCCGAGGAGTGGGCGTGGGCTGCGGCCTCAGAGCGGCCGCCTGCGGCGTGGAGGCGGGCGTTGGAGCAGGCTGTGGAGCAGGCGGAGGAGTAGGGCTGGGGGTGGGCGCCAAGACCAGGGCCGGCTCTGCGGGCGCCAGGACCGCGGAGTCCCAATCGACGGGGACCCTCACGACGTTGGAAATCCGATAGCGGCGCATTTGCTCTTCATTGTCGAACAGCGATTCGAGGAGTTGCTCATCGGCCGCCGGAGTCAGATCCCGGAAGACCGCGTAAACGATCTCGCCCCGTCCGCGAAGGATTCCCCGCTCGACCACGGCGTCATAGCGTCCGGCGTCGTCCTCAAAGGGGAGGCTCTTGGGGACCGCGCTCGTTGGGGGCCCTTGGCTTTCAAACCGCACGCAGCTGAGGCATTGGCGCGGCCGCTGAGAGCGAGCCGCGTTCCACCGAAACAGGATCGGGATCGACGCCGTCACTTCCCCTTGAGTCAAGGCGTATGAAACCGAACCGGCTTCGAGTTGCAGAAGAGGGGACTGATCCGGCTTTGCCCCCTGCAAGTCGGGCAGGTCTTCCAGTGTGGCGCCTCGAGGGGGCAAGGTCGGCGACGCCGCGCTTTGGGCGCCGCCGATTGCGGGGCCAGGGGCTGCCGTCTGTCCCTGCAATCGGCTCTCGCACATGCGAACCAGGCCTTGGGCCAGAACGAACTCGTCGCGTGAGACGGGGAATTGCCTCGCCAGATCCGAGAGGGCGACATTGTTCGAGTGAATCCAGAGAGCTGCCTGAATGACGCGGGAGGGGACCCGCGACCGGTCGGCTTCTTCGAAGAGACAGCGCGGAAAAGGCTGCGGGGGGGACAGCTCAAACCGGACGTTGGGCGCCGCGTCGGCTTTGGCGAAGTTCAGGCTATACGCCTCGCACACAAAGGATCCCGTTTGCCCGGGGGCCAACTGGATGATCTCGCCCGGAGCATAACGTTTCGAGTCGACGCTCTCGCCCTTGACGCGCCGCACAGCCATGTCCGGCGCCAGTGAACTCTGGCTCGCCGCCACGGCGCCGCGCGGAATCACCCATCGGCGCTCTTGCGAGGTCAGGTTGACGACCTCGATCCACAGCACGTCGCCGGACGTGGCGCCGGTGGCGTGAATCAGGGCCCGCGCTTGGCCCTGGGCCACGGCGGCCGGCAGAGGAGCGACCGCGGGCTCCGCGCAGCGGGCCGCAGGCGATGGCGCAAGCCACAGGCAAAGGAGGAGGCTTAGGCGGGAGAGCCTTACTGGAAGCGAACGGAACCGCATTCGGACATGTCCTCTCCCGGATCAAGCGAGCTTGCCGGCCGCGCCGCGCGCGCCGGGCGGTGTTTCACGCTTTGCCCTTGGCGCCGGCCAGACGCTCGCGCCACTCCACGCGCCTGGCGTCGCCCCACAAGCGCTCCAGATCGTAATAGCGGCGTGTTTCGGGATGGAACAGGTGAATGACGACGTCGCCGTAATCCAGGAGGATCCACGAGTCGGAGTGTTCGCCTTCGATGCCCAAAAGCCGGCGATCCAGCGTTTTTCCGGCTTCGGCGATCTTCTGCGCCGCCGCGCGCATTTGAATCCGCGTGCGGCATGAGGCCAGGACGAAATAGTCGGCAAAGTCGCACAGCTTGCCAATGTCAAGAATGACGATGTCGTCGACTTTGATTTCGTCGGCCGAATGCGCGGCCGTCAGGGCGAGCCGTTTGGAATCCACTGTGTCGCGTCTAATCGTGAATGCCCTCCTCGACAAGGGATGGCGCTTCCGGCGCGTACGCCGCCAAGGCGCGCAGGGCTCGGGGGTGAAGCGTGTAGCCGCGCGAGCGGACATAGGCGACTTTGCGCCGCACGGCCTCGGCCAGAGCCGCCGCGAAATCGGCGCGGGCCAGACGGCGCAGGGCCTCCACGCCGTTCCAGTCGCGCGTTGGATCGGTGTAGTCGGCTACGAAGACCACCCGCGCCAGCGCAGACATCCCGCTGTCGGCGGTCGGATGGAGCCGGATCGCTTCCAGGATGTCCGGGTCAAAAACGCCGAAGTCCTGTTCGGCCCACACGGCGGCGGCCAGTGGATGCCACAACTTTGGGAACCCCTCGTCTTCGGCTGCAAGAGGGCGGCCCCGGCGCTCCAAATCGGCCCGCAGATCTTCCGGGGCCGTTTCCTTGGCGATGTCGTGCAACAGGGCGGCCGTGGCGGCCGCGGCCGTGTCCAGCCCCTGATAGGCGGCCAAGGCCACACTGGCGTGACACACGCCGAGCGCGTGCATGAATCGGCGGGGGGAAAGCCGCTGGTCGGCGGCCCTCAGGCAGAGATCGTGCCACGCGGCGGCGCTCAAGCAGGCAAGCCTCCCGGGCCCCAAAAGCCCAAACGCGCCCGGAGGCTTTGAGCCATCGCGAGCGCGAGTGTTTCGTGGGCGTAAGCGCGGGCCGCGCCCGCGCGTTTGACATTCTCAGATTTTCGAATCAAGACTGGACGAATCCTCCCGCCTCTCCAGATTGACCTGCGCGCAAGATACACTTTTTCCAGTCCCGCGCACAAGGAAATCCTGATCCTGGAGCGCGCTTTCAGACGGACGCGTTCTCCAACCGCCCGACGGGAGGCAGCTGGCCAACCAAAGGCAGAGCGTAGTCGATGAAGGCCTGCGTGACGTTGTTGCCCGCCCGGTTGATGAAGCGGCGCGGCATGGACTTGGTGTGTTTGGCCAGCTGTTCGAGGGGAACCAGGCCGTAGTCGACGGCGTAATCCGGCCCCGCCTTGCGCCGGATGATGACGCTTCCGTCCACATCGCCCGAGACGGCGAAACGGACGGCATGGCGTCCGACCTCGAAAGCCTCCTGGGCGTCCACTTCCGAAACAACGCCCGGATAGCAGCGCTGGAGATAGCCGAAGGTGTCGGCCCGCACGCGGGGCGTCTTCCCCGTGACCTTGGTCATGCGGTCCGTGACGAGGTTGGCCAGGTAGTCGCCCAAGGCGCCGGAGCCGCTGAGCTGGACGTTGCCGTGGGCGTCAACCCCGCTGATGAACTTCGAGGCGATGAGCGAGCCGTCCTTTTCGTGGATGCCTTCGGAGACGGCAATCACGCAGCGCCCCAGGCGCTTGACGGCATTCTCGACGTCGCGGAGGAATTGCGCTTCCTCGAAAGCGACTTCCGGGACGTAAATCAAATGCGGCCCGTCGTCGGCGTATTTGCGCCCCAGCGCCGAGGCCGCGGTCAGGAAGCCAGCGTGCCGGCCCATGACCACGTTGATCTTGATGCCCGGCAGCGAGCGGTTGTCCAGGTTGTCGCCCATGAAGGCTTGGGCCACAAAGCGGGCCGCCGAGCCGAAGCCGGGGCAGTGATCGGTGACGCGCAGATCATTGTCGATGGTCTTGGGGATGTGAATCAGGCGCAATTCATAGCCTGCCTCGCGGCCCAGCTGGTTGATCAAGTAAGCCGTCTCGGCGCTGTCGTTGCCCCCGATGTAAAAGAAGTGCCGGACATTGCGTTTCTGGCAGATCTCAAAAACGCGTTTGCACTCTTCCGGCGTGGGTTTGTGCCGGACCGAGCCCAAAGCGGCCGAAGGCGTGGCCGCCACGAGGTTCAAGGTTTTGGTGTCCTGGGCGGACAGATCGATGAATCTCTCCTTCAGGATCCCGTCCACGCCGTGCAGGGCGCCGAGAACGCCCGTGAAGCATTTCTTATAGCGGCGCGCTTCCTTGATGGCGCCGACGAGGCTCTGGTTGATGACGGCGGTCGGTCCGCCCGATTGCCCGATCAGGGCCTTGCCCACAAGCTTCCAACCCATCTGTTTCCCTTTCTGCCGCTGGTATGGGGGTCCGCGCGGCCGACCCAACCCGGATTTCCGGCCTGGGCCGCCGCTCAAACGCCGAGACGGTATTAACGATCGCGGCATAAATAATGCAGCAGTGACGCCTTATGAAAGCTGCGGCAATATTGGCGATTTCGAAGGCGCGGCGTCGCATTATTTATGCCGCGATGTATAATTCCCGCTTTCGGAATCCGAGTCAAGCCCGTTGGCGACGATCCTTCGAGCGCCAGGCGCTGAAGCAAAGCGAGCTTGCATTGCGTTCCTCGTTCTGGTTAATTCCCGCCTTCTCGCGTGTGCGCTTCTGGGTCGTTTTGCGCCGCTTTGCGCGGCGGGGGAGGGAATCGGGGCGGCCTATGGGCTCGGGGATTGGCTTGTTTCTGCGCCAGGCCGTCGGGGCCTTCTATTCCACGGGCGCCGTTTGTCCCAGTTCGGGCTTTCTGGCCCGGGCCATGGTTCGGCCCTTGGAGAGACGCGCCGGCGCGGCTCCGTTGCGCGTGCTGGAGGCTGGGCCAGGCACCGGGGTTTTCTCGCGCCGCATTGCGCAGCGCCTCCAAGAGCGCGACCGGCTTGATCTCGTTGAACTGAATCCCCGCTTTGCCCAATGGATGCGCGAGTGGGCCGAGCGCCTGCCCTCGGAGGGTCCCAGGGCGCAAGTTTTCCACGAGGACATCCTGCGCTTTGAGCCGGAAGCGCCGTACGACTTTGTGGTTTCCGGCCTTCCCCTGAACAACTTCCCTCCCGCCTTGGCCGACGACCTGCTGGGCAAGCTCGTGGAGCTGGGGCGGCCCGGCGCCTTCATTACTTTCTTTCAGTACCTCGGCCTGCGCCGGATGAAGAGCGCTTTCGCCAAACGCGAAAGGCGCCAAACCCTCCAGCGCCTCGGCGCCGTCATCGACGGATGGATCGAGCGCCATGGCGTGGGCGTCGAACGCGTTTGGCTCAATGTGCCTCCGGCCGGCGTCTATTGTCTGCAGAAACGCGAGAGGCCGTCTTATACATCGCGGCATAAATAATGCGACAGCGCGCCCCTGAAATCGTCAGTATTGATGCGGGTCTCATGAAGCGGTGGCGTTGCATTATTTATGCCGCGATCGGCAAGACCGGTTCAAGAGACGGGGAGCGTTTCCCAAACCCCCGTGAACGCGGGTTGGCCGCTTTCTAGCTTCCACGGGAGAGGGGTTCGGGAACCGCTTCGATTCAAAGGTGTGATGTTGCCTCCGCCGGGCTGAGCGCGGCGCTCTCGGACTTCGGCGGGGAAAGGTACTCCCGGACCCGCAGCGGGACTTTCAGTTTGCCTTCCGCCAGTTTGCGGCAGGCTTCGATGTCGACTCCCGGCGCCCCAACCGCGGTCATATACACGTCGGGGACGACCTTGCGGATGTCCTTGGCAAAGGCGAGCATGGCGTCGAAAGCCCTTTGCGGGTCCTTGGGATTGCAGATCCGGTTGTATTCCTCGGCGGTGGCCGCATTCAGGCTGATCGAGACCGTGTCAAACACCTGGGCCAGTTTCGGCGCGATGTTTTCGCCATTGATCAGCGAGCCGTGGCCGTTGGTGTTGAGGCGCACGCGGATGCCGCGCCCCTTCAACTCGCCTGCCACGCGGAGCAGCAAGTCTAGACGCATGGTTGGCTCCCCGATTCCGCAGAAGACGACCTCTTCGTAGCGCGCCACGTTCTCCAGGCGCTGGCGGATCTGCTCGAGCGTCGGCTCCGTCTCCAGATGGAGATTGTAGCCGGCCCAGCCGTAATCGCGCCGCCGGTGGCAGAACCAACAGTTGTTGGTGCATTGGTTGGTGATATTCAGATACAGCGAGCGCTTCAGCGAATAGGCGACCTCGGGAGAAACGTGGCGCGGCAGGTTGAACAACCGCACCGTGTTCATCTTGGTGATGCGCGCCACCTCCTGAAAACTCAAATCCTTCAGCTCGGCCACCGCCTTGACCACGAATTTCAGATACGACGGCTCATTGCGCCGGCCTCGTTTGGCTTGGGGCGCCAAATACGGCGAGTCTGTCTCGAGCAGGATGCGCTCCAGCGGCGCGGTTCGAACCACCTCGCGCAGCGGATCGGCGTGCGCAAAGGTCAGCGGTCCGCCGATGCCCAAATACCAGCCGATCTCGATGAGGCGCCGCGCCGCTTCCAAGTCTCCCGAGAAACAGTGGGCCACGCCTCCGATCTCGTCGGCCCTTTCTCTTTCCAGAATCTCCAGCAGGTCGTCGTAGGCCTCGCGACAATGGACCACCAGAGGGACAGCCTTGGCGCGCGCCAGATTCACCTGCCGGCGAAACGCGGTCTTCTGCGCTTCGCGCTCCGCAGAGCCGTAGTGATAATCCAGCCCCACTTCCCCGATGGCCACGACGCGCGGATCGTCGGCCAAGGCGGCCAGCGCCGCGTAGTCCTCCTCGGCGGCCTGCCGGACATGGTGAGGATGGATCCCCGTGGTCGCGTATAGTTTTTCGAATCGGTGGGCCAGAGCCACGGACTTGCGGCTAGAGGCCGCGCAGTCTCCAACCGTCACAATGCGCTCCACTCCGGCGTCGGAGGCGCGGGCCAGCGCCTGCTCCAAATCCCGAGAGAACTTCTTGTCTTCCAAATGAGCGTGCGAATCGATGAACACGACAGACTGCTCGCCGCGCATGGACGTCAGCTTGCGATCCTGCGCATCTGTTGAGCCTTCATTTTATGCCGTTTCCCCGATGGCACAAGGCCTTTCTGCAAAAGCCGGCGCAAGGCCGGCTCTAGGATCGGTGAGCGTTTTGAAAACCTCTGTGAACACACATTGGCAACGCTGCCACTTCCGCGAGAGCAGGGCTTTGAAACCGCTTTCAGTTCCCCGGACCGGCTTCTGAACGATCAGGCCCAAAGGAGCGCTTTGCCCAATCCGCTTGACTTCGACCCCAGCGAACCTGAAACTGCCCGCGGTCCGTTGCTCATTTGCCTGGGAGTTGCGCCCGCCATGGCCGATTCCGCTTTCGAGGCAACCGCGTTCCGGTTTCGCCGGGGCCGTCTGGCCTACCGCCTGCGGCGCAGTCACTATCGCTCCTCCCGGGCCAACGCCTCCGCCCGAACCGAGCAAGCCGTCCTGGCCTCGCTCATCGACGAACTGACCCGCGAGCGCGATGGGCTAAAGGACACGCTTCTTCGAACGCGAGCCGAACTGGAGAATCAGCGCAAGCGTCTGGAGCGCGAGCGCGAAGAGATCGTGCGGCGGGCGGGCGAAAACATCATTTCCGACCTGCTGCCGGTCCTGGACAACTTCGGCCGCGCCATTGAGGCGGCCGGGACCGCAAGCGACCTCGAAGCCGTGCGCCGTGGCGTGGGGATGATCCTCGACCAGATGCGCGCCGCGCTGTTCAATCGCGGACTGCAGCCTGTCGAGGCCGTGGGCCAGGTCTTCGACCCAGCCCTGCATGAAGCCGTGGCCATTGAGGAGCGCGACGACGTTGAGGCCAACCGCGTTGTGGGGGTTGTTCGGGAAGGGTTCCGCCTCAACGGCCGCCTCTTGCGCGCCGCCATGGTGCGCGTCTCGAAGCGCGCGCGCAAAGAAGCGTCGAGCGGCGAATGAGGCGCGATGAAGAGCGCGCAGAATGATGGATTAGACGGGACGGCGCGCCGAGGTGTTCTGCGGCGCTTCGAGCGGCGGAAGCATCTCAGGCGAGAACTCGATCTGTTCCAGCGCGCCCATTAACTCCACCCTGGCCTGCCAGATGGCGAGCGTCTCGACAAACTCTCGCAGGGAAAATCCCAGGTAGCGCGGGGGGTAGTCTTCCAGCAGTTCGATGGCCCGGGGGAGCAGTTTGCGGCATCCTGCCAGGCTCTTCCTCTCCAGATGCAGAAAGGCGCCGGCGGCCAAGGCCAGCCCTTGATAGAACTGGCGCTCGAGCCCAGAGGTTTGGAGCCACAGGTCCTCCATCGCCTCGTGGCAATCGAAGAATTCCCGCTGATTCCAAGACTCAACAAATCGAACGTATCGTGGATCCAACTGCGCTTCAGCCTTTAGTTTGATTCAGCGACTTCGCGCCGGGCGCCCGCCGCCTTTGAAGGCAATGTGCCTTTCCTTTCCACTCAGGGCAAGGGAAATCGGGATTAGATTTCGCGCGGACGCTTGCCGGGCGCGGGCTCGGCGGTCCGCGGCCGCATTGTCGCGGCATGGAGGGCCCTGCCGTATGCGGCATCAAGAAGCGCGAGCCTCGGCAACTCCAATCCGGCGTCTTATCGCCGGCTCTTGCGGGAAACTCGGGTTACGGGCGCTCGCTGAAGCCCGAACGCAGGAACTGCCGGAATCCATGCGAATCCCAGGTCATGCCGGCGAACGTCGCGATCGCGCTTTCGTCCTTGGGATTCACGATGGCGTAGAAGGGCAGGGCCGCGCTCCCATAGCGCGCCACTTGCATCTGCTGATATGCCTGGCTTTCCGGCGCGGCTTTGTCCGTATAAAGCCGGGCCCGCACGAAGCGCTCCAATTCCGCTTTGATTTCCGGGCG
>Ga0315274_10014773_pt1 | contig 11067 bp, 7 predicted proteins | sample YL17G02_20_MG_FD_203700 | JGI IMG/M metagenome (GOLD analysis project Ga0315274, IMG submission 203700) | Sediment microbial communities from Yellowstone Lake, YNP, Wyoming, USA - YL17G02_20 | ecosystem: Environmental > Aquatic > Freshwater > Lake > Sediment | place: USA: Wyoming | collected...
CAGCCGGCGAGTTGGTATAATCCCACACATGGATACTATAATGACGACGAGAGGACTCCGGCCCCAAACTGAACATGATGAAGCCCATCTGCGTGACGCCGGCTTTCGGTGGGGTCAGAGAGGCACGCACACGAGCAGGACGATCATGCTGAACGAACTCCGGTCGCTGTTCATGTACTGCCGGCCGGAAGCGACTCGCGAAGACTATTTATCTGCGATCTGCGAATACAACTGTCTGCACAAGCGCACCGCGTCTACACGCAAGCTGTCGAGCCAGCGACTCTCGGAACTCTATGCACTCGATCCAGATGTTGTGCTATTCCGGGTTGCGCGGAAATTTTGGTATGCCGACCGCAACGGGCAAGCAGTCCTGGCAATCCTGCTGGCTCTCGCCCGGGACCCGCTGTTGAGGATCACAGCAGCACCGGTCCTTCAGATGCTGCGTGGCGAAGAACTTGCTCGGCAGCAGATGATCGATGCGCTTAATCGCGCAGTGGGCGACCGTCTCAGCAAGAACACGCTGGACAAGGTCGTCCGGAATGCGGCTTCTTCATGGACGCAATCTGGGCATCTCAAGGGGCGAGGCCGTAAGGTTCGTCATCGCGTCGTTCCGACCCCGGCAAATCTCGCCTACGCTTTGCTCCTTGGTCACTTGGCCGGCGCTCGCGGAGAGGCGCTCTTCCAGTCCCTATGGGCACAGGTGCTCGACGTTCCTGCCAGTGAATTGATGGACCTTGCCATTGACGCCCGACGGCTGGGTTTCCTGGACATGAGTCAATCGGGTGGCATAATCGATGTCTCCTTCTCGCGGCTTTTGATACAGGATGAAAGGCGGTAGGTCCATGGGGCGGATCGAAGAACTGGCAGTTCGATATCGCGGACACATCGGCGCACCGTGGCAGCGCAACCTTGCGGGCGATCAAAAAGCCATCTTCGTCGTCTACCCGAAGACCGATGAGCGGAAGCTGAGGGCGAGGCTGGAACTGTTCGAGATGGCGACGACCTCAACAGGACACCGCTGGCAGACACTTGACCTTACCGACGCCTTCGCGCGGTGGATAGGAAAGACCGACTACCGCGATGTCTACTTCGAAGAACCGGAAACGCTGGCGATGAAGCTGCGGAGCGACTTTGTGCAGTACGCCGCCGGCCAGCTCCGCGAAGCACTCACAGCCGAAGGTGTAGACGAAGATACCGTGGTTGCGGTTCAAGGCCTGGCGTGTCTGTTCGGCCTAGCCCGTGCCTCTCTGGTGCTCAAGGAGGTGGTCAAGGACATTAGGGGCCGGCTGGTCGTTTTTTTCCCAGGTGAGTATGAGGACAACAATTATCGACTTCTGGACGCAAGGGACGGCTGGAACTATCTAGCCGTGCCGATTACGCTCCATAACGGAGTGAATGACTGATGAAGAACCGAGAACTCTTCCAACGTGATCCCGCAGTATCGAAACTCCTCAACGATGGCGTCGCTGCTGTCACCGAGCCCACGAGTGACAAGGAATTCGAGACGCTCCGATACGAGCTTGAGCACTTCGTGTGCGAGGGTCAGTACAAGGACGGTTTGATCCGCATGCTGGAGTCGTACATCAACAACGTCAACGCGACGACCCAGCCGGCGGGATGGGTGAGCGGCTTTTTTGGCAGCGGCAAGTCACACCTGTTGAAGATGTTCCGCCATCTCTGGATGGATACGCACTTCGCGGACGGCACCACTGCCCGTGGTCTGGCTCAGTTGCCGCAAGACGTGCAAGACCTGCTGCGCGAGCTCGACACGCTCGGGAGGCGTTGCGGTGGGCTGCACGCTGCTGCCGAGAAACTCCCATCTGGCGGAGGTGAGAGCTTTAGGCTGGCAGTTCTCAGCACTGTTTTTCGCTCAAAGGGCTTGCCCGAGGCGTTGCCGCAGGCCCGGTTCTGCATGTGGCTGCAGAAAAATGGCATCTTCGACCGGGTGAAAGCAGCGGTCAAATCGGCCGGCAGGGACTTCTTCGGTGAGCTTCAAGACCTCTACGTGAGCCCCATCTTGGCAAAAGCCGTGCTCGATGCTGACCGAGACTTCGCTACGGACCTTAAGTTGGCCCGGGCGGCGCTGCGCTCGCAGTTCCCTCTGGAGGAGGATATTTCAACCGGCGAGTTCATCCGGCTGGTACGCGAGGTGCTTTCGGTCAATGGTCAGGTACCTTGCACTGCGATCGTTCTGGACGAGATCCAGCTTTTCATCGGCAACGATCCGGGCCGCTCCGTGGACGTTCAGGAGGTTGCCGAGGCCCTATGCAAACAACTTGATAGCCGCGTGCTGCTCATCGGCGCGGGGCAGACCGCTCTGGCCGGCGGCGTCCCACTACTGCAACGTCTCACCGGCCGGTTCACCATCCCGGTTGAACTCTCCGACTCCGACGTAGAAACCGTTACGCGCCGCGTCGTCCTATCTAAGAAGGCTGACAGGCGCAAGGTAATCGAAGACACTATAAGCGCCCATGCCGGTGAGATCGACCGCCAGCTTGCGGGTACCAGCATCGCCCCGTGCACTGAGGACCGCGACATCATAGTAGACGATTATCCGCTGCTGCCGGTGCGGCGGCGGTTCTGGGAGCATGTGCTCCGTGCAGTGGATGTACCGGGCACGGCCAGCCAGCTCCGCACGCAACTCAAGATTGTACATGAAGCCGTCCGCCAGACGGCCGAGGCTTCGCTTGGCACCGTCGTCCCCGCGGACTTCATCTTTGGTCAACTTCACCCGGACCTGCTCCGCGGCGGCATCCTCCTGCGAGAGATCGACGAGGCAATCCGCAACCTAGCGAACGACAAAGAAGACGGCAGGCTCGCTCAGCGGCTTTGCGGTCTGATTTTCCTGATCCGCAAGCTCCCGCGCGAGGCCGTCGCCGACATTGGGGTCCATGCCACGCCGGAGATGCTTGCCGACCTCTTGGTCGCTGATCTGTCCAACGACGGCACGCAGCTTCGCAAGGAAGTTCCTCGCGTCCTCAAGAAACTGGTAGACGCCGGCACCCTCATAAAGCTGGATGAGGAATACAGCCTACAGACCCGCGAAAGCAGCGAGTGGGATCGCGAGTTCCGCAACCGCCAGACCCGGCTGAACAGCGACCTAACCTCGCTATCGAGCAAGCGAGCCTCGCTCATTAGTGCTGACTGTGGCGAGGCACTCAAGGGTGTCAAGCTCACACAGGGCAAGTGCAAAGAGCCACGGAAGCTGTTGATCCACTTCGGCGCCGATGCGCCACCCACTGATGGTGGCGACATCCCAGTATGGGTCCGCGACGGCTGGGGCGAGAAGGAAAGCACCGTTGTCAATGACGCCCGCGTCGCTGGCAGCGACAGCCCGATCATCTACGTGTACATTCCCAAGGCCAGCGCCAACGACCTACAGAAGACCTTCATCGAGTACGAGGCCGCCAAGTCCACCTTGGATTTCAAGGGTACGCCCACCACGCCCGAAGGCTGCGAGGCCCGTGACGCCATGGCCACTCGCATGGCCACAGCCGAAGCCTCGCGCAACCAGATCGTCCGGGACGTGATCGACCGCGCAAAGGTCTTCCAGGGTGGCGGAGGCGAACGCTACGAACTGAACCTCGCGGCCAAAGTTGAGGCGGCCGCGCAGGCGTCGCTAGACCGGCTTTTCCCAAACTTCAAGGATGCTGATGACAACCGCTGGGCTAACGTCATCAACCGTGCCAAGAACGGCGACGAAGCAGCCTTGTCCGCGGTGGACTGGACTGACTCGGCCGAAAAGCACCCCGTCTGTGCAGCCGTGCTCTCCGAGGTCGGTTCGGGCAAGCGAGGCAAGGAAATACGTGACGCCTTTGAGGCCAGCCCCTATGGCTGGCCGCGCGACGCCGTGGACGCCGCGCTCATCACGCTGCATGCCACCGGGCACCTCCGCGCTACACACAAGGGCATCACACTCTCCCAACACCAGCTTGACCAGGCGAAGATTTCCGTGACCGACTTCCGCAGCGAGACGACCACACTCAACGCCCGCGAAAAGATGAAGCTCCGCAAGCTCTTCCATGATGCCGGCGTGGACTGCAAGCCCAACGAGGAAACCGCCAAGGCCCCCGTCTTCCTGGCTCGCATGGCGGAACTGGCCGATCAAGCCGGCGGCGAGCCGCCCATGCCGGCCCGGCCCACCACGGCCCACCTCGACACACTTCGCGGCTTTGGCGGGGTCGAGCAACTGGCCGAAATCCTCAAGCAGCACGAAACGCTTGCCAAGCAGGCTAAGGACTGGGGCAAGTTGTCCGAACTTGCTGGGAAGCGTAAGCCGGCGTGGGAAACGCTCTGCACGCTGCTCAAACACTTGGGCGTTCTCCCCGAAGCCGATGAGCTCCACGCTCAAGCCGAGGCGGTAAAGTCTGAGCGGAGGCTGCTCGACGCCAGCGACCCCGTGCCGGACATCCGCAAGTCTGCCGTGAAAGTACTCCGCACAGCGGTTACTGCTGCGCATGATGAGTACGAGACAACCTACAAAGAACAAACGGCCGCCCTGACAGGCGGCGACAATTGGAAGAAGCTCAAGGCCGACCAGCAGAAACAGATACTCACTGACGAAGGCATTGATGCCTTGCCGATGTTGGCCGTCAGCTCTGAGGCCGACCTGATCCGCGCGGTAGAGCAAACGCCGCTACCGGCGTGGAAAACTAAGACCGACGCGCTGCCCCAGCAGTTCGCCCGGGCTGCCATGACCGCGGCAAGACTCCTGGAGCCGAAGACCCATCGCGTCCATCTGACCAGTGGAACACTCAAGACCGAGCAGGAAGTCAAGACGTGGCTGGCGGAAACGGAAAAAGACCTCCTGGCGAAGCTCAAGAACGGTCCGGTCGTGATTTCCTAAACGATTCAAGGAGTTAAAACCATGTCTGGCTTTGGTAACTACGGATTCGGACAGCGGGCGTTTGGTCTCCGTCCTCCGCCAGCGACGAAACCCAAAGTATTCGTGAGCTACCACCACCAGCGTGACCAAGGATACTACGACCGGTTCACGAAACTCTTCGCGGACGGCTACGACATAATTACTGACACGTCGATCGAGCGGCGTATCGGCAGCGATGACGTCGACTACCAGCAGCAGGTCATTCGCGAGCAGCACATCACCGGCAGCTCGATCACAATTGTTCTTTGTGGGGCTGAGTCGTGGAAGCGTCGCTGGATAGACTGGGAAATCCACATGACGTTGAACAAAGAGCACGCATTGCTTGGTATCTGTCTTCCAACGAATCCCAAAGGCACCAACGGCAAAGTGACCGTGCCAGACCGCCTGCATGCGAACATCGTGAGTGGTTATGCCCGCTTCATTGATTGGACAGAAGACCCGAACGTGCTGCGAACCGCCATTGATGAGGCAAGGAACAAAGCTCGTCAGACCCGAAACATCGAGAACTCTGCGCCACGAATGGAGAGGAGCCGACCATGACTTATTTCATTACGCAAACCACTACGACCGCCTTGGCTGCCTCCACGCAGCCCGTCCGTCCGGCGGTCGGCCCTACCGAACTGAGCCTATTTCACTGGAGGGCCTGGGGCCTTGAAATGCGAATAGGCGTCTTCTGGTTGCTACTGGCTGTTGTGGTTGTAGCAGCTGTTTGGTGGTTCGTTCCGTGGATTCGTCGCAAGTTGCTCAAGGGCTACCGGACTAGAGCGGTGAAGCTGACATTCAAAGGCGTCGAGTGGGAAATCTGCCCCGATACAGAGACGAGGCGCGTCGCCCATCAGGCATGGGTCGAGATTAAGAGCCGCAAAGTTGGCTTGCCATTTGAAGAGGGACTCGACGTGATTGTCGAGGTCTATGACTCCTGGTATCAGCTATTTGGTGTCCTGCGTGATTTGGCGAAGAGCATTCCCGCGGACCGGCTTCAAGATTGCGAAGACACTCGGAATGTCGTGGCGCTGCTGATGAAGGCGCTCAACGACGGTCTCAGGCCACATCTAACGAGATGGCAGGCCAAGTTCCGCCGCTGGTATGACGCAGAACTTGCGAAGGAAGAGAACAAAGGCAAACCACCCCAAGACATCCAAAGGCTTTATCCCCAGTATGACGAACTGGTGGCCGATCTTCGCAACGTGAACACGGAGTTTGTCAGGTTCGCCGACTCATTGGACAAGATTGTGAGGGACGGGAAGTGATGGATCGGATGCGGTACTCTCCGGAAGGCTGAAGAACAATGGCTACTTTGCCCAGCGAACTTAGGAACAAACTGGAACGCGTGGTGATTGAGGCGCGGGATGTGGCTGAGGCGGGCGCTCGCGCTGCGCTGGAGGCACTGGCTGTCCACCACCACGAGCCGTACCCGCACATGAAGCCGGCCCAGCGCGAGCTGCGCAACCACCTTCGCGCCCGGGCACGTCAGCTTGGCGATCGTCAGGATTCCACCGGCCGGCTGGCGATCAACCACCTGGCCGGCGAGTGCGCCTACGAGCACTGGCATCGGATGCTCTTCGCCCGGTTCCTGGCCGAGAACGGCCTGCTCATCGAGCCGCAGGAGAACATGGCTATCAGCCTGGCCGAGGCCGAGGAACTGGCCAAGGAAGACGGCGTGGACGTGTGGGTCTTTGCCTCCCGCTGCGCCCAGCGGATGCTGCCGCAGATCTTTCGGCCGGACGATCCGCTGCTCCAGGTGTCCTTCGCAACGGAGCACATGCTCAAGCTGGAGAAGCTGCTGGCGTCGCTACTGCAGGCGGTCTTTACCGCCTCCGATGCGCTGGGGTGGGTCTACCAGTTCTGGCAGAGCAAGAAGAAGGATGAAGTCAACCGCTCCGAGGTCAAGATCGGCGCGGATGAAATCTCGGCGGTGACGCAGCTTTTCACTGAGCCGTACATGGTGGAGTTCCTGCTCCACAACACCCTCGGCGCGTGGTGGGCGGGGAAGAGGCTCACCGCAAAGGACGCGCAGAACGCAGAGACAGAAGCGGAGTTGAGAAAGAAACTGGCGTTGCCAGGGGTCGATTGGGAGTACCTGCGTTTCGTCCGCGGCGCAGATGGCAAAGGCGGGCCATGGCGACCGGCCGCGGGGACGTTCGACGGCTGGCCCAAGACCGCCGCGGAACTGAAGGTCCTTGATCCATGCTGCGGGTCTGGGCATTTTCTCGTTGCGGCGCTGCACCACCTCGTGCCGATCCGCATGGCCGAGGAAGGCTTGTCGGCCGCCCAAGCGGTCGATGTGGTGCTCCGCGACAACCTGCACGGCCTGGAGATCGACGAGCGCTGCTGCCAGATCGCCGCGTTCGCCATCGCATTCGCGGCCTGGACGTACCCCAACGCCGGCGGCTACCGGCCTCTGCCGGACCTGCACATCGCCTGCACCGGCATCGGGCCGCAGGCTACAGAGGAGCAGTGGCTCAAGCTGGCCGAGCAGTCCGGCATCCCCATGCCCACCGTCGGACGCGAGGCGATCAAGAACGGCCTGCTGAACCTGCACCGGCTCTTTTCGCAGGCGCCGACCCTGGGATCGCTCATCAACCCGGCCGAGCTTCCCGCCGACCTCATCGCCGCCGACTACGAGACGATCCAGCCGTACCTCGCTGCCATCCTCAAGGTCGAGAAGGCCGACGACGAGACCCGCGAGCGGGCCATCGCCGCCGCCGGCATGGTCAAGGCCGCCGACCTGCTCGCCGGCGAATACGCGCTTGTCATTACGAACGTTCCGTATCTCGCACGTGGCAAACAAGACGCCTTGATTATCCAGTATGGCGATACGCACCACGCGGACACCAAGTGGGAATTTGCCACGATGTTCATTGATCGGTGTCTTTCAGTGCTCGACGAACACGGTGCGGCCTGCATCGTTTCGCCACAGAACTGGCTGTTCTCTGCGCGGTTCGACATTTTCAGGCAAAGGCTGCTGAAACATACGCGATTGAACATTGTAGCACGACTTGGAGCAGGCGCCTTCGGCGCGATCTCTGGGGAGGTTGTGAAGGTCACGTTGGGCGTTTTCAGCCCACTGGCTAACCCAGAGAACGATGGGATGGCTATGTTGGACGTTCTCGGATACCCTACGCCGGAGACGAAGGCATCTGCTCTCAAAGACGCGCCCTTCATCCTCGGCAGTTGCGCCCAGCAGTTGAAGAACCCCAACGCTCGCATTCTGCTTGCCGACGCAGATTTTCTTTCCGGCGATCTGCTGGAGTCATGCGCCGATTGTTACCAGGGCCTTGTAACAGGGGATGCCGAACGGTTTACCCGCTGGCTCTGCGAGCTGTCAGAGTTGAGCGACGGATGGGTTCCCTTTATGACTGCCCCTTACGTGGGGGCCGACTACGAGGGTCGGTCAAGCCTCTTGAAGTGGGAAGGTGGGACCGGCGATCTAGCCGAGTATGCCGCGGCAACACGTGACAAGCTGCATGACATGCACGAGAGTGGGCAACGCAACTGGGGTAAGCCCGGCGTGGCGATTGGCCGGGTCACGCGGAAGGTGATGATCTATAGCGGAGAGCACTTTGACAACGCGGTTGCAACCATCGTCCCAAAGGACCCAAGCCTTGTCCCGGCACTCTACTGCTTCGCAAAGTCACCTGAGTTCATCGAGAAGCTGCACGTCCTGGACCAGAAGCTCAGCCTCACGAATCGGACTATCCTGAAGGTTGATTTCGATATTGCAAGATGGCAGAAGGTCGCGGCGGGGAAGTACCCTGACGGCTTGCCCGAACCGGAGAGCGACGATCCGACGCAATGGCTCTTTCACGGCCGGCCGGAAGAATCGACCGCCCCGCTTCAGGTGGCCGTGGCGCGGCTGCTGGGGTACCGCTGGCCGGCTGAACTTGATGAGAAGATGCGATTGAGCAAACGGGTGCGGGCGCTGGTCAAGCGGTGCGATGAGCTGGCGAAGTTCGCGGACAATGACGGGATCCTCTGCATCCCGTCAGTGCGCGGCGAGGAACCCGGGGCCGAGCGGCTGTTGGCGCTGCTCGACGCCTGCGGCATCAAGCCCGACAAGGTGCGGGAACTGGCTGGCGGGACCGACCTGGACGACTGGCTCCGCAACGGCTTTTTCGAGGAACACTGCAAGCTGTTCCACGACCGCCCGTTCGTGTGGCATATCTGGGACGGCCGCAAGCGGGATGGGTTCCATGCCCTGGTCAACTACCACAAGCTCTGCGAAGGCAAGGGCAAGGGCCGCAAGCTGCTCGAATCGCTGACCTACGCCTACCTGGGCGAGTGGATCACCCGCCAGAAGGACGGCGTAAAGCGAGGCGAGGGTGGCGCGGAAGACCGCCTGACGGCGGCGTTGGAACTTCAGAAGCGATTCATCGCGATCCTCGGAGGTGAGCCGCCCTTTGACATCTTCGTCCGCTGGAAGCCGCTGGCCGAGCAGCCCATCGGCTGGGAGCCGGACATCAACGACGGCGTGCGAATAAACATCCGCCCGTTCCTGGCCAGTGATCTTCCGGGGGGCAGAACCGGCGCAGGCGTGCTCCGCTGGAGGCCCAACGTCAAGTGGACCAAGGACCGCGGCAAAGAGCCGCAGCGTCCCAAAGCCGAGTACCCCTGGTTCTGGGGCTGGGAAAATGCCTCAGAGGATGAAAAGTCCGGAAGGAAACCATTCGAGGGCGGCAAGACCTTCGATGGCAACCGCTGGAACGCCTGCCATTATACAAATAAAACCAAGCAATCCGCCCGAGACACGGAGGGGCAACGATGAACGAAGCACTACAGGCAGTTCTTGACTACGTGCAGACGCCACAGACGGACTATGCGATTCTGATTACTGGGCCGTGGGGTTGCGGCAAGACATACTTTTGGAAGAATGTGATTGAGCCGGAGCTGACAAGCCTTCAGAGTTCTAAACATATTCAACGTATCCTGTATGTTTCCCTCTATGGCGTCTCTGACGCGAAAGACATCGACAGATCGTTGTTCGCTCAGTCGTATCCAGGCATCAACCGAAAGAGTGTCGGCCGCGTATCACGCTTCGTAGCCGGAGTCATCGAAGCTCTCGGCTACGCGGACTTAGCAAAGGTCAATCTCAGATCCCTCGTGAAAGCAAAGGATGCCGTGATCTGCTTCGACGACCTTGAGCGAATCAGGCTCCCGATGAAGGAGGCTCTTGGATACATCAATACGTTCGTTGAACACGAAGGTGCCAAAGCGGTTATCCTCTGCAATGAGGACGAAATCAACAAAAATGACGACAAAGAGCTTTATAAGAAGATGAAGGAAAAGGTGGTCGGTGCCTCTTTGACATTCCGGCCAGACCTTGACACGGTCTTCAAGACTATCATCAATGAGCACAAGGCTCGTCCAGCATTTCATGGTTTCATGTTACAAAACGCCACACTAATGCGCCATCTGTTCGACAGGAGTGAGACCTACAACATACGATCGCTCCGCCGGGCGATGGCGGCCATCGCCATAATCTTCGATGTTCTCAAATCCAGCAACATCAATCCGAACGTGCTCGCGAAGCAGTTGATCTACGCGGTAGCGCCCGCGTCGTTTGAACTACACGGTCGGGGGGCAGATCCAGCCGAGTTGAGGAATATCCACGCCAGGGAATATATGGCCGTGGCTGGGATATCCGCCTCGATGGGAAGGCCGGAGAAGTCGGGTGAAAAGACGTATGAGGCGCGGTTTGCCGAGCGTTATTTTCATGATTTCGGTATGTTGGATTTGATGAGTGTGACCGGTTGTCCACCCATCTGTGAGTTCCTTCTGACGGGAGCTCTCGACAGGTCGGCTCTCGTCTCTTGGGCTGAGGAACTTATTAAAACTCCAGATGAAAGAGAGGAGCGAATCAAGAGAATTACATCTGGCCCCAGGGAAATGGAGGATGAGGACTTCGAGCGAACGGCGGCGCGGGTGCTCAAGGAGGTCGAGGCGGGAGAGATCGCAGCTATCGGCAAATACGTACACTTATACGATTAGTTTGAAGGATTTGCGGATAAGGACCTTATCGTTCTAACGCGGCAAGAAATACTCAAGAAGTTCACCGATGGGCTTAGTAAGGCTCAGCACGAGGGCAAGCTCGAACCCAAGGCGTTCCTCAAGCATGACATCGATCACCCGGTGATGGGACCGAATACGGAGGAAGGACGGACTTTTCGCCAGTATGTGCTCGA
>Ga0315274_10014774_pt1 | contig 11066 bp, 14 predicted proteins | sample YL17G02_20_MG_FD_203700 | JGI IMG/M metagenome (GOLD analysis project Ga0315274, IMG submission 203700) | Sediment microbial communities from Yellowstone Lake, YNP, Wyoming, USA - YL17G02_20 | ecosystem: Environmental > Aquatic > Freshwater > Lake > Sediment | place: USA: Wyoming | collected...
AAAGTAGGGCAAGAGGATTGCCCCCGCTCAATTCGCCTGAGAGCGTGCGCAAACGAAGACGCCGACGTGGGCGAGGCTGTTCCCTCGGCGTCAGCAGGTCCCCCGCCTCCATCACGCCGTTCCCGCCGCTCCCGGTCGCCGGGTCGCTCACGCTTGCAATTGCTGCCTCGCGCCGCATGGCCGTCCCTTAGCGGCGCTCGTTGGCGGCGGTGGTTTGCTGGCGCAGCAACGACTCCTTCACCGAGTCCCAATGAAACAGAATCCGGTCGCCCAACTGCACGTAGGGAATCCGGTTGTGAACCCGGTGCGAATACAAGGTGCGCCGGGAAATTGGCAGCTTGGCGAGAAGTTGAGCGGTGTTGAGGAACTCCGGCTGGGCCGGCTGACTGGTTTGCGTGTTGTCGCACTTCATGTGCTCACAATCGCTCCGCAACGCCATTCCCTGCAAAGCCGCAGCCGTGTTTTTAGCTGGGACTGGTCCTCGTCACACCCGCCCAAGTTCTACGTGAAGCGGATGCCGTCAAGAGCGCGGCGGTAACGGGCGAAGACTTGAGACTTCGCCTTGTGAGGACTGGTTTCAGCGTCCTCGAATTCTGAAATGAGCGGGAGCCAGTCCTCCCGGCGTGGGCGCTGTTTAGGCTTTCCTGGTAGGCGCTGCTCCGAGTGTTCCTTGTACTTCGCCGCCATCACGGACTCTGCTTCCTCCGCCTTCAGGTCGGGAGCCACGGCCAACAGCAGGTAGCCTTTGCGGTGTGCTGCAACCGCACACTGAGCGATGGCTGCCTCCCACTCGTCGGCAGTCAGCGGGTTCGTCGCCAGACCCTTTCGGACGATATCCATTTGCTCCTCGCAGGTCTTTGCCTCGCGCTCGCTCGCCGTGATGCGCTGGCCCAAGATGCTCAGGCGTGCCACGGTGTTGATAGCGTGGCACGGTTTATCCACCGCAATCCGCTCGTCCAGAAGACTCAGATTTCCCAGCAGCTCCATGAATGGGGCGTTCCAGGCTTCATCACGCATATCGAGACCTTTAATGCCGTGTGAGCTAAGCATCCAAATCGCTCGGTCATACTTGTTAACTCCTGGCCATGATTGCAGCCCGATGCGCCACAGCCAGTCAAGAGGGGGCGGTGGGAACACAGCGTCACCCTCATACAGCCCCGTCTCACCCGATAAAACCTCGCAAACAAGCGGGTGACGGCGGGCGAGTTCGTACAGCGCGGCTTCGGGGCTAACGTCTGACTTGCCTTGCCCTTCCCACCAGTGCGAGCGGTCGAACCGGTCCTCGAATGGTGGGCGCATGTGCCACGTGTAGCGCCTGCGCAGAGCCTGCCGGCTCCGTTTCGGGGGCGTAGTCGTCATCGTGACACGGCCGGCGCTGCGGCCATTGGAATCACATTCTTAGCGGACTTCGACGGCACCACGGCGAACCACCGCCCGCTTTTCAACGGCTCAGGGCCACTTGCACACGCGGACGAATGCCCAAGTCCTCGGCGATGCTCTTGACAATCAAACCCAGGTTGCGCGCTGTGGGGTTGCCCCGGCGATTAAGCATCCGGTGTAGCGTCTTTTCGCCCAGGCTGGTCTGCCGTGCCAGTTCCTTGAACGTGATTTCGGCGTGAACCAGGTCGCGCAGCATGGAAAGTCCTTCGGCGGTTTCGCCGTCCAGCAGCGCGCTCAGGGCTTCGGCGTAGAGCGCACGCGCAAATTTGCGGTCGCGTTTGATCCGCGCCACGACGGTTTCTTTGTAGTCTCGTGTCAGTGCCATTTTATGCCTTTGTCTGTTGGTATCGTTTCCAGCGTTCCACGGCGGCGGCGATGTCGGCGTCCTGCCGCCGTTTGCTGCCGCCACCGAGCAGGATGATGATTGTCCGGCCTTCCCGCCCGTAATACACGCGGTAGCCTGGCCCGAAATCCAGCCGCAATTCAAACACGCCTTCGCGTAGCGGCTGTGCCGCGCCGAAGTTGCCCGCTTCAAGGCGGCGGATGTATCTGTCCACCCGCGCCGCCGTCACCGCGTCCAACCCGTTGAACCATTCCGCGAACGGCGAGCGCCCGGCTTCTCTGTATTCCCGAACCTCAAAAGAGCCGTTCATATAGTAGCGTTTATGTTACCATTGTCAACCGCCATTGCCTATCAATGCGCGCCCTTGGGCGAGACGGCGGACAGCGGAATGACATTCTCGGCCCGGGTCGGCATCACGTTGAACCATTTTTCGGCCTCCGCTTTCGTGGCCAGCCCTTTGTAATGCGAGTGAATCATGTCAGGCGACGTGCCAGCTTCCACCGACGTCAGATTCTCGCCGTGCAGCGCGTGGCTGAAGCTGATGAAACTGTGACGCAGACCGTTGCGGCGCGACGGGATTTCCAGGGACGCCCGCAGACTCGCCAAGGCGGCGAAGAATCCGTCCCGGCTTCCGGTCCAGACCGGCCCAGCAGAGCGGGCGCGATAGGGTTCAAGCCATTGCGCCAAGGCCGGGCGGATTTCCACCAAGCGCCTCGCGCGGGTCTTGGCCAGCCGCGCCGTGACCTCGACATGTCCGGGGACGCGCCAGACATCGGCCCAGGTCATCCTCAGCAATTCTTCCATCCGCAAGCCCGCCAGCCCGCCCATGGCTATCATCGGCCGCAACTCCGGGTCCGCGTTGTCCAGCATCGCCTGCAATTCGGCCGGGCGGTGGAAGTCAATCTCCTCAACATCCGCGTCCTCGCGTTTCATGCTGCTGGCTTCCAGCAGCCGGTGGGGCGGGCTCAGATAGTCCCGCGTGACGCACCAGCCGAGGAACATCTTCACCGCTGCGCGCCGGTCGTTCCGGGACTTGGCCGCAAGCTCGGCGCGCGTCTGCATGTAGAGGTTCAGGAAATCTCTCGTCAGATCGGAAACGCCCGTCGCCGGGAACGTCCCGGCAAATTCCCGAAGCCACGCGGCGAGGTTCGCTTCATAGACTGGCGAGGGCGGCCGGCGGTTCTTGGGCACGGGCCGCGCCATGCGCTCGGCCAGGTATTCCTCGACCGCCTCCGCAACGTCCTTGCGCTTTACCGTGGCGACGTTGGCCAGAAAACCGTCAACCGCTTCTCCGAGACTGCGCCCGTTCAGCCTGCCCTCGGCATCGCAGAACAGGCTCACAGCCCGCAGAAGGCTAACGCTGCGCCCCGTCTGCCGGCGGAAGTCTCCGAGGCGGTCCAGCGCGGCCAAGGCGTCTCGGGCTTGCGCGGCGCTGAGAGCGGCCACTTGCGAGCCGCCAGCCAACTCGCGCACCTTCTTCTCCGCCTCGCCCTTCGCTTCGCTGTAGGTGGCGAAGCTCGCCATTCTGCGCCGCCCGTTCACCCGGTAGGCGAGCCGGTAAAACGGATAGGCTTTGGACTTGCCGTAAATGACCGCCTCGGCTCTCCTATGGCGGATGCGTTTCGGGAACCTCATCTTGCCCTCGGATTCAGCCGGGTTCTGTGCGGGAACTGTGTCAGCCGCGCCAGAAACCGCGTTTTCATTGGCCTTTTTGGCTGCCCGACTAGGATTTGAACCTAGACAAACAGATCCAGAGTCTGCTGTGCTACCGTTACACCATCGGGCAAACCGAAGCGAGCGAAGGCTAGAGTTTTCGGCCTGAGAGTCAAGCCGCCGTATGCCGCAGGAACACCGCCTCATTCTCCAGCATGTCGATCAGCCGGGCTACACCCCGGACCTCGACTGCTACCTGCGCCACGGCGGTTATGAGGCGCTGCGGAAGGTGCTGTCGTTGCCGCCCAAGACCACGACCGACGGCAAAACGCTCAGCGGCCCGGAGCAACTCCGGCAGGAGGTCACACTCTCCGGGCTGCGTGGCCGCGGCGGCGCCGGTTTCTCCTGCGGCCTCAAGTGGTCGTTCATCGACCACCGCTCCGGCAAACCCGTTTACCTGATCTGCAACGCCGACGAGTCTGAGCCGGGCACGTTCAAGGACAAGCAAATCCTCTACAAGGATCCCCACCAACTGCTGGAGGGAATGATCCTCTCGTGCTACGCCAACAACGTTCACCTCGCCTATCTCTACATCCGCGGCGAGTTCGTCGAAGGCGCCCGGATCCTGGACCGCGCCTTGGCGGAGGCCCGCGCGGGCGGCTTCCTCGGCCGGAACATCCTCGGCAGCGGGTACGATCTCGAAATCCACGTTCACCGCGGCGCGGGCGCCTACATCTGCGGCGAGGAAACCGGCTTGATCGAGTCGCTCGAAGGCAAGCGTCCCTACCCCCGCATCAAGCCGCCGTACTTCCCCGCCATCCTCGGGCTCTATCTCTGCCCGACCATCGTCAACAACGTCGAGACACTCTGCGCGGTGAAGCACATCGTCGCAATGGGCGGCGCCGGGTACGCCAAACTCGGCACCCCGAACAACACCGGCACGCGCATCGTGAGCCTGAGCGGCCAGGTCAAACGTCCCGGCTACTACGAGGTCGAGGTCGGCAAGGTCACGCTGGGCCAGCTCCTGTTCAATCCCGCCTTCGGCGGCGGGATGAGGGAAGGACGGAAGTTGAAAGCCATCATTCCCGGCGGCGCCTCGGCGAAGGTGTTCAAGGCCGGCGAGCGTTTCAAGCTCCAGCGCCGCAACCTCGACGGCACCACGACCACCACGGAAGTGGAGCTGTTGGACCTCCCTTACGACTTCGATTCGCTGAATCAGGCCGGCAGCATGTCCGGCTCCGGCGCGATCATCGTGCTCGACGACTCGGCGGACCTCGTGAAGGCGCTGGCGAACATCGCCGAGTTTTACGCCCATGAGAGCTGCGGCCAATGCACGCCCTGCCGCGAGGGCGCGCTCTGGATGAGCAAAGCTCTCCAGCGGATGGCGCACGACGGCGGCCGGAAACAGGACGCGGACTGTCTGCTGCACATCGCCCGAAACATCCAGGGCCGAACGGTGTGCGCCTTTGGCGAAGCCTGCGCCTGGCCAGTGCTCAGCTTCGTGACCAAATTCAAGGAGGAGTTCGAGGCGCGCGGCCTGGCAGACGAGGCGAAGCTCGCGGTCTTCAGATGAAGATTGCAGCCAGCCCGCCAGCGTGAAATACCTTTGGTAAGGCTAGAGTATATGAGTGCGACCACGGAACACGTATTCATCGAAGCGCTTTCGCTCCCCACAAAGGCGCGGGCAGCGCTCGCACACAAGTTGTTGACCAGTTTGGAGCACGACGACTTGTCCGTAGCGATCGAAGAGGCCTGGAAGCTGGAAGCCCTGGACCGGTGCAAGGCCTATGACGAGGGACAGCTCACTGAACGCGACGCGGATGCCGTGATGCGAGACTTGGCCGCGAAACTGAAGTGAAGCGCCTGACCTACCTGAGCATCGCGGAAGCGGAGCTGACCGACGCGGCGCTCTATTATGATCAACAACAACCAGGCTTGGGGCGGGCATTTGCGGATGCCGTCCAGGAGGTGGCGTCGAGACTCCGGCAGAATCCGGAACGGTGGCCTTTCTACGAGAAGCCAGTCCGCAGTTGCCGTGTTTGGCCTTTCCCGCATCGCCTCCTCTACCGAGAGCTGCCGGACCGCATTCAAATCGTCGCCGTCTTTCACTTGAGCCGCCGTCCAGGTTCCTGGAAGACTCGGCTGGGTTGAACTCCATGTCTGCAGCTGCCACCACCGCTGCCAAACCGACTCCGCCGCCAATGGACCTGATCACGGTCAAGGTGGACGGCAAGGTCGTGTCGGTACCGCGGACCACGCCGGACCCGGTCACGGGCCGGCCGGCGCCGACCACGATGATCCAGGCCTGCTTCGCGGCTGGCGTGATGGTCCCGCATTATTGCTATCACCCGAAGCTGCCGGTGGCGGGCAACTGCCGCATGTGCCTCGTCGAGTTCGGACTGCCGGCCCTCGGCCCCGATCGCAAGCCCATCCTCAATCCCGACGGCACGCCCCGGATCGTCCTCCAAACCCTGCCCTACGACCCGACGACCCCGCGCGGCGCCATTGCCTGCGCCACGCCGCTCGCGCCCGGCATGGAGATCTACACGAACACGCCCACGGTCAAGAAGATGCGCGAGGCGGTGCTCGAGTCGCTCCTGATCAACCACCCGCTCGATTGCCCGATCTGCGACCAGGCCGGCGAGTGCAAGCTTCAGGAATACTCGCTCGAATACGGCCAGGCCGAGAGCCGCTTCGTGGAAACGAAGGTCCACAAGCCCAAGCAAGTGGACCTCGGTCCCCGGATCATGCTCGACGATGAGCGCTGCATCCTGTGCTCGCGCTGCATCCGGTTCACGCGCGACATCATCGGCGACGACGCCCTCGGCGTCGTCAACCGCGGGAGCTACAGCGCCATCGCCGCATTCCCCGGCCGGCCGTTCGACAACAACTACACGCTCAACACGGTGGACCTCTGTCCGGTGGGCGCGCTGACTTCGAAGGACTTCCGGTTCCAGATGCGCGTTTGGTTTCTCAAGGAGACGAAGTCCCTGTGCACAAGTTGCGGCACGGGCTGCAACCTCGTCATCGGTGCGCGCGAGGATCGGATCTACCGTTACACCCCACGCCAAAACGACGCCGTGAACGCCTGCTGGATGTGCGACGCCGGCCGGCTGAACTATGCGTGGGTAGGGCGGAGAGACCGACTGGCCAAGTGCGGAACACGGAACGCGGAACGCGGAATGGCCGAGGCCACCTGGCCCGCCGTTCTGCAGGAGATCGGCCGGAGACTCAAGGCTGCGCCGGCGGGCTCGGTCGCGATTGTGGCTTCGGCGCGGCAAACCAACGAGGAGCTTTACCTGCTCAAGAAGCTGGCGACGAAGTTCAGCGCAATCACGGACTCCGTGCCGCGCCTGGGTGAAGCGGACAAGCTGCTTGTGAGCGCCGATCGGAACCCGAACAGCACCGGCGCACGACTCATCGGCCTTTGTTGCACCGAGATGGGAATCCATTTGCCGAAGATCGCCGAGGAGATCCGCCGGGGAACGATCAAGACCTTGGTCGTATTCGGCGAGGACGTGACGCAGCACGGCATCGGCCCCGAGTTGCTGACCAAACTCGAGACGTTGATCGTGAGCGATATCCTGCCGAACGCCACGACGGAGGCGGCTCATTTCCTCCTGCCGGGCTGCGCGCACGCCGAGAAGCGCGGCACGTTCGTCAACGTGAAGGGCCGGCTCCAGCGATTCTGGAAGGCGGTCGAGCCGCCGGGCGATGCCCGGCCCGAGGTCGAGTTCCTGTCCGAGTTGGTGGTTGCCGTGACCGGCCAGCCTGTGCCGGAGACCCAGGAAGGCCTGTTCAACCAGATGGCGCAGGAAGTCCCGGCCTTTCGCGGGCTGACCTGGGCGGGCTTGGGTGACAACGGAGTGACCGTGGAGCTATAAACACCTCATGGCATGGCTCAACCAGCTTGACCCAATGTGGCAGTTCGCGCTCTTCAGCGCGGTGAAGGTGCTGTGTGCCTTCGCGGTGCTGATGTTCATGGTCGCCTACGTGGTGCTGGTCGAGCGCCGTGTCTGCGCGTTCATTCAGGATCGCCTCGGGCCGAACCGCGCCGGTCCGTTCGGCTTGCTCCAACCGCTGGCCGACGCCGTCAAGGCGTTCCTCAAGGAGGACTTCACCCCGGGGCACGTGCGCACGGTTTTCTACTGGCTCGCGCCGGGCCTGGTGATGATGCCCGCCATCATCAACCTCGCCGTCATCCCCTTCGGCTCGACGCTGGGCGGTCAACGGATGGTCGTTGCGGATCTCAACGTCGGCATCCTCTACACCTTCGGCATCGTGTCGCTCGGCGTATATGGCATTGTGCTGGCGGGTTACGCGGCGAACTCCAAGTATCCTTTCCTCGGCGGCATCCGCTCCAGCGCTCAGATGATCTCCTACGAGATCGCCATGGGGCTCTCGGTGGTGCCGCTGTTCCTCCTCGTGGGCAGCCTGAATCTCAGCAAGGTCATCGGCTACCAGTCCGGCGGATTCCACCACTGGCTGGTGTTCCAGCAGCCACTGGCGTTCGCGATCTTCCTCGGCGCGGCGTTCGCCGAGACGAACCGGCTGCCGTTCGACATGCCGGAATCGGAACAGGAACTCGTGGGCGGCTACAACACCGAATACAGCTCGATCAAGTTCGCGCTGTTCTTCATGGGCGAATACGCGAACATGATCCTCGCCTCGGCGATGATCGTGACGCTGTTCTTCGGCGGTTGGACGCTGCCGGTGTTCGGGCTCGACCAGCCGGCGACCACGCTGCTGGGCGGCCTGGCGCACCTCGCGATCTTTCTGGCGAAGCTGTGTGGCTTCGTGCTGTTGTTTATCTGGGTGCGCTGGATGTTGCCGCGGTTCCGGTACGATCAGTTGATGAACCTGGGCTGGCGGCGGTTCGTTCCGCTGGCGCTGGCCAACATCGTGGCGACCGCGGCGTGGTTGTGGTTCAAAGCATGAGGGTCGATGCCAACCGTTCTTCGCATCAGAGGCTAACGCGTCGGTTTTTTCGCTACCGACTGGCGCGAGCCGATTCACGTGCATGTTTCGAAGCGTGGCTGTGCGGCAAAGTTTTGGATGGACCCGGTTGCCCTGGATGCGAACTATGGTTTCCGTCCTGACGAATTGCGAGAGATCTTTCGGATTCTGGAGCATCATGAAAACGAGATTCGCCAAACCTGGAACGAGTTCTTCGGTTGAAACGCGCGTGACCCGCGTGCGGAGCACGTCCGCCACTCTGGTCGTGGACTTCGAGGATGGGCGTTCGGTGCATCTGCCGCTGGTTTGGTACCCCCGTCTGTTTCGGGCCACGCAGGCCCAACGCGACCGTTGGGAGTTGATCGGCCCCGGCATCGGGGTGCACTGGCCAGCAGTTGATGAAGACTTGAGCGCAAGCGGGCTGTTGAGCGGACGTCCGTCCATCGAGTTTCTGCGTGGCCAGGGCCGGCATCGCAAGTCGCAGTGCGTCCGCACGTGATCCTCAAACGCAAAGCACTGACTTGGTGGGAGCGGCTGTATTTGCCGGCGCTGATCGGCGGGTTCCGGGTCACGCTCCGCCATTTCTTCCGGAAGAAGGTGACCCTGCAGTATCCGGAGGAAAAATGGGTCGTGCCCGAAGGCTACCGCGGCGCGCCCTACCTGGTCCGTGACCCCGAAGGGAACACCAAGTGCGTTTCCTGCCAACTCTGTGAGTTCGTCTGTCCGCCCAAGGCCATCCGGATCACGCCGCCCGGTCCCACCGGTCCTGTCGCCGACCGCCCGAACGCGGAGAAGATGCCGGGCGAGTTCGAGATCGACATGCTCCGCTGCATCTTTTGCGGCCTGTGCCAGGAGGTATGCCCCGAGGAGGCCATCTTCCTCATGGACACCTACTCGCTGAACGGCCTGAGCCGCGAGGAGATGGTTTTCAACAAGGAGAAGCTGCTCGCGCTCGGTGGCACACACGTCGGCATCCCGAAGTGGCAACGCAAGTTGGAGGAGGCCAAGGCGCAGGAGGATTTCCCGGTGAAACCTTGATGAAACCCCAAAGCCCAAAGCCCAAAGCCCAAAGAAGCCTCAAGCCTCAAGCCTCATACCGCGGCAAGAGCGCAGCCAGTGCTGGAGTTTGGGACTTGGGATTTCTTTGGGGCTTGGTGCTTGAAGCTTGGGGTATTTAGGCATGGCCCTACCCGGCGTTTTGTTTTACGTGTTCGCGGCGCTGACGCTGCTGTGCGGCCTGCTGGTCGTGGCAAATCCGTTCAGCCGCAGCCCGGTCACGAGCGCGATGTTTCTCGTCCTGACCATCGTCTCGCTCGCCGGGCTGTTCGTGCTGCTCCACGCCTTCTTCCTCGCCGCGGTGCAAGTGCTCGTCTATGCCGGCGCGGTCATGGTGCTGTTCCTTTTCGTGATCATGCTGCTCGATCTCAAGGCGGAGGAAAGCCGTAAGGTGCGACGACTGAGCTGGGTATCAGGCGCCGTGGCGGCCGGGGCAATCGCCGCCCTGCTACTCAAGGCCATTGCCCGGAATGGGGCGCCGGCCCTCCCGCCGGCGGGTCTGGCTGAGGGGGGGACGCGCGCGTTGGGCAAGCTGCTGTTCACGGATTACCTGTTGCCGTTCGAGATTGTCTCGGTGCTGCTGCTGGTCGCGATGGTCGGGGTGATTCTCCTCAGCAAAAAGGATTTTAAATAGCCACAGAGAACGCAGAGAACCCAGAAACCATTGACCCAGCCATGAAAAGCATCCGTGAACTTTGCGATATCGTCCGGCAGACGGCGTACGACATTCACGTCTATCACAGTAATGGTCATCTGGAGAAGGTTTACGAGAATGCCCTCGCCCACCGACTGAGAAAGTTGGGGCTGGACGTTCAGCAGCAGCACCCCGTAAAGGTCTATGATGAAGACGGCACCGAGATCGGTGATTACTACGCCGACCTGCTGATCGAGAAACGTCTGATCGTAGAGTTGAAAGCTGCTAAGGCGATCGCGGACGAACCCGTTGCACAGTTGCTCGGCTATCTCAAGGCGACAGGAATTGAACACGGCTTGCTGATCAACTTTGGCTCGTTTCGGTTCCAGATCAGGAAGTTCGTCTTTGGCAACGTTCAGGTAGTTAAGGAAACCCCAAGCAGGTCTGTTTCATTGCTGGCGCCTTTCTCTGCGTTCCTTGCGTTCTTTCGCGGCTAACTTATGACTGTTGGACTTGAACATTACCTGGTGGTGAGCGCGCTGCTGTTCTGTCTTGGGCTGCTGGGCGTGCTGGTGCGCCGCAACCTGCTGATCATCTACATGTCGCTGGAAATGATGCTCAACGCGGCGAACCTGGCGCTCGTGGCCTTCTCGCGCTTCAGCCAGCACCTGAACGGCCAGGTGATGGTTTTCTTCATCATCACGGTGGCGGCGGCCGAAGTGGCCGTCGGCCTGGCGCTGATCGTCGCGCTCTACCGCAAGCGCCAGACCGCCCAGGTGGACGACCTGACCCTGCTGAAGCTGTAGGCATGAGACTGGACTTCCTTCCCTGGCTGATCCTGCTCCTGCCGCTGGCCGCGGCAGCGGGGATCACGCTGTTCACGCTGCCGGACCGCGAGCGTAGCGCGCGGTTGTCCATCGGCGCCGTCCTTGCCAGCTTTGCGCTCACCGTCCTGTTCGTCACCGTCAACGGCCTCCACGTCGT
>Ga0315274_10014776_pt1 | contig 11065 bp, 7 predicted proteins | sample YL17G02_20_MG_FD_203700 | JGI IMG/M metagenome (GOLD analysis project Ga0315274, IMG submission 203700) | Sediment microbial communities from Yellowstone Lake, YNP, Wyoming, USA - YL17G02_20 | ecosystem: Environmental > Aquatic > Freshwater > Lake > Sediment | place: USA: Wyoming | collected...
GCTGGGCCGCCACGATCACCGTATCCACCCGCACCGGCTTGTCCCCGGCGTACTCCACGGTCACCTGCGACTTGCCGTCCGGCCGGAGGTAGGACAACGTTCCCCGCTTCCGCACCTCGGTCAGGCGCCGGGCCAGCTTGTGCGCCAGCATGATGGGCATCGGCATCAGTTCCGGCGTCTCCCGCGTGGCGTACCCGAACATCAGGCCCTGGTCCCCGGCCCCGCCGATGTCCACGCCCTGGGCGATGTCCCCGGACTGCTCTTGGATCGCCGTGACCACGGCGCAGGTCTCGTAGTCGAAACCCTCCTTGGAGTTCACGTACCCGATCTCCTGGATCGTCTTGCGCACGATCTTGGTGATGTCCACGTAGCAGGAGGTCGAGATCTCCCCGGCTACCAGCACCAGGCCGGTCGTGACCAGGGTCTCGCAGGCCACCCGGCCGTTGGGGTCCTTGTCCAGAATGGCGTCCAGGATCCCGTCCGAGATCTGGTCGCAGATTTTGTCCGGGTGTCCCTCGGTCACGCTCTCCGAGGTGAACAATCGGCTTTCAGGCATCGTTTCCAACTCCTTCTTGTGGTTTATTTATCCCAGATCAACCTCGGAGGAATCGCCCACGTTCAGGGTGCGGAAGCTTCCCTTCACCACGGCGTTCTCACCGATCAGGGAATTATGCAGGGCGATATCTTCCACAATCGCGTTCTCGCTGACGATGGTGTCCTTCAGGATGGCCCGCTTCACGGTCGCGCCTTCGGCGATGGAAGCGAACGGTCCGATGACCGAGTGCTCGATCCTCTCCGGGTTGGCGATGAACACCGGCGGGATGACGATCGAATTTTTCAAGGTGTACGTGGATGCCTTCCGCTTCAGCAATTCCCGATTCGTGTGCAACAGGGTCTCCACCTTGCCGCAGTCGAACCAGTCGTCGATCGGGAAGAGTCTCATCTTCTCCCCCCGTTGGATCATTCGCTCCAGGGCGTCCGTGAGCTGGAACTCGCCCTTGACCTTGACCCCCTTTTCCATGATCTCATCCAGGCACTCGAAGAGCAGCCCCGGCCTCGCCAGGTAGTAGATGCCCACGATGACCAGATTGGAGGCCGGCCAGGCCGGCTTTTCCTCCAGGCGCGAGACGTACCCGTTCTTGACCTCCACCACCCCGAACCGCCGGGGGTCGTCCACTTCTTTGACCCCCAACAGGCTTTCCTTGGCCGAGAGGATGTCCTTGAAGGGCGCCCGGAAAACGGTATCTCCCAGGATGATCAGGACCGGTTCCTGGGGGTCCACATGGGGCCTCGCCAGGGAGACCGCATGGCCCAATCCCTTCCGTTCGTGCTGCTGCACATAACGGGCCTTAAAGGAGTAGTGCTTGCTCACGTACTCCTGGATTTTCTCACCCAAGTGCCCTACAACCAGGATGACCTCCTCGGGCTTGAGACCCGCGATCTCGTCCAGGATGTGTCCCAGGATGGGCTTTCCTGCCACGTGCAGGAGCACCTTGGGGGCCGTATGGGTATGGGGCCTGAGCCTCGTTCCCTCTCCAGCCACCGGAACAACGACCTTCATTTCAGCTGCCTACCTTCTCTCCGCCAGCTTTGCTTTCAGGAAGTCTATCTTCTTGACCGGCATCGGGTCCACCCCGTTGAGCATCGCCACATAGAAGCTTGCCCAGTCGCCCAGGCAGATAAGCGAGAAGATCCTTGCCAGAAGCGACTCGCCCTCGCTCCAGACCTCCTCATACCCCGCCGCCTGGGGTGCGATCAGGCCCTTCGTGATCTCCATCCGGTACTGCACCCTGGGATGGTCTCCCCGGTCCCGGAGCACGAGGACATACGCCTTGTTCATGATCGGCTTCAGCGCCTCCCAGCCCACGATCTCGTTGTGGTTCATCTCCGGCAGGAGGTGGGAATAGGCCAGGGTCTTGGCGTTCTCGTTCAGCTGGTTCCGCCACCTCAGGGTCACGGCGTCAAACCTTTCGGATGCGGAGTAGAGAATAGCCAGCTTCCCGTGAAGGGCCCTGGCGATTCGCTTCGCATGGTTCCCGGATAGGGGGCTTTCCAGGGAGTACCGATTCCGGAGGCGCGACAGGAGGCTCACGGTTTCCTTCAGTTCGCCCTGGCGTTCCCTGGCGATGCCGTTTTTCATCATCAGGAGGAGCATCGGGAAAAACGAGTACCCTAAAGCCGCCCTGGGAGGATGAGGCAGCCCGGAGGGGATAACCACCCAGGAGTCGCGGTTCCTCTTGGCCTGCTCGGCCAATTGACCCCCCGTCGAGAGGACGATGACCTTCGCCCCTCTCTTCTTCGCGTCTCGATACGCCGACAGCGTTTCCTCGGTGTTCCCGGAGTAGCTGTTGGCGATGACGAGGGTGTCCTTCCCCACGAAATCCGGCAGCTCATAGGAACGGTTCACGAAGATGGGAACCGCAGACTCCCCGGCAAGGTACGACCTCAGAAGGTCTCCCCCGATCGCCGACCCTCCCAGACCCGTGACCACTATCCGGGAAGGCCTGGGGAAGCGGACTTTGGCCTTTCGTCCGATGGCGATGGCCTCCTCGCACTGTTGCGGAAAATCCTCCAGGAGCCGCCTCATCCCGGAGGGGTCGTATCTCTCAACATGCCAGTCTTCTTTCATTGCCCTCTGTGAGATATAAGAAAGGGATTAAGACTTAATAGTATAGCCCAATTCTCACCGGTGTGTCAAGCCTCATAAAAGAGCCAGGCGGCTCTCTAAAAGAGGGCCGCCTGGGTGAAAGGTTTGGGTTACTTACCTCACGACGACGAGCTTTTTGGTCGCCGTGAAGTCTCCGGCCTGGAACCGGTAGAAGTACACACCGGCGCCGACCTTGTGTCCGCCGTTCGACTTCCCGTCCCAGGAGACCTGTTTGTATCCTGCTTTCTCGGTCCCTGAGACCAGCGTTTTCACGAGCTGGCCGGAAACGTTGTAGACCTTGAACGAGACCGGCACATCCCGCGGCAGGGCATACTTGATCGTGGCCCCGCCGACCATCGGGTTGGGGTAGCTCTGTCCCAGCGCGAACGCCGTGGGCAGGGCAACCGGCCCGAGTTCTGCCCCGGAAGGCGGCAGCGGCTTGGTGTAGAATCCCCTGATCTTGTAGATGTTGGAGAGCGCCGCGTTGTTGAACGCCGTGACCCAGTAGTTCCAGTCCGAGGAATCCCGTTCGATCCCACGGAGGTTCCACCCGCAGACGAAGTGGTGGTACGTCCCTGCAGACGGCACCGTGTCTACGGCGGCCCCCGACTGCCGGATCTCATAGACGTGCGCCGCAAGCAGGTCAGGCCCAGGAGCGCTGAAGTCCGTGATCACACTCAACAGCGTCCCTCCGAGCTGGTAAGGAATCCCCCGCGGCTCAGCAGCCAGGCAGCGCAATCCGTACGGCGCGGCCAGCGCGCCCGCCAAGGTGAACGACTGGACAAGGTTCCCTAAGGAGTCGCACTTGTACATGATCTTCGGGTCCGTCAGGGCTACCCCGCGGTCGCCCTCCCAGATGGTGTCTCTTCGGCCGCCGGTCCAATCCCCGCGCAGGGCTAATCCGATCGCATAGGCCGTGGCCCGCGAAGCGAACTGGCGGACGATCGCCCCGTTGGTGGTTCTGACCTTGTACACGATGTGGGTGTTTTGAGAATGCACCCAGAGGAGGTTGTCCCCCCAGTCCCAGGCAAGGTCCGTGAGCTGAGTTGCCGTGGGCCCCTGGAAGCCTCCCGGCACCGTGTCCAGGGTGGTGGTGCTGAGCTTGTAGATCCTGCCGTTGATCCATTCCGAGGCCCACAGGTTCGCCCCGTCATAGGCCAGCCCGTAGATCATGGACGAATCCGCACGGACCCTCGGCGTCCACCCGCCGATGGCTTCGTTATCGGCAATGCCGACCCTCACCGGGAATGAGATGTCCTCGGTGTAGGGCATGTCGTTGGCAAAGGTCCCCACGAGATGCAACGTGAACGTCACAAACCGGGGGATTCCTCGCACCACTAACTTGAACGGCGCCGCCCCGTTGTTCGCCGTGGCCCCGACCGACATGTTCCCCAAGTTGGCGATCGTGTCTCCGCGGTTGAACATCACCAGCGGGTCCGCGCAGCGCAGGGTTGCCACGACCCCGTTCACCGCCGCTCCCCCGCCGTTGTAGATCGTATCCACGAAGCCCACGGTCTCCCCGATGTCCACCCGTCCGTTGTTGTTGCCGTTGGACCCGACGTAGTTGTCGATGACCACGTTCTTCCGGAGCGAGAGCACCTGTGCCCCGGCCGTCCCCAGCCCGCCGGAGACCACCAGCGCATAGGACTGCCCGGGATGGATCCCCCGCTGTGCCACATCGGTCCCGGTCACCCGGACCGTCCACTGCCCTAACGCCGGCTGGCGGATGTACACGCACTCCTCGGTATTGTTAGCATCCGCCGTCCCGCCGGTCGTGGACCACCCGCCCGAGAACACGTTTCCGAGATACTGCGTCCCCCCGGGCGCCGTGACTCTCAGGTCCATCTTATTCACCGTCGGGTCGGGCGCCCCGGCCGCGCCGGGATAGTCCGTAAACACCATCGTGATCTTCAAAGGCTCGGCATCCGTGTTCACGTTCACCGTGAAGTCCCGGAACCCTCCGGTGTTCAAACCCGTGGTGTCATCCCACACCGTTAACTTCCGCCCCTCCCCGGCAAAGTACAACGTGTTATCCAGGCACACCCGGCCCCAGCCCACGTTGTTGTCCGGGATCGTGTAGCCCTGCATGTCGTTCATCGCCGAGTTGACCATCACCGCCTTGACCAGGGCCGCCGAGACATAGCTCCAGCGGTTCGCTGGAACGCTGTCCCCGGTGGGATAGAACCCCTTGCGGAAGTAGCCCCGCACCAGGGCCCCGGTCCCGGCCAAGCACGGCGAAGCCATCGAGGTCCCGCTCATCTGACGGACCCCGATATTCGCCCCGCCGTAGGCCGACATCAAGCCCACCCCCGGCCCGACGATCGTCGGCTTTCTCCGATTTAGAGGAGACGGTCCCCGGCTCGAGAACCCGGCCAGGCTCGTGCCCGCAAACCCGTCGCCGCAGGCCCCGGCCGTCACGATGTCCTTGGCCGTCCCCGGCGCCCCGATCGTGCCGCCGCCAGGACCGCTGTTCCCCGCCGAAATGAACACCAGCATATCCTGCTTGTCGAACATGAACTGGTCCGTCTGCGCCGAGTTGCTGTTGTAGGTCGTGCCGCCGCCCCAGGACTGGCTCGAGATACGGGCCGCGCCGCCCGCATTCCCGGTGTAGGCCTGCCCGTACATCACGTTGTACATATCCGCGGGCGGATAGACCGAGTTCGAGGTGTTGTCCCCGATGTCGATGAAGTACATCTTGGCTTTAAGCGGCATCCCGTCGTTCGGGTCGATCCCCCCGGGAGGTGCATCGTCCCCGCAGATCGTCCCTGCGGTGTGCGTCCCGTGCCAGCTCGCCCCGGACCCATCATTGAACACCGCCATGCTCGACCCTTGCTTGTAGGCGATGATCTTGCGGTGGGTGGGAAAATCGCCCCAAGTGGTCGGGTTGCCACCAGCAGGGTCCCAGAAGAAGCGGTTGAGCGGCTGGATCCCGGAATCCCCGGTGCTCACCGTCTCCCCGGTCCCGTCAATGCCCTTGTCCCAGAGCCTCCTGAATCCCGGGAAGAAGGTCTGCGTGGTCCATTGCGCGAGCGCGTTCACTAACTTGTATTCCGGCCAGGGCTCGATCCAGGCCACCTCGCGCAGGGCCGCGATCCTCCCTACCGAGCCGACATCCATCCGGACTTTCATGATTTTGAACATCCCGTCGGCATCGATCGAAACCGATCCCAGCCCCATCCCCCGCAGCTTGTTTGCTACAAGGTTGATGTCCTCCTGCTGGAAGAGCTGAACCCACACATCCCGCGTGCCGGAGAGCCCCTCGAACCAGTAGGCTACCTTATACGCCGGCTGGAAGATCCCCACCCAGCTCACCGCCGGGGAGGACTCCATCCGGGCCTTCGCAGCCTCGTCCATCGCGACCAGGAACGAGTTGTAGGGCATGTAGTACAGGAACTTCGCCCCGGCAAACGCCACCTCCTGACGCACCGCCTCGGTGATCGGAACTTGGAAGGTCACTAAGTAATACCCCGCCGTCCCCTTGGGGTAAGACTCGATCCGGAGTCCAGCTGGCAGAGCCGGCTCTCCAACACGGGTGTCGAACACGAACCCGTTGTAGGACAGGATCGCCCAGTTCTCCGGAAGCTGAGGTATCCCCTGAACCACCGGCCCGGCTGTGATGTATGAACTGGCTTCCTGGGGGTGCGACCCGAAGGCGGTCCCCCCGAGAGCCCCCAGGGCCAAAAGCACAACTGCCCACGTTGCTGTCCTCATGTTTCGCTTGCTCACTCCTTTCCTAAAATCGTTGGCTAAAACATTAAGGAAGCCCGGCGAATCGAACGCTTTTCCCTACCACCTCCTTTCCCACCTTTCTCCAATACAATATTATATCAGAAAAACCCGATTTTGTCAATTGGATATTTTCAGGAAATGATCCCGTCGCCTGGGAGAGGTTCGCCCAGGCGACGGCTGGTTGTTTACCGGAGGAGCAGACCTTTCTGGGTCCGGCTCATCCCCAGGGCCTCCAACCGGTAGAAGTAGACCCCCGAGGCTACGGAACGCCCCTGGGCATCGCGTCCGTCCCAGTCAATATGATGGTTTCCCGCGGAACGTTTCTCCTCCAGCAGGGTCCGCACCAAAGCCCCCTTGAGGTCGTAGACCGCCAGCCTGACCTTCCCCTCCCTCGGAAGGCTGAAGGATAAGGTGGCCGAGGACCTCCCCGGGTTTGGACGGACCGCAGCGAAGGAAACCCTTCCGGCGTTACCGACAAAACCTTCGCCTGATTCCACGCCCACCACGGTCTTGTGCGCCTTCACCCGGATCATCAGGTCCCGGTTGCTCTCCCGCCAGGGAGCCCAGACCCCAGTGAACTCCCAGGCGTTCCGGGAGATGGGAAGGACTGAGTCCGTGCCGATGGTCGGGGGAGAGGTCGTGTCCTGGTGCCAGGCCACGAAGAAGGCCCCGGAGGTGACCACGATGTCTTTAGCTGTCTGATCCAGGGCAATCCACCCTGCGCTGGACGGTGAGGGAACCGTGTCGGTCTTCCCGAGCAGGTTACCTGGGGAGCCGCCGGATCCCGAGGCATCGTAGATCGCGGAAATGAAGCGCTGGGTTCCTGGACGAATGTAGAGCAGGGTCGTATCCACCTTGATGGGATACTCCGGGGGTGTGAACTTGTTCCCGAACCCCCCGTAATTCCCCGACCAGGAATACCCTGCCCCCACATTTAAGTCATACCTCAGGAGCGGGGGTTCATCTACCGACCAGAACTCCGCGAACTTGCTGTTGTTGAAGAAGTTGCTGTCGCTGAGCAGAGTCCGAAGCATGAAGTTGTAGTTCCCGGTCGACGGCGGAACCCAGAGGCCCAACTGAAGGGTGTCCACCTGGTTCGGGACCGAGGGCGGAGCCGTGACCAGCGTCTCCCTCACCACGGTCTGGATCGAATCCTCGACCCGGAAATAGACATCGTACGGTGCCGGGATGGGGACGTTGCCCTGGTTCTTGACCGTGCTCCAGAGGGTGAGGGTCTCGGCCTGCATTCTGAAGAACCCGTGGGTCCCGGTATTCATCATATCAACCGGCCCGGTATCCATGGCTTGGTAGTTGGTCGAAGCGGGCGGCGTGAACCTGACCATCCAGTACCGCGGCGGAATCCTTCCCCTGCTTGGGTAATAACGCATCAGCCCTAATATCCCCGCGTTGTTCTCGATACCCACCACGCGGTCATCGCTGGAGGGCGCCGTGACCGTGTCGTACACGAAGGTGATCGTGGAATCCAGCTTGGACAGGATGACCTCGAAGCTGTTCCTGCCCGATGGGCGGGCGCTGTACCAATGGGGGACGTTGACGAAGGCCACGACCAGGCTGTCCCGGTTGTTCGTCTTGAACCAGCAGCGTCCGGGGTTCTGGTACCCCGTGCGGCCGCTGAAGTCCAGGTCGGACTCGTAGATCGCTAAGAGGTCGTTCACGTGCAGCGGATCCGGGATCGTGTCGAAGGCCGCGGCGTTCAGGCCCGGCTCGCCGAAGTTGATGTACCCGTTCGAGCCCACCCCGAAGGTCGTCGCCCGGTACCAGTAGTAGGGGAACTCGAATCCGATCGGAAACGGGCCCGCGAAGTTGTCGTCGCCCAGGCCCGTGACCCGGGTCCAGGTCATGGTGTCCGGGGCAATCCAGAGACCCTGCTGGATCGTATCTCTCCAGGTATAACCGTAAGGATCGGGCCCTCCGGTGGAGTCTATTCCTGCTCCTCCGCGCACAGGGAGTAAGCCGGAAGTCCCTGGGCGGGACAGACTGGTTGTCCATCCGAGGCTGGCAACGAGAACCACCACCAGACCAATGCTCAAAACTGTCCAAACCTTCATTTCGTACCTCCTACCGATTTGAGGTTAAAAGCTATATACCAATACCTGATATTTTACCTTAAATGACCGAGTTTTGTCAACAAGATTTTTCAAAAACTCCTTTTTCAATATTTCCAGGGTTTAAGAGGCCCTAAAATCAGGGCCTCTTCGACGTAGAACCCTGATAAAGATACCGACCGCGAAGGAAACATAATAACACAGCAAAAGGGGCCAAAAGGCCACTTTTCGCGTAATTAGGGCCACCTTACAGGAGTTACGAGGAACAAGCAAAAGATGAAAAAAGATGGGGTGGGTCACCCAATAAAGAGAGGGTGGGCCACCTATGGGCCACCCCAACCCTCATTTTGGGGGCCCAGAGTGCACCCATTGAACACCCATCAAACACCCACAGTACACCCACCCCCCTGACTTTGGGGATATTTTTAAAGGGATTGCTGATCAAAGGTATAGATTAAATCACCTGTAACATGCCAAAATGCAGACTACAAGAGGAACTTTGTATATTTCACAAAAAGGGGGCTGGACTGGACCCTTGACTTTTAAGCCGTTTCCGAGTATCATTAAACATCTGTCTGGATCCCGGTGGACCATTCAACGAACCCATGCAAACCGCGATTTCCCGGTTCCTCTTCCACCTTAAGAACGAGCGCAATCTGTCTCCCGAGACCCTCCGGGCTTATCAGGGCGACCTGGCCCAGTTCCTGGACTTCGTTACCCAGGAAGGAAAAGTCCCGGCATCTCCCGGGGAAATAGACAGAGGCCGGCTCCGCGGCTTCCTTTCAAACCTGCTCCGGCACGGCACGGACCCGGTCTCCATCGCCCGCAAGGCCTCGGCCCTGCGCACGTTGTTCAAATACCTCTGCCGCGAGGAGGTCATCACATCAAATCCCGCCATCGGCCTCAAGCTACCCAAACGCACCCGTCGTGTTCCCGGGTTCTTGAACGAGATGGATGCTCAAGCTCTCATGTCTGCTCCGGCCTCTGGCCCCGAAGCGGCGGTGCGAGACCGGGCCATCCTGGAGTTGCTCTATGGCGGGGGCCTTCGCGCCTCGGAGCTGGTTAACCTGAACCTGAGCGATGTGGACCTCAAGGGCTCTGCGCTCAAAGTCTCGGGTAAAGGGCGCAAGCAGCGCATCGTCCCCCTCGGCATGTATGCCGTCAGGGCCCTGGAGGCCCATCTCGTCTCTCGACTACCGAGATCCGAGAGCCGATATCCCGATCCTTTATTCCTTTCCAAATCCGGCCGCCGCCTCACCACTGCCGGCCTCCGCACCCTGGTCAAGCGAAACATCCGGCGGGTGACGCAGGCCACCAAAGCCAGCCCTCATGTCCTGCGCCACACCTTCGCCACTCATCTCCTGAATCGCGGCGCGGACCTCAGGGCGGTCAAAGAGCTCCTGGGTCATTCCCGGTTGTCCACGACTCAGATCTATACCCATGTCGCCATGGATCGCTTAAGGAAAGTCTATGACCAGGCCCATCCCCGCTCCGGAAATGAGGAGTGAACGTTATGAACTATGATCCCCGTCTTATTCGTTCCACGACCATCCTCGGCCTCCGCCACAAGGGAAAGGTTTCCCTGGGGGGCGACGGCCAGGTCACGCTTCACGAGACCATCGTGAAGCACGGTGCCAACAAGATCCGCCGCCTGAAGGACGACAAAGCCCTCATCGGCTTCGCCGGAACCACCGCGGATGCCTTCTCCCTGTTCGAGCGGCTGGAGGTCAAGATGGAGGAATACCGTGGCAACCTTTCCCGGGCCGTGGTGGAGTTCGCCAAGGACTGGCGCTCCGACAAGGTCCTGAGGCGGTTAGAAGCCCTTCTTGCTGTGGTGGACAAGGAACATTCCTACATCCTCTCCGGCGCCGGGGACGTGGTCGAGCCCGAGGACGGCATCGTGGCCATCGGTTCCGGAGGTCCTTACGCCCTGGCTGCAGCCCGCGCCCTCAAGGAATACTCCGACCTGGATGCCCCGGGAATCGTGAGGCGAGCCATCCAGATCGCAGCCGACATTTGCGTTTATACCAACCATGAAATCGTCGTAGAAGAACTGTAGTGGCCGCTATCCCCTCCCGAGATATATCCCGCATCCTCATCACCCGTCTTCGTTTCCTCGGAGATGTGGTTCTTACCACACCCCTCATCCGCGAGGTTCACCGGGCCTTTCCCGAGGCTTACGTCGCTTATCTCGCTGAGAAGCCTTTCGGTGAGATCCTTAAGAACAACCCACACCTTAAAGAAATAATCTCTCTGGAACGGAAGGAAATCGCCTCGCTTCCCCTCACCCGTCGGGCCTTTGCCCATGCGGGTTTCATCAAGAGGCTTAGGGAGGGAAATTTCGACTTGGTGATAGACCTTCTGGGGAACCCGCGCAGCGGCTTGCTCTCGCTTCTTACAGGCGCAAAATACCGCCTTGGCCCTGCCCGCCGCGGAAGGAGGGCCTACTACACTCACCTCGTTCCCGAGCCCGATGGCCTTCACCATCAAATAGAGGCCCATCTCGAGTTCCTAAGGGCCTTGGGCTTGGACCCTTCCGAAGCCGATCTCCAGACGGAAGTCTTCGTATCCGATGAAGAGAAAGATGAGGTTCGATCCTTCTTGGCTGACAACCGCCTTTCCT
>Ga0315274_10014777_pt1 | contig 11065 bp, 19 predicted proteins | sample YL17G02_20_MG_FD_203700 | JGI IMG/M metagenome (GOLD analysis project Ga0315274, IMG submission 203700) | Sediment microbial communities from Yellowstone Lake, YNP, Wyoming, USA - YL17G02_20 | ecosystem: Environmental > Aquatic > Freshwater > Lake > Sediment | place: USA: Wyoming | collected...
AAACTGTAACCTCGGCATCGGACTCAACAATCAAGGAGTAGACACAAACGAAACATGGAAAATTAATGGGTACTGGATATGGAGCAACACTTTCACAAATGTAGCAACGCATTTTTCAGCTCCAGGTTATGACCCTTGGCCTATTCGGGAAAACATCGAGTATTTCCTACGCGCTCCAACTCAAGGTCAGGACGGCTTCACCTACACACCTTACACGTACCCGCATCCGTTAACCGCTGATACATTTGGCTACACCAACGACACCGTTTCTTTCGCAGAAGGAACTTACCTAGTCACAGTTCCCGCGCAAGTAATAAGCAACGGCTATACTTACAATTTCAGTCAATGGCAAGACAGCAGCACAAACACGACAATCACCGTGAGCCTCACGGCAAACACCACGATCACGGCAACCTACACTGTTTACGTCACAGACACTTCTGGCACGGTCGGAGTAGTTGGAGAAACAGGAACCTATGGATACGCCGCTGTTGAATATGCGGTTCAAAGAAAAACTTTCTATGCAAACGGGCGGTTCTGGGTATTCTACTTTAACGGCACCATATCCGCTAACAATACAGTGTATGCAACTTCAACAGACGGTTTGTCATGGTCATCATCTGTAAATATGACGAATAGAACGTGCGGTGCTGGCTGGCAATTTGCAGTCACTTTCAACGGAACCATTCTGTCTTACGCACTTACCACAGGCACAAATGGCGAGCCACTGTATTATAGGGCGGGAACCCCAAACTCTGACGGAACAATAACGTGGCTAGACGCAGAACAGAACGTGACTACAGGCGAAAGCAACACGGGTCATTTGTGGCCAACGATTGCAATAGACAGTGGCGGCTATCCTTGGATTGCGTATGCTAGGAAAAACGTTACTGAAAACACTAGATATGCCTACATAACCAAATCTTCGGCTAACACTGGAACATGGGTAACGGCATCAGGATTTCCGCATCAGCTATCGTCAGAGAATTATACTTGCATACAGGTTTTAGTGGTGCCACTGACAAACCAGAAAGTTTTGGCAATCGCAAGCAATGCACATACGCCAATCAAATCTTTCCAATGGAACGGTTCTTCATGGGGAACACAACAGAACACAACAAGTTCTATTGCAGACGTGTCGATATTTTTGTCTGCCGTTAACCAAGGCGACGATGTTCATCTTGCTTTTGTCAAAAATTCTACTTACGACCTTGTATATGCAAAGTACAACTATTCTTCAGATTCTTGGGGAACAGAAACAACAGTCCAATCAGCCGTTACAAATACTACGAGTCCAGTTCTAAGCATTGACACTTCAACAAATGACCTCTACTGTTTTTGGGCTGGCTCGCCAGAAACCAACGCAATTTATTACAAGAGATACAACGGAACAAATTGGGTTTTCGCTTCAGACTCTAACCCGTGGATAACTGAAACTGCACTTGCAGGATACTATAAGTATGATGGCCTCTCTGGGTTCTATCAAACCTACGACCGTAAAATAGGTCTTGCGTACACAAATGGAACGACTGTTTATTTTGTGAAATTCAAATATTTCAACATAACTGCACCTGAAGTTACGGTGACAGTCACCTATCCAGCAAACACTACCTACACAACCTCAACTATCTCAGTTGAAATTTGGGCGAGTGGAGGCATAATAGACACGATATGGTGGAACTGCAAGAACGGCACAAGCTGGATTTACGGCACAAACCAAACCTACACCACACCAACGTCAATGACAGGATTCGTGAACGGCTCGTCCTATACTTTCTATGGATGGGCGAATAATACGTTGGGCGAGTGGGACGAAGAAACAGTCATGTTCACCGTCCTCATCATCGTGGTTCCTTATGATTGGGGTTCATGGTGGGGCGACTGGTGGTGAAAACATGGGAATTAAACGTCACACCCAAACGAGCAAGCCATGAGAGGTTGAACAATGAAATACAAACAAACACTCGTCTTAACTCTCATTAGGAAATTCCTTGAGGCTTAAGTAATGGGCTTAGACTTCAATGTGACTCGGAGGGAACTGCAGCTCGGCGCAGCCGACACAGTCACAGGATGGTACGCAAAAGCCTACGCGGAAACAACGATTGAAATGGCAGTCATTCCCCGCGCCATGCGGTCTATTGCTCTTTCGGCGGGGTTCTATCCTCACTACGAAGTCAGCGGCTTCCACCTTGACCCAGTCACGGAAGGCGACGAAGTCAAAGACAGCTTCGGCAACTACTACGAAGTGGAACTGGTTGCACCGAACAACTTTGGAGACAGTCTAGTTTACTACGAGTCCAACCTCACTAAGTTGCCCATTCACTATGACATGCCGACAACGTATGGGACGGGTGCGACGGTGGAGGATCCGCGGCACAGAACCAAAGACTACTTGGACACTTACTTCACGTCGTTGCCGATTAGCCTGTTGAAAAACGACGGCACGGCAGCCACGCACGCGGTTTCTTGGGCAGACCCGCCCTACCCAGTCAAAACTGTTTTTGTGACGAAAGGCGTAGACCTCGTCTACTCAATCGGCAAAGGAGTATCCAAACCATTAATCGGTGGTGACAAGTACGCTTACGGCTACAACGAGAAAGTAGCCATCACCGTTCAAGCAATCGACAAAACGGGCATTAGCGGCGACAACCTGATGTGGCAAGGCGAACGACAGTTGCGTCGAGTAGTGGAAACTTACCCGTTGGGTTCGTTGCGAAACTTGGAAACAATGACTCCAAAAACGCAGAGCCTCGGCTCAACGACTCTTTACAGCGTCGAATGCGTTTTGGATTATCAGAGGAACCTGACTTGACAAAACCAACCATAAGTTATGGACATGGATTTCTCGACGACTGCACTGCCGCAACGCTGGCTTCTTGGGCAGAAACCGAGGCGGGCGTAGTTGCGACTATGACAGTGTCAAACGACGATTACTTCGTCATTGCGGGAACATGCGATAATGTGGCTGACGAGTACGTGTATTATGAGAGAGACATCACCAACATTTCCACGACTATCCACCCTAAACTGTTGGTCAGGTGGAAGACAAGCGCGGCCGCAAACGGGCTTGAAGCCAAAATCAACGTGACCTACGACGACGCCTCCGCAACGCAAACGACTTTGGGCTTCAGCACCAGCTGGACAACCACAGTGATCACGTTGCCCACGGGCAAAACCGTTGACAAGATACGGTTGATAGCAGACGACAACCCCGACACAGTCGCGGCAGGCACGTTCTATGTGTACTTCGACTTTGTCCTTATCTGTCAAGGCATATTCCCCTGGCCTTCCTTTGGCGGTGTCGAACTTGAAGGATTCAACAATCTGCAGCACCTGAAAATCCCGGGCAAAGTCGGAAACGCCACTCAATACTTGGGCGGTGACGATTCGACTATACGCGTCTACGGAGACATTGACAGCACAGGCACTAACGCGGCAGGCGTGCCCTTAGTTGGTGAGGGTTGGCATGGCAAGTGGACTACCCACGACGGCGAGGCGTTCTACCAGATTCTCCACTACGCCTTTGGCGATCCGTGGGAGTGGTTCACGAGCGACGTTGTAAGCTTGAAAGTCACGTTGGACCGCATGAGGATTAGCCAAGCCAAAACGGACGAGAATCTGCTGAGTTACGAACTGGACATGCACGAGTACCGTTTGGGTTCTGCGAACGTGGAGACGAGTCTAGAAAGGTTCGGAATCACATGAGCGTGAAACTTAGAGAAATGGTTGCCTTGGACCCAGCATGGGCAGAAGACTTGAAGACGTTTTTCGGGCAGAATGGACTCTGTGAATCTGACTATCTTGAAATGTCTTACATGGAGTTCTTGGAGTTCAGCGAGGAATACTTGAAGAAGCTGATGGAGGCCTTGAAGAAGCGTGAGCATAAGGTTTGATTTGGCTTCAGGCATAGTCAAGGAAGACATTGCGCGGCTTCCAGAAAAGATGCTGGAGTTCGCGTTTGAAGTGATGATGAAGCAGGCAGAGTTAATGAGGGATCTATGGCAGGTAGGCATCAGAGTTGACACGGGTAGTGCAAGAGATTCCATCAGAATCGAAAGAGGCGGAGAGGGTGAACATTGGCGTAGAGTTCGGGTTCGCGGTGGCGGATATATCGTAAATCCTAAAAGTGGACGCCTGGTGGACTATATGGGAATTTTGGAAGCGAAGTATGGCGCTGGACGCATGGCGTTTGAAGAGGTTAAACCTACTATTGCCGAAATGGTCAAGGCGCGAGTTGTCGAAGGTGTCACTTCTTGAGCGAAGAAACCGTAGTTTTCAACCTTGAACTGAACGTTGAAAGGGCCCTAAGTAGCGCCAGACAACTGGAAACGCTGTTGTTTCGCTCTCTTGGACTTATGAGGCGACTATGCGGAGACGAAAACGTTGATGCGGCAATCGCCAAATTTCAAAAACTCGTCATGACCATCAGGTTAGCTCACACAACCCTGATTTTGTTTGAATCTGCCTCAGGTCCTATCGGGTGGGCAATGCTCGGCGTTTCTGCCATAGCCACAGCGTTGTCAGCCAGCGAATTCATAGCGGAGATAAGCTAAATGACTATCCCCATCTACAAGATTGAAGTTTGGGAGCCAGGCGCGGGGAGTGCTTTGCATACGATAACAGCGGATGCACTCAACATTCACACTAAAGAAGTCATAACTGATGATGTGGGCATTTTCAGTTTCACCTTGCCGACAAAACATGACGGAGGCTACACCTACACAGACATTGACCTTTTCGACTGGACAAAAATCTGGTTTGGCTATCAAGATTCTGGTGGTCTTGCCACTGACCCAACATTCATAGGCAGAATAAGTCAAATCTCCGCACCTTTCAACAGCGAGACAGGGTATGTACGGACATTCACTGGTAAGTCAATCGGTGAAATCTTGAAGAGGCGACTGAAGCGACAGAAGAGATGGACAGCCATTGACGCGCACGATATTGTTGATGAATTGGCTAACGATTTGGGTTTAGGAACTGGAGAAATACAGGCTGACGCTACAGATGTGACTTTGCAGGTTGACTGTGAAACCTATTTCGACGTTTTACGCAAGGTATCTGACTATTGGTACGATGCCGCAAATCAAGTGAAAAAGGACTTCTATGTGAACATTGACAACGAACTGGTTTGGCACACTAGACCCTTAAGGACTGCTGGCGTGGAAACTCTAGAGTTGGGCAAAAACATTCTAGGTTACAATCTCACGCGACCACTTGACCCAGTGAAAAATACCTTCTACGTTTACGGAGAGCAGAGGAAAGAACCTACGGATGGCGACTTATGGACTGAGACTGGCGGGTCTTGGACTAGTGACGGAACCCTCTCATGGCAAGCAGACGCAAAAATCGGATCGAACAGCAAACAATCCACGATACCAACAGTTACAAACATGTATATTTGGCAAGGTTTTGGTACGCTCAACTGCACTGGCCGCTTCAAAGACGATTTTGACACCCTACATATGTGGGTTAAAATCGTGGATAACCCTAACCCTGCTGGCGAACTTTCAATCTGCGTGGAACTGTCTGCCAATTCAGTCATCAATAAATACTATTACTACATCAATTCCGCGTCAAGACCAACAATGACGCAAGACGATGTTTGGTATGAATTCAACTTGCCATTGGGTCCTGACAGCGGACTTTGGAACGATATGGGAGCACCTTCATGGAGCAACATCACAAACATACGTTGGTACTGCCTCGGACTCAATAACGGAACCATCACCATTAGGATTGACGCGCTTTACTTTTATGGAAGGCACTATTTGGCAACCGTTTCTGACGCTGGAAGCATAGCTAGTTATGGAGCCAGACAGATGGAGTATTTAGATACTAACCTGAAGAGTGACAGTGACTGTACCAAACGCGGCAACACGTTTCTGTACCAGTGCATAAACCCAGTCAAACGACTAGACATATCTTGCCTTGGAAACACCAACATTCTCATAGGTGACAAGTTGAACATGAACCTTCCAGCGGAGGGCATAACCAGCCTGAACACTGATTGGTACGTTGTAAACGTTGAACATCGGAGAACCGATGAGGGTTTTCTAACTGGCGCGGTTCTGGTTGACACAACTGACGCTCGCACACCCGCACCCGTAAATATGCGCGATGGAGTACAGCAAAAGTTTAATGCTCAGAAGGAAATAGCAAGAGGTATCCAAGTGGTGAAATGAACCGTCTGAAACTGTTGTGCGCGTTCCTTCTTGCCGTGGCTTTCCTATTCTACGGTTTGGGTCTGCTCTGCATCTACGACCTGAAAGTGCCTTTACTGTCTATTCCATGTTTGGGCCTTGCCACGTTCCATTTTGTTCTCAGCGTTGACTTCCTGAAGAAAGCATAGTTTCTGTTTTTGTGCAGAGAACATCATAAGACCCTACCCTTTTGTGACAAATAAGGTAGCCTTTCAGAGCGAGAAACATGTACTCGTAACGGTCTTCGTTGAAGGCCCCCAATCAATGGGTTTCAGTGAAGGCCTCCAAATTAAACGGTCTTCAATGAGAATTTCTGCTATAAGCCCTCTGAATTCAACGGGGTTCCACGAGAAATAACGGGCTTGTACGGACATTTCCGTGTTGAAGGCCTCTGAAAAAACGGGCTTCAATGAAGGCCTCTAATTAAATGGGCTTCAGCGAAGACCCCTAGATTGAACGGGCTTCAAACGGGTTCTCATCTGTTTTTGTGCAACTTTTCTAATCTTCAGCGATAGCTCTACTTCTGCTTAAGCTTCCTTCCAATAGCGCCTTTATCCGTGAACATCCAAACAAAGTAGCCTTCGCTCGTAACCCGTCCGCCAGCGTTTTCTAGGAACTGTTCAAGCGCGATGTAGTCTGGGTTTCCGTCGTTGGCTTTCTTCTCTGCAATCTCGAATGGGCCCTTGTCGCCTTCCGCATTCTTCCACACGATTTTTGACGTGTCAAACTTGAGTTTTGGGCTTCCTTGCGGCTTTGTTTCGGCGCCTAGGTTCTGCCTTAGCTGCGTCGTTGCGGCGTCTACAGCGTCAGAATAGATCAGGATGGCTTCTTGAAGTCGTTCGAGCTTCTGCTTCATTTCTCGTATTTCGTCAATCTTCTTTTCAATTTCACTCACTCTTATTCACCTCCTATATTCTCGGTTTGTCGCCGTTGCCGCTTGGACTGTGCGTCCTAACCTTCTTGGAACAGTCTGGACATCTGAGACACCCGAACCTGTCAGGCCAAGCCAGCCTTTTCTCGATCCATTTGCCGCAGTTTCCACACCAGAACCGACTGTCATAATGCTTCATGTTCTCACCTTTTCGAAGCTGACCCTCTTCAACGTCCGGCCGCTGAACCGCGTGTAAACGTCGTCCAAGAAGTCTTCTAGGCCCGTCCAAACGTCTAAGGTTTTGTCGTCCACGATTTCGTCTCGGAAATTCCACGTTTGCACCCTAACCTTATTCATTCTGCTCAATCTCCACAAAGTTCCAGAGCCACTGTTGAAATCGTACAAAGGTTTTTTCAATGAACTTGATTATAGCCAATAAGACCTGATTCTTCTTTGTTTTTCTAATCATTCCGCCATCTGTCAAACTCATATCTTTTTTGTCTCCTTTGGTTTATATCCGTTGCACGGGACTGACTGGTGAATGTCCTTAATCGTTGCCTTGTAGAAGCTGCAGTTTCGGCTGGGTCTGTCTAGACAACCACAACAGACACAGCGAGGCATCAACCCCTCACCTCAACTTCTAAATGGAATTCGGCTTTGTCAAGTTTCCATCCAAACGTAAGATTTCGCAAAACATAGTCGTCAGTAGGGTCTTTCTCTGTTTTGGCTTTGCGGTCACGGAACTTTGGAGGGCAAGTATAGAAGAATTCACATGAAAGACAATCAAACCTTTTGCACCATTTTCCCGCGTGAAATACGTTGCCAAATTGTTCTAAAAGCTCTTCTGAATTAAACTTCATTGTTTAGGCCTCAAACCCTTCACAGAGTAGATACCTTCGCATCATCAATGCTTCCTCTTCGTTTGTCGCTAAAACCTGAAGATGCCTCTCTGCAACATTCTGGCCACAAGTTGGGCAGTATTCTGGGGGAAAGACATATTTCAATTCAAACACCTTCAGTTCTTTTGGCTCGTTTTTGGTTGCCCACAGCCACACGTACAGAAAAAACCCCACAACCGCCACGACTGCGATTAGGAGCATCATTATCATCCCAGAAATCATGTCCGTTCCCCCAACTCCACGCCCTTGCTCTTGTTCTGAGTTATGAAGTTGTCCAATGCGGTGAAGAAACCCTTGCTAAACCGTTTGCGCCATTGAAGACGTGTAAGAATCCAGTGTTCGCCTGTCCAGACTTTCACGGTCCAAGGCGGATTGTACGTTATGTGATGGACACAAATCGCTGAACGTCTGCGCTTAACCATACATCTCACCTCTTTGTCTCCTTTGGTATCTTCTGACGATGGTCGTAATGAAAAGCAATCGTCAACTCACCGCTGACTCTGTGACCGTATCTTTTAGCGTGGATTTTGGCTAGTGCTTGAGCGTTTTTGTAACTTTCGGTTTTCCATTCGCAGTCGTTGCAAAAAACAATTGCGGCGATTACTCCATAATTATAACTCATGGTTTTGTCTCCTTCTTTTCTCCTGTCACGTAGCAGACCCAACCTAGCAATACCGCGAAGGCCACGAAGGGAAATAGCAGAACCAAAACAAACCACCTCAAACCCTCACCTCAGTTTCTAAAAGCTCTTTCTCACAAGCCAAGCAGACTGCTAAAGATAACCCGTAAGGAATGCGAGATCGTTCTGCCGAGTTAGGTTTAGCTTGCGTTCCCCCCTCTTGACTCCCTCTAGATGCTTTTTGCCAATTACGGGGTTTCTTCCATTCAACATTAGGCAAAACACCCCAGAGATCAGTAGGTTTGTAAGCCAAATCACCCCATGAACCAAAATATGTTGTTGCTGAAGGTTTACCGAGTACATGACGCATCATGCCTCTAGGGTTCTCAAGAATCCACCAACGGGGATAAAGATTAAGGATAAGGTTGACTGTGTGACCGATTAAGTTAATGGCTTGTTTTGTTTCAGGATTCGGGAGCCCATCTCTTGACCAGTGACAGCTAATAGTCATAACACTAAAGCAGTTACACATCGGGGAAGAAACCACAATATCGAATGGCCCTAAATACGCCAAGTCTTTAGCGGTTAACATCATAATATCCGTGCAAACTGTTGGATTGAAAGACGGTTCAATGTCAACGGTTACAACATCATGCCCCCTATCCTTGAATGCTGTCGACCACCCACCTAAACCACTAAACAAATCGAGAACTTTCATGTTTTCTGTGTCTCCGTTTTGAGTTTGTACAGTGCGAGCAACTTTTCAACCGCTTCTAATGGTTTCCCGCTCCGCGCCACGTACCAGTTTAGGCAATCGCAAACGAGTTGCGTCGCTTCCTCGGTGAACGGGTATGAATCCCACAACGCCCGAAACGCTATGAAATCATTCATTTCGACAACTCCTCAAGTGTGTCGAACCATTGTTTCAAAAGCAGAAGAGTACCTACAGTTATGCCGCCAACTTCAATCAATCCAGAAGGTAATGCTTTCACATGGGCTCGCAGTTTCTGTTTTAGCAAGCCACGCTCTTCCAAAAGCACCTTAATCTTGTCTTCTGACTCGCACCATTTCTTGTAGGCGTTGTCTCTGAAAGTTTTGAGCTTGCCTATTTCTTGCTGTGCAAACGAAACCAAAATGTAGGCACACCCACTAGGCAACTCGCAACCCTTCGCAAAACCATGATAGAACCTACAGCAAGAACAGTGGTAACAACCCCATTTCTTGGTTTTCTCTTCAAGACTCATTTCTGGTACTCCCCCTTCCTGTTTGGTTCGCATTTTAGGCAAAAGAGAACTTCAGCAGACCATCCTAACGCACCAGCAACAACCATTTCAGTTCCGCATTTAGGGCATCTCATTCACTTTCACCTTCTCATGAAATGTTGGCAACGACTGAACAAACCCGAGCACTTGCTGTTTGAGGTCTTGAGCATCCTTAGTCAATCTTTCGTCGTGAACTTTACCGTATTCTTTCCAAAGAAAAACAAGTTCATCCATATCCGAAACTTTCATTCATTTCACCTTTCTTCTCCATTGAATCTCGCCCGCAATTGCCAAGGCAAGAAAGATTACCGTGACGGGAATTGTGCGGTATATGATGAACTCGATTAAAGTAGCCAATTCATTTCACCTTCCAAGCGTACACTCGGTTCTGGGTCACGCCACACCTCCGCTTCTGACTAGCCACAACCAAACCCGCATCCCGCAACTCCTTCACCCGACCCGTCACGCGGCAGATGCTCCAATGTAAGGCGCTTGCGATTTCGTTGTTGGTCATGTCCATTTTGTTCCATGAGGCTTGACATAGCAACTCGTAAACGACGGCTTGGGACTGTGCTAGGCACGGCAAAACTCTGGTGCGGTAAGCTTCGATGCTGGTGTCGGCAACTTGGCTACTCATAAGGTCGCCTCTGGAAACTTTTGTTTCACAGTGGACTGTCTACGACTCTTTTTTAGTGGTAAACCATTAAATGTTGCTAAGGATTCCTCCCTCGTTATTGGTTTTATGGCGACCTGAAGAATAGTTTCAGATGTCAGTTGAAGAACTCGTTCTATTTGCTTAGGAATGTAGATGTAGAATGCGCCGCCTATCCAAGTGGGATATTTAACAAATGTTTGGAACTCTTCTTGGGGCATTGTTGTGAATCCATCTTTATCCAAGGTTAACCGAATTCGTTTTTCCCCCTCTACTTGGTTGCTCATGTTTTTTGCTCCTTCACCACTTCAGAAACTCCCCCGAATTTTCAACTGTTCAACAATAGCCGTCTCCAGTCTACGTTCCTCAGTTTCAGTAACAGCATCATACAGTAACGGAATAACCTCAACTTTATGAATTCTAGCGGCTTCCTGGCGTCTGAAGTCGTCTTCAACTTCGCTGTTTTTATGAGTCTCCACAAAGTCAAAGTAAACGTCAATTTCCTTTCCAAACCTGTCAATTAAGGTCACGTCTGAAATGCAGATTACTTTCGTTCGTG
>Ga0315274_10014778_pt1 | contig 11065 bp, 9 predicted proteins | sample YL17G02_20_MG_FD_203700 | JGI IMG/M metagenome (GOLD analysis project Ga0315274, IMG submission 203700) | Sediment microbial communities from Yellowstone Lake, YNP, Wyoming, USA - YL17G02_20 | ecosystem: Environmental > Aquatic > Freshwater > Lake > Sediment | place: USA: Wyoming | collected...
TCCTAAACCAGATTGGTCAGGATAAATCATTTTAACCGGTTTACCTTCGCTTATAGCAACCCAGGCGTCATCTGTATCAGTAAACCCCACGGCTAACTCTCCATCCACTACCCTATCGCGAGACACAGAGTTACCTGGGACAATTACAACATTGTTTTCTTTTAAGGCATTAAAAAAACTTTTGCCTTCAGTGTCACCGAGGACAACAAATAAAGCAGAGGCGTGCGTAGCAGTAGTTCCAAACAAAGGATTGGCAAGAGCGAATTTTCCTTTCCATTTCGGATTGGTTAAATCAAAGATTGATTCAGGTGCGGATTCATAGCTTACTAAATTGGTATTATAAATTAATATCCGCGCCCTGGCTGCAAAACCTGTCCAGTATCCATCTTTATCCTTAAATTGAAAAGGGATATCATAAGCGTTCTGTGAAATATAAGGAGTTAATAGCCCCATCTCCTTTAAAACAATTGTTCTGGCTATCTCATTGTTCCAGAAAACATCAGCGCAGGGATTATCTTTTTCAGCTATAAGACGGTTAACTAAACCGGTAGTTTTAGCTGCCTCTGTATCATAAACCGCTTTGACCTTAATACCGGTTTGTTTTTCAAACTCATTTATAATAGGCTCGGAAAAAATTTGGTCCAGAGAAGTATAAATGACTACTTCCTTTTTCTCAGCCGCATTCACATTCGGACAAAACAAGAAAAGAATTGACAAAAAACTGAGAATGATTCTCATTTTTCTAGTGCTACACCTTCCTTCTTTCGGTAGTCTGTTAAATTTTAAAAAATTTTTTGTTAGTAATGTTGTATCGGAGTAACAAATATTCAATTTTCAATAACAAGAATGATACAAAAAAGAGCGACGTTTTTTGTCGCTCTCTATGCCGTTTGATGTTCTCTGGCTTTATTTTGAAAGGTCTAACAGCAAACCAAATATGGTTTTTTGAGACACGTATGTTGTAAAAAGTGAGACACGTGTGTTGTAATTGAGCTTCCCAAAAGACGTCTCTTTTGGGTAATCTTCCTAACTATATGCCTTTCTTGATGATATATTCGCACAAATCCACAACACGGCAAGAATAGGCCCATTCGTTGTCGTACCAACCCATAACTTTGACTAATTTATTGTCGATCACTTTTGTCAATTCTGCATCAAGGATACAGGAATAATTAGAACCATAGAAGTCTTTGGAGACTAACGGCTCAGTAAGGTATTGCAGTATTCCTTTCAGATTTGTTTCGGAAGCTTTCTTGAATGCCTCATTTATTAAATCAACGGTGGCATCTTTCTCCACGATACAAGTTAAATCGGTTAATGATACATCGGGAGTAGGGACACGAATTGCCAGGCCATCCATTTTGCCTTTTAATTCAGGCATTACTTCACCGATTGCCTTGGCTGCACCGGTTGAGGTAGGTATCATCGAAACAGCTGCAGCGCGCGCACGGCGCAAGTCCTTGTGCGGCAAATCCAGAATTCTCTGGTCATTGGTGTAGGAATGAATCGTAGTCATCAGAGCGCTTCTAATGCCAAAATTATCCAATAACACTTTTGCCATCGGCGCAAGGCAGTTCGTGGTGCAGGAGGCATTAGAGATTATATTGTGTTTTTTGGGGTCATAATTTTTATCATTCACTCCCATAACTATAGTTATATCCTGGCCTTTTGCCGGAGCAGTAATGATAATCTTTTTAGCCTGCCCGTTCTGCATATGGCCAATACATTTGTCTTTTTCCGTAAATACACCTGAAGATTCTATGACTATCTCCACCCCATAATCCTTCCAGGGAATTTCTGCGGGAGATTTAGCAGTTAAGACTTTGAGCGTTTTACCATTGACTATCAAGGCATCATCTGTTGATTCTACGCTGGCATCCAAAGTTCCAAAATTAGAATCATACTTTAAAAGATGTGCTAGGGTCTCTGTCCCTACAGGCAAATCATTAACTGCGACAAAATCCAAATCCTCAGCACCTTTTACTAATGCTGCTCGATATACAAGTCGACCAATCCTACCAAAACCATTGATGCCCACTTTTACCGCCATTTCTTCACTCCTCCTTCAATGAGTCCCCCTTTTTGCTTTCGCAAGAAAGCAAGGGGACGAATTAAACCCCACCCCCAGAAAACCATAGCCATCTAACTTGCTGACTGGGTGTGGGGTAAGTTCGGCCAAACAACTTACGTTCACTTCGTTCCGTAAGTCGTGGCCTCACTTAAATATTTTGCGGCTAATTCTGGAGGCGTAGGAACTATATAAAACCCCGTACCCCATTCAAAACCGGCCACGCGCGTTAACTTGGGCATAAATTCAATATGCCAATGATAATATTCTACACCGCTCTCGCTTTCTACCGGTGAAGAATGAATAATAAAATTATATGCCGGATTAGCAAATACTTTTTTTATCTTAGCGATAATATCTTTTAATATAGAGGCTAAAGCAGGTATCTCTTCAGGAAGCATATGGCAGAAATAACTGCTGTGTTTCTTAGGGATTATCCAGATTTCGAAAGGAAAACGCGAAACAAATGGACAGAAAGACAGGAAATATTTATTCTCTACGATTATCCTTTCCTTCTCTTGCATCTCCTGTCTGATAATATCGCAGAAGACGCATCTCTCGCGATAATCAAAATATTTATGCGCCCCGATTATCTCTTCCTTTACATTCTTGGGTACCATAGGAAGAGCGATAATCTGGGTGTGGGGATGTTCCAATGAAGCACCGGCTGCAGGTCCATAGTTCTTAAAAACCATTATATATTTAAAGCGCCTATCTCTTATTAGATCTAGTGCCCTGCGACAAAGCATAGAAATAATATTCTCTATCTCATGATTCAATAAGTCCGGGATATCTTTATGGTGGTAGGGCGTCTCAATTAATATCTCATGCGCTCCAATCCCGCTAGACATATCATAGATACCCAAACCCCTTCTATCTAAATCTCCCTCGACCTGAAGTGCGGGAAACTTATTGGGAACAACTCTGACCTGCCAGCCAGAGGTATTAGGGCTAGTATTAGGATCCCTGATAGCGTCTATTTCCGGAGGGGTTAATGATTCATTGCCATAGCAAAAAGGACAAACTCCGCCTCGCCAGGAATGTGGCTCGTGTTCGAACTCCTCTGGTTTATTGGGATGGTCGGTATCTACAATTACCCATCTTCCTATAACAGGGTCTCTTCTTAATTCTGACATTGAATGAGCGCTCTTTCTAATCTACTTAGTTTGTGCGAATTTATCCCCCACTGTTTCGTTTTGGTTCGCTTTGCTTCACCAAAAGCGAAACAAAACGGTGGGGGTAAATTCAGACAGAGGCTTACGTTCACTTCGTTCCGTAAGCCTCGTCTTCATTTACCTCTCTTAAAAACTTTGCCGCATCTTCAGGCGGCAAAGGACAAATATAAAAACCCGTGCCCCATTCAAAACCGGCCACGCGCGTTAAGCGCGGCATAATCTCAATATGCCAGTGATAATCGTAGTCAATGCTTTTCCAATAACCTACTTTTTGCCGCCTAAAAGGAGCAGTATGTAAGACATAGTTATACGGTGGGTCATTCAGGCCTTTTTTTAATTTTAAAAGGACTTTCTTCATTATGCGGCCAAGCTCTATACGTGTCCCCACATCGAGATTAACAAAATCACAAGAGTGCTTCTTAGGTAAAATCCAGACCTCAAAAGGAAAACGGGAAGCAAAAGGCGCAATCGCAATAAAGCCATCAATATCAAGGATAAGCCTATCCTTGGATGCCAATTCCTGCTTTATCAAATCACAGAATACGCATCTTTCATGATAATCGTAATACTGCCTGGCCCCGACAAGTTCCTCTTTTACGCGTTTGGGGTTAACCGGCGTCGCAATTAATTGAGACCTTGAATGCTTAACCCTACCCGCCCCGGCTATCCAGCCATGATTTTTAAATACCAAGACATATTTAAAACGTTGGTCTCTTTCCAAATCCATAATTCTGTCTATATAGCAGGTTATTACTTTTGATATTTGCTCCTCGCTTAAATCTGCCATATTACCTATGTGCTGATTACTCTCAATAATTATCTCATGCGCTCCGATGCCGTTCATCAGGTCATACAGGCCCTTACCTCTACGGTCAAGGTCGCCTTCTACCCTTAAAAATGGGGCAATACTTGGCACTACTCTTAATTCCCAACCTGGGCTATTTGGGGGAGTATGTCTTGGTCTTATGGCGTATATTTCTGGCGGGGTTTGGGATTCTTTACCTTCACAGAAAGGACAGAATTTCTCAGCCGGACCTTCATGCATCTGAGTCAAGAACTGGTCAGGCCGTCTTGACCGCTCCGTAGCAATGATTACCCATCTACCGATAATAGGATCTTTTCTTAGTTCTGGCATAATTTAAATTCAAAATTTATTTTTAATTCTATTAAAATAATTGATTAATTATACTATATATATTTTTTAATGCAATCATTTTCTTCCTAATATTTCGCCTGCTTGAATTCTATGTCCAGCAATAAACTCCTCTACTAGCATCCTTCTCTTACCCTCTACCTGTAATTCCTCAATAATTAAATTGTCTTTTCCCGTAGCCACAGTTATTCCTTGCTTCGAAACATTCAGTACTTCACCGGATACCCGGATACCCGGATACCCGGATACCCCATGAGCTAAACCAACCCTGGCTGTGAATATTTTCAGCGACTTACCTTTATAATATGTAAAGGCACCCGGCCAGGCATAAACACCCCTGATGAGATTACAAATGTCATAGGCAGGCTTATTCCAATAAATTAACCCATCTTCCTTTTTAAGTTTTGGGGCAAAAGTTACTTTTTTTTCATCCTGCGGCGTTAATTTATAATCATTATTTTCGATAGCCCTAAACGAATCGATTAACAATTCCGCTGCTACTTTAGATAATTTATCTTGCAGGGTTACGACGGTATCGCTATCATTAATATTAATTATCTTCTGTAAAATTATCGGACCGGCATCCATCTCTTCAGTCATCTTTATAATTGTGATACCGGTGTCCTTTTCGCCATTAACTATTGCCCAATTTATAGGTGCTGCGCCCCGACATTTAGGTAAAAGCGAAGCGTGGATATTGATACAAAAAATTTTAGGGATAGCTAAAACTTCTTGCGATAATATCTGGCCATAAGAAATAACGATAAATAAATCGGGTTTTAAATCTTTAAGGAATTTTATGGCGTCGCCGGTATTAATCTTATAGGGCTGATAAATTTCCAAACCGGATTCTTCAGCCGCTGCTTTAATTGCCGTGCCCTCAAAATGAAGCCCCCGCCCCTTTTTCCTGTCTGGCTGCGTTACTACACAAGATACCTTATGCACAGTTGTTAATAACGCCTTCAAGGAAGGGACTGCAAATTGAGAACTACCGAAGAATATTATGTTCATATTTTTTGTTCATGGTTCAAAGTTCATAGTTCCTAGACTATGAACTATGAACTAAACAGGGTCCATGTCCACCGTCACTATTATACCCGAATGCGCAAAATCTTTTAAGTATTTTTTTAAGAATTTAGTTATTTGGGGTGCAGATTTTGCTTTAATTAATATCTGCCAACAAAATTTCCCCCGTAATTTAGAGGGATGGGCAGGGCTCACAGCGACAATCTCGATGGTTTTATTTTTATTATTTTTATTTAATCTCTCAAATAGGACATTACTTATTTCTCTTACCCTGGATTCTTTTTCTCCCCGTAATTTTACTAACCCCAAATGTTTAAAAGGAGGAAAACTTAATTCTTTCCTCTGTTTTAATTCTTTATTATAAAAGGTATCGATATTTTTATCTACCAATGCCCGGAAACAGTGATGATTGGACAATCTAGTCTGGATAACGATTTTTTTCTCTGTTAAACCTAATAGAGCAACTAATAATTCAAATGTCTTTTCACTTGCCCGAAAATCAATACGGTTTAAAGTATTATCTATCGCCAATACCCCCACCAGGTCAAAGATAGAATCTGCTTCTTTAATTATAGACTGTGTAGAAATAAAAATATCCGCATCTTTAATATCTATTTTATCCAGACTATCTAATCTTTTAATCCTTGCCTGCGTAAATATTCTGGATAATTCGCTTTCTACCTTTTCTGTGCCTATGCCGGAATATTTAATATATCCGGAATTGCAATTAGGGCAAATCTTAGGTGCAGGCATCTTAAAATTACAATAATGGCAATTCACTATATTATCCTTAAAATGATATACTAAATTAATATTGCAACGCGGGCATCTCAAAACGGCCCCGCAATGTATGCAAGAGGCAAAAGTAGCAAATCCCTTCCGGTTTAAAAATAAGAGCGCCTTGCCCTTGGAATTAAGGCAGTTAACGACAGCATCCGCTAAGTATTTTGAGAGAACCATATTTTTTTGTTTAGGGTTAAAACCTCCATACTTGGCATCAATGATTTTCATTTCTGGAAAATTTTTTCTTTGGGGAATTAACAAATAACCGATTTTATTTCTTTTTGCTAAATAGAAGCTTTCTAAAGATGGCGAGCCGCTTCCTAAAATAAGCCTTGCCCCTAGAATACTTGTACGCATAAGAGAAGCTTCCCTGGCGTGATAATGCGGCACCTGGCCTTGTTTATAAGAATCATTTTGCTCTTCATCAATAATCACCAGGCCCAGATTATTAAGTGGCGCAAAAATACCTGAACGCGTTCCGATAACAACACTAAATTTACCTTCTTTTATCCTTAACCACTCCTCCAACTCTCCGGACTCTTTTCTATACAGAAGTGCGGGCTGAATGTTTAAATGGGCAATAATTATTTCTCTGGCCTTCAAAACAGAATTAATATCGGGCAAGAGGACAATTACTGATTGATTATTAGCTAATGCCTCCCTTATCGACTTAAGATAAATATCCCACCTTGCCCTGCCGTCTAAATCGTGAACCAAAGTCACTTCTGGATTATTGTTTTTGTCAGTGCATTTTGCCCTTGCGATATTGGCTATTTTTTTTCCTTTCCTTAAAGCCTCGGGTAAAGCGGTCTCAATAGCCTCACCCCAAGAACAACAATAATAATCAGATAAACGCTTGGTAATTAAAAGCATATTTTTATCTAATACCGGCGAATCATCGATTAATTCTAATATCGGTTTAATATTTTGAATATTCGTTTTTTTAGTGAGCTTTACGATAAAGCCGAGCATCTTTTTATTACGAAAGTTGACCCAGGCCCTTGCCCCCACTTTTATTTTTTGGCAAAGATTTTCTGGGACAATATAATCAAAAGGGCCCTCTACGGGTATCCCCAGCACTACCAAGGCATATAACATCACATATCTCCCTTAAAACATTGGGCCTTCTTACTCTTTTCATATTTTCTTTAGCCCTATTTAATTTATCCGGATGGGTTATATAATCTAAGGTTTTATCTTTTATATCTTCGGCGCGCCGAACTATTAAGCCTATTCCGTAGCTTTCTAATATTTCAGCGTTCGCTGTCTCTTGCCCTGGAATAGCCGCAATAAAGATAGGCAACAGCTCCCTGATTAAACTTTCGGAAATGGTCAATCCGCCCGGCTTGGTGATAATTATATCAGAGACTGCCATTAATTCTTGAATATTATCAATATATCCAAAAATCTTAACATTGGGATAATCTTTATTCTTTAATCTTTTATGTAATCTTTTATTTTTTGCGCAAACTACCAGAATCTGCGTATCTTTATATAATAAATCCACAATCTGCTCAATAGGGCCTATGGCGAAAGAACCGGTAGTAATTAATAAAGTGAATTTATTTTGGTCTAAGCCAAATTTAGCACATAAAGCCCCCTTTTCGTATTCCCTTAAAAATTTTTGGTCTACGGGTATGCCAAGTACTCTTACGTCTTCTTTTTTTACTCCTTCTTGAATAAGTTGTTCCTTCGTTAAATCCGAAGCCACAATATAGATATCTATGCCCTTGGCTATCCAAAATGGATGTACGCCAAAATCAGTAATCACGGTGGCTAACTGAGATTTTATCTTTCGACTTCTCTTTAAATAAGCGGATATCTCGGAAGGTAAAAAATGCGTAGAAATAATGAAATCGGGATTTTCATTAATTAAGAGTCTGGTAAACTTCGTAGTGCTTAATCTATTTATTATAAAATGCAGACATTTAATAACTGGGCGCATTGGCTTGATGTAAGTTATATAGAAACCCAATGCCCAAATCCAAGGCGCATAACTTACCAAGAATTTATAGCCGTAAGAATAAATATTTCTAAATAAAAAGGAGGTATTATCTAATACATCAACTAATTTTAATTCTAAATTACAATTTTCTTGTTTTAAATAATTATAGGCTGCCTCTGCTGCCTTAAAATGTCCGCTACCTGCCGAGGCATAGACAACAAAAACCTTCATAGTATTATTTCTGATTTACCCCGTTAGAAAATTCTTTAATGATTGGTCTTGGGTTTTCTAACGGGGTTTAGGATAAACCCTGTGGCTTCGTAGAGGTCGCGAAAGATAAAGTCAGGTTGAACTTCCCAATTTTTACGATTTGACAGTTTCTCTTTTCCTGAGAGGACAAGAATTGACTTACAGCCTGCGGCCTGAGCAGTATACACATCGCGCATAGTATCACCAACAAAAAAGGAATCCTTTAGGTCAATAGCGTAGTTATTTTTAGCGAGAGCTATCAGGCCGGCCTTGGGTTTTCGGCAGGAACAGTCTTCTTCTTGGCGATGAGTACAATAGTAAACTGCGTCTATTTTCCCTTGAGATTTCTCAATTGCCGTTAACATTTTTTGGGTTATAGAATCAAGGACCTCTTGACTGAAGAGGCCCTTGCTTACGCCTGCTTGATTAGAAATTACAAATATCTTAAATCCATTTTTATGTAGTTTAGCGATGGCAATTTTCGCCCGGGGTAGAAATCGAAATTCTCTACAGGCAGTCACATATTTTGTATCTCCGGGGTATCTATTTATTACGCCATCCCGATCAAGAAAAATAGCGTTCATTCTCTTTAACCCACTCGGTTAGTTTCTTTATACCCTCTTTAACTGAAACTTTAATCTTCCAATTAAGTTCTTTTTCTAACTTTGCGGTATCTGAAATATATACTTTCTGGTCAGAGGGACGCCAATCCGCAAACTTTACTTTTGGCCTTTTACCGGTCAAGAGCTCTAATTCCTCTAAGAATTCAAGTAAAGAAATGGTGTTGGCCGGCCCGCCGCCGATATTAAAAAGCCCTCTTTTTAGGCCGCTATTAATAAATCGATTAAATGCATCTACCAAATCATCCACGTAAAGCATATCGCGTACTTGTTTGCCGTTACCGTAAATTGTAATCTTCTTATTAAAAAGTGCAGCGATAATAAACCAGGCCACCCATCCCTGGTCTTCAAAACCAAATTGCCGCGTCCCATAGGTGCAACTCATGCGAAAAACCCCGGTTTTTATTTTATATATATGGCTATACTCTTGCACATACAGATCTCCTGCCAATTTAGAAACACCATAGGGGGTATGGCCGGTTAAATCCGTGGACAACTCCTCAGAAACACCTATTGTTCCGTCATAGGCATATCTCTTATCTAATTCTTTCAAAGGGATCTTATCCACATTTTCGCCATAGACCTTATTCGTAGAACAGTAAACCACAACGGCATCCTTTGATTTTTTGCGCGCCGCCTCCAGCACGTTTAATGTCCCATATGCATTAATACTGAAATCCTCTTTGGGCATACGCACACTCGAGGGAACCCCGGGCTGGCCTGCAGTATGAATTACTACGTCAACCCCTTTTCCCATCGCCTTCGCCACATCCTTATCGTTACGCACATCGCCAATAATGCGTTCAATATTCTTAAATTTTTTTAAATAATGCCAGTTGAATTCTACCGATGCTTTATCATAGCCAAAAATCTTTGAACGCATCAAATTATCTAAAACAATTACTTTATTTTTGGGATTATTCAAGGCAAAAAATTCCGCGCAATGCGAACCCACTAAACCTGCGCCACCGGTTATAAGTATCCTCATTTACTCGCTCCTCTTCTCTAGGACTAACTCGCGGTATTTTATATAACTAATAAATTGATATAAGCCCGCATAAAAAGCAACCGCAAATCCTATAAAGCCATCTTTATAACCTTTTCTACCTATATAAGTACGCATAAATCTATCAATGGTGCGCCAGAGAAACCTTCCGAAACGCATCGGTTTATTCTGGCCAAACCACTTCTGGGCTTCTCTGGTAGTTTGATTGTTTAATTTACCTAAAAAATCCTCTAAATTTTTATAGGAATAGTGTATTATATCTGATTTTAAATGCCCGCAAGGGTCATCCATAAAAGCGCGCGGATGCACGCTTACTTCTTCATAACGGAATTTATCTTTTCTAAAAAGTTTTAATTGTGGGCTAGGATACCATCCGCTATGTCTAACCCAATAATCACCGATATAATTCCTGCGTGGTATGGTAAAACCGTTTTCTAAAGGGCCTTTGCTTAAGACCATTTCTATCTCTTCTTTTAACTCCGGCGTAGCTATCTCATCCGCATCTAGACTCAAGACCCAGTTATTTTTTGCCTGGGCATATGCCCAATTCCGGTGCCTTCCTTCAATATCCATTTTTTTTATGAAGACTTTATCGGTATAACGCTTGGCAATTTCAACCGTTTTATCAATACTCTCATCGTCAACCAAGATAATCTCCTCTGCCCACTTTACCGAGTTAAGGCATTGCGCAATCCTGTTTTCTTCATTCTTAGTCAAAACTACTACCGAAACAGAAATCTTCTCTTTCATGCTTAAGTCTCTATTATTTCTTTTATAGCCTTTACAATAAATTTAATCTGCGTTTCTTTTAGATGTGGATACATAGGCAAAGAAATTATTTCCTGCGCCACTCTTTCTGCAATCGGAAAATCGCCTCTTTTATAACCCAGGCTCTCATATGCCTTCTGTAGATGTAGCGGTATAGGATAATATATAATTACATCTATGCCTTTATTTTTAAGTTGGTTGAATAATATATCGCGCTTATTGGTCTTTATCGCATAAGCATGATAGACATGCCATACTGATGGACAAACATA
>Ga0315274_10014779_pt1 | contig 11064 bp, 12 predicted proteins | sample YL17G02_20_MG_FD_203700 | JGI IMG/M metagenome (GOLD analysis project Ga0315274, IMG submission 203700) | Sediment microbial communities from Yellowstone Lake, YNP, Wyoming, USA - YL17G02_20 | ecosystem: Environmental > Aquatic > Freshwater > Lake > Sediment | place: USA: Wyoming | collected...
CAACGCGGCGGATTTGCAGCGTATATGATTGAGCTTCAGGCAAGGGCTGGTCGAGCGGGAAGGCTACGCCTTGATACAGGAGGCGGTCGGCGGGACCGAGCGCGAGCCCCGCCGCGGCGAGAAGGCCCGCTGGGACACGTTCCGCGCTGGTCAGCGTGAACGTCTGCCCGTCGGCGAGGATGATGACCGGGATGGCGGAGGTCCGGCAGGAGGTGAGGAGGAGCAGGAAGGCTAAAATCAGCCAACGAAAAGGCTTCATGCGGATAATTCTACCCGATTTAGCGTGCAAAAATCGCCAGCAGCGGAATGCTGACCGCTGTGCTGACAATTGCCAGTACGACCGCCAGCCCTGTCTTTGTGCCCAGCCATTTCTTCAACCCAATGACGGCCAGGACCAAGCCCAGAGTGCGGCCAGCGGGTGGGTGTATTCTGCCAGCCAGTAAGCATTTAGAGCAATCAACAGCCAATCCGAGAGCAGGATGAAGGGCATCATAAGGTCAGCCAGGATTCAAGGAAAGGGCGCTGATGGAGCAGGTAATGGCCCAGGAGCGTGGTGGCGGAAATGAGCAAGTTGAGAACCAGGACCACCCAGAATCCCCATAGCGGAGCCGGTTTCGATTTGAGTTCCTCGAAGGCTTTGGCCGGGCGAGTGACGCCGGTCCACCAGAGTTGAAAAGTGGTCATTTCTCCTCCTCGCACTCGCAGTCCATGCCTCTGGCTTTCTCGAACGACTCGCGGCCTTCCTTGACCGAGAAATAGGTCAACCCCAGAGCGCCGATGCTGTCCACGAAGCCGATGCCGGTCAGTTGGTAAATCAGGCTGGCTGCCAACAGAACAAGCGACATGTAGATGCAAACCAGACTGCATTGGGCGTCGGCCAGGATGGGAGCAGAATCCAGCGCCCGGCCCACTTTGCGCTTGAGAGCTACCAACGCCCACATGAACGCGATGGAAATCGAGGAGATAATCACCCCGACCAGTGTAGTTTCCGGTTTATGCCTGGTGATGATGTTGAAAACAGCGCTTACCAGCAATCCGGCCGTCAACAGGTAAAAACTGAGGCCGGTGACGCGCAGGGCAGTTCTTTCGAAATGGGAGCGCTCCGACTGCGGATTCTGGCGGATGCGCAGCACCATCGCCAGTATGCCACTTCCTGACAAGACCTCGATGAAGCTGTCCACACCGAAGCCAAAGAGGGTCAGCGCCTCATCCTGCGCGCCGAAGTAGATAGATACCAGCCCCTCAACAATATTGTAGAAGATGGTGAAGAACGCCAGCCAGAGGGCATACGTGTAATAGCGGTTGGCATCCATTTTCTTAGCGGTAATGGTTGTCATTATTTCGATCCTACCGATAAATGTAAAAGCGTGGAGATTCTACTCGAAATCTCACAATCAGGTAAAATCAACCCATGCTTGGGCCTATCTCCAGCCGCAGAAATCCGCTCATCAGGCAGGCGCGCGCACTGCGCCAACGCAAGGCGCGCCAGGAAACGGGACTGTTCCTCGTCGAGGGCGTTCATCACGTGGGGGAGGCCGTGGAGGCCGGCTGGGAGATCGAAACCCTGCTGTATGCCCCAGAATTACTGACCAGCGACTTCGCCCGCCAATTGGTGGATGAGCAGTCTCGCCGTGGATTGCGCGTAGCCACCTTGACTTCCAACCTGTTCATTGATCTTGCAGACAAGGACAACCCCCAGGGAATCCTCGCCGTCGTCCGCCAGAGACAACTGACGCTGGAGCACATCACAGCGGAGAACTTTCATTTCGGTGCAGCGATTGTGTCTCCACAAGATCCTGGAAACGTGGGGACGATCCTGCGCACGCTCGACGCGGTCGGCGCAGACGGGCTGTTTCTACTGGACCCCCTGACGGGGGCAGGCTCCGGCGTGGAGCTGTATCACCCGTCTGTGGTACGAGCCAGCATGGGGACGCTGTTCTGGAAACCAGTAGTGCGGGCGTCGTTCGATGAATTCGTACAGTGGGCACATCACAATGGCTGCCGGATTATTGGCTCTTCAGCCCATGCCTCGACGGACTATCGAAACGTGCAACCTGCCAACGTGCCAACCGTGCTTTTACTCGGCAGCGAGCAGAAGGGGTTGACTCCGGAGCAGCTTGCAGCCTGCGAGCTGGTCGTATCCCTGCCAATGCGCGGGCGGGCCAGTTCGTTGAACCTGGCTGTCGCGGCGGGGATTTTGTTTTACGCGCTGATGGAAGAAAAATAAAATTGGGGCGTTTTACAAAAACGCCCCAACGGGTTTAACAGCGGACCTATTCAGGTCCGGGAAAGAACGAGAATGTTGGGATGGCAGTCCAACTGCCGTCCCAACATCGGTTCGTTATTTATTTTTCATCTTCGTCTTCGTCCAGCCAAAGATCTTCTTCGTCCTCGAGTTCGTCTTCCTCCCATTCCTCCAGCTCTTCTTCTTCCCAATCATCGTCACCGGCGGCCGCCTCTGCGTTAGGCGCGTATGTGGTGCAACCGGTGTCGGCGTCGAACTCGACCGCCGCGGCGCTGCAATACCCCTCGTCAAGAAAGATGCAATCCACGTAGTGGCAACGAATGCGGGGCATGGAATTCCTCCAAAAGGTCGGTTTGTGGTCTTCTCTCAATAATCAGGGGAAGATGGGGGGGCGGGCGGGGGGTTTCGCACCCTTCGGGTATGCTTCGCGACCGCCCGGGCACCCCCCCTCCCAATTTATCGAGATGTTATGGTTGTCGGATCAGGCGGATGATCGCAAGGATGAAAATGATGGTGATGAGTATGGCCGAAGCCACGCAAAATGGACATACGGCGTGGATAACGTACAGTTCCACGTAGGTCAAATAGGCTGAGAACAGGACGCCAAGCAGGCTGAGACCGAAGGCCAGCAAATTGCCGTTCTGTTTGAGGAAGCGGCTACGCGTTTCTAGGGCATGAATGCCGATGATGGTCAGGTATGCCAGCAGGCCGAGCAAAGATACAGGGATGCCGCCGAAGGTCTCCGAGTAGCGGCTGGAGTTGACTGTGGAGCAATCTCCGGAGCCGAGACACATGGCCTGGGCGCTGGTCAATTTATAAATGAGCAGGTAGGCGGCATCCAGCCCGCCGAGGATTGCAGTGACGATCGAAGCCCACTTGAGACCTTTGTCCATAATGCATCCTAATCCGGACAAACCGGAATTAAAAGAGATTTACCACGAAGGACACGAAGATACACATTCTGTATTTGCAGGCAGCGATTTTACCCCAGAGGGCACAATCAGTAAAGCATTTCGCCACCGGAGTGGGGCGCATCCCCGCTGAGGCGGCGACATTATACCTAGTATGTAACCAGAATGCAAGTAATTTTGGCGTATGGAATTATGGCTTTCTCAAAGTACGAGTTTTCTGCCCGACCCCTTTTTCGCTTCTTTTGGAATTATCCCCCGCGCACGCGGTGGGCCTCCAGCACGTTGGGGAGATTCTCGATGCGCGTCAGGATGCGGCTCAATTGGGCGATATCCTTGACCTCGATGATCAATCGCAAGTCAGCCAGATTCTTGCTGATGCGCACATTTACATCCAGAATATTGACGCTCTCGGCGTTGAGCAGGTTGGTGATGTCACCCATCAATCCCTGCCGGTCGTAAGCCGAGATGTGGATCGGTACCGGATAGGTGCGCACATTCTCGCCCCACGAAACCTTGACCAGCCGCTCGCGGTCACGGATGCGCAGCACGTTCGGACAATCCTGGCGGTGGATGGTCGCGCCGCGGCCGCGCGTGATGTAACCGACGATCTCGTCGCCCGGCGTGGGGTTGCAGCACCTGGCGGAATTAGTCAAGATGTCCTTCAGGCCGAGCACGGTCACAGAGCCGGGCGAGGCTGGTGCGCTGGTGGGAGGCACAATGACCAGCATATCGTCGGTCTCTTTGGTTTCCAGCAGCTTGTTGACGATGCGCCCGACCGAAAGGTCGCTGCTCCCGATTTCCACGTAGATGTCTTCGAGGGAGCGCAATTCGAAGCTGCGGCCTATTTCTTCTATAGCCTTCTCGTCAATTTCCAGGAGGCCGAGGCGTTGGAGTTCGTGTTCCAGGAGCGCTTTCCCTTGCACCAGGTTCTGTTCACGATCCTGCTTCTTGAACCAGGCGCGGATCTTGGAACGGGCGCGCTGGGTGTGCGCCAGGCCCAGGCTGGGATTCAGCCAGTCGCGACTGGGGCCGCCGTGTTTAGCGGTCAGGATTTCGACCTGGTCGCCGGTATGCAATTCGTGTTCGAGAGGGACAAGTTTCCCGTTGATCTTGGCGCCCCGGCAGCGGTCGCCGACGGTGGTATGGATGTGATAGGCGAAGTCAATCGGCGTGGAACCGGCCGGCAGGTCAATGATGTCGCCGCGCGGCGTGAAAATGTAGACGCGGTCCTTGAAAACATCGGTCTTCATGCCGTCCACGAATTCCTGGGCATCGTCTACATCTTGTTTCCAATCCATCAGTTTGCGGATCCAGTTAATGCGCTCGTCGTACTTATCGCGTGGCCCGCCCTCTTTGTAACGCCAGTGGGAGGCAATGCCGATCTCGGCGCTTTCGTCCATCTCCGGTGTGCGGATTTGCACCTCCACCGGCTTGCCGTCTTCGTAGATGACAGCCGTGTGCAGGGATTGGTAGAAGTTATCCTTGGGGACAGCGATGTAATCGTCGAACTCGTTGGGGATGGGCCGCCAGCGGGTGTGGATCACGCCCAGGGCGGCGTAGCAGGCCGGAACGTCCGGGACGAGCAGCCGGACGCCGCGCACATCGCGTACCATCTCGAAGGATTTGCCCTTTTCGGTCATTTTCTTGTAAATCGAATAGATGTGTTTCGGTCGTCCATAGATTTCCGCCTGAATGCCGTGTTCGGATAAGGTATGTTCGAATTGTTCGACGATTTGCTGTATCTGCTGTTCACGCGCCTCGCGCCGCTCGGCCAGTTGTTCGGCGATCTCTTTGTACTTTTCGGGGTTGACGTAGCGGAAAGCCAGATCCTCCAGCTCCCATTTGATCTGCCAGATGCCCAGGCGGTTGGCGAGGGGGGCGAAGATATCCAGGGTCTCCTGGGCGATGCGGTGGCGCTTTGGCTCGGGGAAAAAGCCCAGCGTGCGCATGTTGTGCAGACGGTCGGCCAGCTTGATCAGGACGACGCGCACGTCATCGCCCATGGCCAGGAAAGTCTTGCGCAGGGTTTCGATGGACAGGTCGCGCTTGCGGTTGCGGACGGATTGCTCGTCCTCGGCCTGTTCGATGATTTCCTGGTCAGGCGGCTTGCCTTTGAGTTCCTCTTGATGCTCACCGCGCGAGACGCGCGGTAATTGCGTCAGTTTGGTTACGCCGTCCACCAGGTTGGCGATGATGTCATCGAAGTCGCGGCGCAGGTCATCCAGCTTTACAGCGGTGTCTTCGACGGTATCGTGCATCAAGCCGGCCGCGACCACCTCCGCCGGCATGTGCAGGTCGGCCAGGGTGGCGGCGACTGCCAGGCAGTGGTTGATATACGGCTCGCCAGAGGCGCGCTTTTGCCCGGCGTGGGCGCGCTTCGCAACCCGATAGGCGCGCTGGACAACGTCCCGATCCGCGTTGGTGTAATTTTCGGGCAGTTCTTTGAGCAGCTCTTCCAGGCTCAATGGCGAGGCGGTTTTCATAGCCCCTATTTTACTGCTCTTTGGTCGGTAACTGCCTTATCTATTCCAATCAGAAAGCCTGCCGGCAAAGCAGGCTTTTGAATTTATGGATATGAGCTAACGGTATTTTGGTTCAGATATTTACGCAGTACTCTGTAGAAACGCCATCACTACCTTGTTGAATTCATCAGGTTGCTCGACTGGCGTTGCATGACGGCTATCAGCAATCACCACCAGATCACCATGTTGCAGTCTCTTTACATATGATGCTTTTGCTTCTATAGGTGTATAGTCCTCGTCCGCAGCTACGACTAACACAGGACAAGCTATCTTCTCAAGGTGCTCGCTGACACTCCAACCCACAAGCGCGCTCATTGCATCTCGGTACGCTCGCGGGTCGTTCTCTGCCCAGCGTTCCACAAAAATCTTCCGCACTTCACCTTGTTCGGGTTTTGGAAAGAGTCGCCCGCTAAGAACCGCTCCCATTTTTCGCATCCCGAGCAGCCGGACAATCAAGAAACGCTGCCAAATCTGGATGCGTTCCTTCAGTGTCCTGATGACCATTTCCGGGCCGCTGTTGACCACTACCAGACTCTTGACCAATTCGGGTGCATCAACCGCCAACTGGAGGCCGATCATGCCGCCCATGGAAATCCCGACTACGTGTACCGGGCCGATCTGCAACGCTTTGAGCAGCGCAATCAGATCTCGGCTAAATAACGGAATGCTATACGGCCCAGGTGGTTTATCAGATTTCCCATGCCCCCGTACATCAAAGAGGATAACTTGGTAGATCTTGGAAAAGAAACCAATCTGATTTTCCCAGTCGCGCGCACTGGATCCCAGGCCATGGATGAAAACGACAGGTTCTCCGTGCCCAATGATCTCATAATACATTTGGATTTCACCAACACGCATAATTGCCATTTTCTCCTCCTTCGTTCACTCATTTTAGAACGTTGCGCCAACGGTTTGACTCACCCCCTTGCCCCCTTCGTACCCCTACGGGGTACTGCGGGGACCTTCGGCGGGGGGGCAGGTCGGCAGCGGCGGGACCGGCGAGACTCCTGCTCAAGTATCGCCCCGTTTCTAGCGAGGCGTATACCCTCAGCGGCGGAGCCGGCTGCCTGCCCCGTTGTTTTTACGGGGTCCGCTGGAGCCGGTGTTGGGCAGCCTCTTGACTACGTTTTATTTTTCTCCGGTTCTAGCACATCGAAAGCCAATACGGTCAATTTGCATATTAGTAGGCCAATTGATGCGGTAGGCTGCGCGAAGATATACTGGTGCCATAACCCAGCTTCCTCCGCGTAATGCTCCATTAAATAGGTAATAAGAGGAATTGCCTGTATAGTCCCCTCTCCACTCTGCCGTCCACTCCCAGGCGTTTCCTGCCATGTCCAATGCTCCAACCCAACTCGCCCCCGATGGGAAACTTCCCACCGGTGATAAGAATCCATAGCCATCGTCATTCCCTTTATAGTTTGCCCGCATTCCATCAAATTCGTTACCCCATGGGAATATCCACCCTTGTGGACCACGTGCAGCATATTCCCACTCTACCTCTGTTGGAAGTCGCGCGCCAGCCCACTCACAATAGGTGTTTGCGTCATTACAGCTAACGCATACCATTGGATATCCTTCCAGTGTTGGGTCACCATATGTCGGTATCCCGTTAATGGCACAAGTAGGTACCTGACAAACGCCATCATTAACACACTTCTCATATTGGACATTTGTAATCTCAGTATGGTCGATCCAGAACCTATCCACTATTACTGCATGTGCTGGTTGCTCGTCTGCGAAATCTGCGCGAGTACATTCATTGCCAAAATTACTACATAATTGTAAAGCGTAGTCTATTTCGGCATCGTTACTTCCCATTACAAACTCTCCGCTTGGAACATAGACCATTACCATTCCATCGGTGGGGCGAACCCAAATGTCTCCTGCATTTAGCTCAGGCGTAGGCGTGGCTACAGCAGTGCCGCATCCAATTAAGAATGATGCGACCAATGTCATTCCGACTCCTCGCAGCATCTTGGTGTGGTTCATTTTCGCCTTCTTTCTTTGTTTAAAAACTGCAGCCTAACGAGACTGTCGAAAAACATCTTTTTGAACCCTCAAATTATACCTAAACGCAAGATTTCAACGCTCTATTGGGGTATTATCCAGTTCGTCATTTTATCCACGGCTTGGTGCACTCGTCTCCAATGCCGGGGTTTCAATGAACCAACCCATAATTGTGGATTTTGCCGATATTATGCACCAAAGCAAACAACCTCCACTGCACATCTACCTTGACTTTTGTACGCAAGGTGAATCGATCCAACCGCTTCTGAACGCAGATATTGGCAAATACTGGCTCGACGATGGCCAGGCGTCTGGCATAGATTTGCTTGCCTTGTGGTGTGTCTATCTTGGCTTTCACGGTTTTGGGCTTCCCATCTGAGATGACTTGCTCTGAAAGCAAGTAGAGACCTTCGGGTATTCGAGATTTGACCAGCTCTCGAGCTTCTTCCAAAGTTTCGGCTTCAATTTCAATAATTTTCTTGGCCATTGTCTTGCTCCTTTCATGGCGGATAACGCGTTACCTTCTTCTATAAAGACGAGCGAGTTAACGGATAAGCTCAGCGGCAACGGCGGGACCGGCGAGACTACTGATCAAGTATCGCCCCGTTTCTAGCGAGGCGTATACCCTCAGCGGCGTCGCGGAGCACCCCCGGAGCGAAGCGTAGGGGGCAGCCGCTGTCCGCTACACGCTGTGTCAGCCCGCTTTTGCACTCCAATTCCACGTCCCCAACTCACAGATTGTCTTCTGACCTAAAATGGAGAACTCCAGCCTTACGTGGATTGTTCCGACCGCTTCAGTTGACGACGTGAACTGGCCCATTATCTCTCCCAGGTTAGAGGGAGAAGCGGCAAACTTGCCATCGGTAACCTGAAACGGACCTGAGGTCGTGGTCTCCATCGACCCCGCTGACATACCGTCGCAATTCACATCCTTCAGGGTGACACTCACAGAAGTGATTGAGGCCCCGTCCTCCGAGACGACGAAACTAATAGCACCACTGCTTGCCTTGCCGCTAATCTCGATGGGACCGCTGAAAGTGACACCAGGCTGAGACCCAAGAATCGGCACCTGACTTGGAGTAGGAGTTACCTCGACTAGTTTTGGTGTTGGAGTAGCTTCTATGGGAGTCGGGGCTATTGGTGTCGGCGAGACTGGTGTTGGTGTGAGCGTTGCTTGTGGGCTGCATCCAAATAGTAGTAACAGAGTCAATCCAATTCCCCAAATATTTTGCATTAGATTCTTTCGTTTCATTAAAATCTCCTCCGTTTTACAATTGTTGGCTGATGGCAAGAGGGCTAACGGTCGGCGTCAGCCGCGCCCGCATGCGGGCATCGGCTGCACGCCGGGGTTAGGCGTCTACGTCGCCTTGAAGTGGAATAGGGAATAGGCTTTCTTGGTCACCCACAACTACCTACGAAGCATTTGCCTCATACCATCGAGATTGCCTTGAATGCGGGCGTTGTTCGGATTGATCTTCGCCGCCCGCTCAAGATAGGGCAATCCCTGACGGGGTTTATCCATATTGGCATAGCACGCTCCAATGCTCATCAAGTACAAGTCGCATTCCGGTGCCTGTTCCAACGCCTGCTTGTAGAACTGGATCGCTTTCGCGTAATCATGTCGTTGGCTGACGGCCGCAGCCTGCTCCGCAATAGTCATCACCTTCTCAGCCCATTCGATGTCCTGGACCGTAATATCCTTCTTCTGATCGCGGACTTCACCAGAATCATCGGAACCAATGACAGCAACATTGGGGTTGGCGAGCGAAGCCTTCATGATTGCCAACCCTGTTCGGTCCATCCAGAGCAGGTCCATCTGCTGTCTCGTCAGACGTTTCGTCTCAGGGGACGTGGATGACCTGTTCCTCCTGAACAGAATCCACACGCCTGCTATGATTAGAATCAATGGCCAGAACCATGATGTCAGACTCCCCAAGGGCCCAAGGAAGCCCAGATACCCTAACAACAGCAGAATGCCAAGCAAAGTGAGGATGCCCCAGAATATTACGTTTCTTGTAAGCATGTTACTTCCCTCCTTGATTTGCGATTGGGCGGTGCAGCAAAGATTAGGTTCATGATCCCCTACGCCTAACTACTGCGTCGCGAGCACTTTCGCTTCATACGTGCTTATGGGCAGCATAAGCGCTTCTTTCTGTGCAAACTGCATTCTTATGCAGCACAAAGTGCATCATAACATTCCAAATAAGCGCATTTAACGGCAAAAATTCTGTATAATATGCACACCATGAACACCACCTGCCATTGTAATAATATTACAGGAAAACCAGTCCAAAGGCAATAGGCAAATGACTGAACAACCCATAGCATCCCCGCAGGGGACATCGTCCCCGCAGGGGAAAAAACGGCTCGACGAAAAATGCCGCATCGTTTTTCTCCTGCTGTTCGCCCTCGCCGCCTGTGCAATCCCCGAAGGGGGCACCCCCCAGCTGCTCGCCACAGAATCCGTTGTCACCCCATCCGTTGTCACAGAATTCGTTGTCACCACTGACTGGTTCCAGGTCTACTTTACGAACCCGGCTGACCTAATGGCCAAGGACTACGCCGGCGGCCCGGACGAGGCCCTGGCGGACGCCATCCACGCCGCGCGCCTCTCGATGGACGTGGCCGTCTACAGCCTCAACCTGTGGAGCATTCGCGACGCTCTCCTGGACGCCTGGCATCGCGGCGTGGTCGTGCGCATGGTCATGGAAAGCGACAACATGGACAGCGACGAGGCCCAGGCGTTGATCGCCGCCGGCATCCCCATCCTGGGCGACCGGCGCGAAGGCTTGATGCACGACAAGTTCGTGGTCATTGACCGGCAGGAGGTCTGGACTGGCTCGATGAACTTTACCACCGGTGGCGCGTACAAGGACAACAACAACCTGATCCGCATCCGTTCAGCCGAAGTCGCCCAAGATTACACCCAGGAATTCAACGAGATGTTCGTTGAAGATAAATTTGGCCCGAATGTGGTCGCTGACACCCCCTATCCGAGCCTGACGATTGGGGATACATCCCTCGAAATCTACTTCTCCCCGGATGACGGCGTGGCGGCGCGTCTGGTGACGCTAATCCAAAGTGCGCAGGAAAGCATCAACTTCATGGCCTACTCGTTCACCTCGAACGATATCGGCGCGGCAGTGATGGAACGGGCTGAAGCGGGCGTGACCGTGGCAGGAGTCATGGACGCCGGACAGGTGGACTCCAACCAGGGCAGCGAATACGACCCATTCCTCCAGGCCGGGTTGGACGTTCGCCTGGACGGCAATCCCGGCCTGATGCACCACAAAGTCATCATCATTGACCGCAGCATCGTCATCACCGGTTCGTACAACTTCAGCGCCAGCGCCGAAGAGGTCAACGACGAGAACCT
>Ga0315274_10014780_pt1 | contig 11064 bp, 11 predicted proteins | sample YL17G02_20_MG_FD_203700 | JGI IMG/M metagenome (GOLD analysis project Ga0315274, IMG submission 203700) | Sediment microbial communities from Yellowstone Lake, YNP, Wyoming, USA - YL17G02_20 | ecosystem: Environmental > Aquatic > Freshwater > Lake > Sediment | place: USA: Wyoming | collected...
CCCGCCCCAGGTGTTTGCGAACAATTACGGCCCGACGAGTTGGGGCAACGCTACCAACACCCCGATTTTCGTGGTCTTCACAACCAACGACCTTGACTGGGGCTCCCTGCAGACTGCGGATGCCTTTGCGGTCTACGATGCTGCCGGTAACAAGGTGGGTACAGGCCCCCTGACCGTGGATTCAGTAAACATCGGGGGGTGGAGGACCCGAGCGGCGTACAATACCACCAGCCTTTCACCCGGCGTGGTTTATACGGTTAAGCTGCTCTCCACGGTTAAGGACCGTTCCGGCAACACCCTTGACGGGAACCGTAACGGCTTCTCTGAAGAGGCCACCTGGGACGATGTGGAGTGGCCGTTCTGCACCCTGCCGACCTCAGGCAGCGGCGCTCCACCGGCCTATTCCAGCCACAATATCTCCTCGGACAGCCTGGTGCTGACCGTCTACTTCAGTCAGTCCATGAATACGAGCACGTTCACCTCTTCAAACGTGAAGGTCTACACCGCCAATAACAAGACCGGCTACGTCCCCGGGACCATCCGCTCGACCTTTGCCGGCAATGGCTTCACGTATTCCCTGGAGAACGCTGGGACTGGTCCACTCTGGGTTTGGGTCAGCCGGAACGTGAACAACTCCCTCGTGACCGGGTTCAAGCTGGATTCTAACGGCAACGGCGTGGGAGGGGAGGAAGGCATCCCGGCCAACAGATTTGGCGGCCCTCTGGCTTCGGACGACCTCTGGCGCTCGGTGCGCTGACCTTTCACAATCAACCCAAGAGCCCCTCCCTAAAAAGGAGGGGCTCCTTTTTCTCCGCCGCATCCTGATCCACGGGTGTAGGCCATTGCACGGTGAAGGCACGGTGTAGGGAGGGTGGAGGCAGGGCGCAGGCAGGGTGCAGGGAGCCCGTGCAATCGGCCTGCAATCCTCGTTGATCCTGCCCGCGTTCCTTCTTATTTCAAAGGTCTACTTTACAAACCATGTTGGAATATGCCACAATAATATATCCATGAGCCCTGAATCGAGCCTCCAGCGTGCCGTCCTTGTCATCCTGGACGGGGTCGGGGTGGGCGCCCTCCCGGACGCCGCAGCCTATGGGGACGAGGGTGCAAACACCCTCGCCCATCTCGCCGAGGCCGCGGGGGGTCTCTCCCTGCCCAACTTGGAGCGCCTGGGGCTGGGGGATATCCTGGAAGTCAAAGGGGTGGGCCGGTGCAGCCATCCCCGGGCTTCCTTTGGGAAGATGGCCGAGCGCTCGGCAGGGAAGGATTCCACCTCCGGGCATTGGGAGATCAGCGGAACAATCCTCGCCAAGCCCTTCCCGGTCTATCCCCGGGGGTTTCCGCGGGAGGTGATCGAAGCGTTCGAGAAGGCGATCGGGCGCCGGACGCTGGGCAACTATCCGGCTTCCGGAACGGAGATCATCGAACAGCTGGGCGTGAAGCATCTTGAGACCGGCTTCCCCATCGTGTACACGTCCCAGGACAGCGTCTTCCAGATCGCCTGCCACGAGAAAGCAGCTCCGCTGGCCACCCTCTATCAGTGGTGCGAGACGGCCCGGAAGATGCTGGTTGGAGACCATACCGTGGCCCGGGTCATCGCCCGTCCCTTCGCGGGCGAGGCAGGTCAGTTCGTCAGAACCCCGGAGCGCAGAGACTACTCTGTTCCCCCGCCCGAGGGAACCCTTCTGGATGTCCTGAAGGAAGCCGGGCGTCCGGTGGTCGGCATCGGCAAGATCGAAGACCTGTTCGCGGGCCGGGGCCTCAGCGGAGCCGTTCACACCCGGGACAACCGGGAGGGCATGAAGGAGACCCTGGCGGCGCTGACCCGCATCGGTCACGGCCTCGTCTTCACGAACCTGGTGGATTTCGACACCTCCTGGGGGCACCGCAACGACGTGAAGGGATTTGCCCGGGGCCTGGAGGCCTTCGATGCCTGGCTCCCGTGCTGCCTGGAAAAGCTGGGGAAAGGCGACCTGCTCGTCATCACCGCCGACCACGGGAATGACCCGACCACGCCCTCCACGGACCATTCCCGGGAGCACGTCCCCCTGCTGGTCTGCGGTCGAAAGGCCGGCGTCGACCTGGGGACCCGGGCCTCTTTTGCCGACCTGGGGCAGACCCTTGCCGAGGGATTCGGGATCGACCCGCTCCGAAACGGGACAAGCTTCTGGAAGGAGATTCAGGATGACTGATCGGGAACTGCTCCAGCGCGCCTCGGCGGTGAGGCGGCAGGCCTACGCCCCCTATTCCCAGTTCCGGGTGGGCGCGGCCCTGCTGGGAAAGAGCGGGCGGGTTTATCCGGGATGCAATGTGGAGAACGCCTCCTACGGCCTCACGGTCTGCGCCGAGCGCAACGCGGTGGCCCAGGCCGTGGCCCGTGGGGAGAGGGCCTTCCGGAAGCTGGCTCTCGTGGCCGACGGCGCGGAGCCGGTCATGCCCTGCGGGGCCTGCCGCCAGGTGCTGGCGGAGTTCGGGGACCTGGAGATCCTGAGCGCGAAGGCGGGAGGGCCCTTCGTCCGCACCCGGCTTTCCGATTTGCTTCCCAAAGCCTTCCGCCTGGACCGGAGGAAGGGGAAGAAAGCCGCTCGTTGACTGGACCCACCTGGGAGGACGACCCCAAAGCGTTCGTCCGGGAGGTCTTCGACTCCATCGTCCGGCGCTACGACCTGGCCAACGACGTCATCAGCCTGGGCCTGCACCGCCTGTGGCGCAGGAGGGCTGTCCGGCTTCTGGGACTCAAGCAGGGAACGCTCCTGGACCTGGGCGCAGGAACCGGGGTCTTGACGGCGTTGACCCGCCGGAGCGGCTTCCAAGGGTGCGCGGTGCTCTGCGACCTCTCCACGGCCATGCTTCACGAGGCCAGGGAGAGCCTGGGCTCCGGGGACATCTCGCTGGTCTGCGGAGACGGGGAGGAACTGCCTTTCAAGGCCGGCGCCTTTCAGGGGGCCCTCCTGGGATTCAGCCTGAGAAACATGTCCAGGGTTCGGAAGGCCCTGCAGGAGATCCGGCGCATCCTCTGTACTTCGGGTCGGGTTGTGATCCTTGAGATGTCCCGGCCGGGGAGATTCCTGCAGCCGTTCTTCCACCTCTACCTCAGGTTCCTGATGCCTGTCCTGGGGGACTGGGCCACGGGGGAGCGGCGCTCCTACGAGCACCTGCGGGATTCCACCCTGGCATTCCCGGGTCCGAAGGCCCTGGAGGGCATGATGCACGAGACCGGTTTCGCGACCGTCCGTTACCGCCGTTTACTGGGAGGCGTTGCCGCCATTCACCTCGGAGAGAAAGCATGAACAGAGAGTTATCCAAGTGCATTGACCACACCATCCTCAAGCCGGACACCACCCCCGGGGACATCGAGAAGCTCTGCGCCGAAGCCAAGGAGCACGGCTTCGCCACGGTCTTCGTGCCCTCCTGCTACATCCGTCTGGCCGCCTCGCTGCTCAGGAAGAGTGGGGTTAAGGTCGGGGCCGCCGTGGGGTTCCCCCTGGGCTGGGCCACGACCCAGACCAAGATGGCCGAGGCCCGCCAGGCGGTGAAGCACGGCGCCCGCGAGGTGGACATGGTCATGAACATCGGCGCCCTCAAGGCCGGGAACCACGACCTGGTCAAGAAGGACATCCGCAAGGTGGTCAGGACAGTGGGCCGGAGCGTTTCGGTCAAGGTGATCTTGGAGACCGGGCTCCTCACCGACGCTGAAAAGGTCACGGCCTGCGAGCTGGCCGAGAAGGCCGGGGCGGAATACGTCAAGACCTCCACCGGCACCGGACACGGCGGGGCCACGGTCGAGGACATCCGGCTGATGCGGAAGACGGTCGGGGACAGGATGAAGGTCAAGGCCGCCGGGGGGATTCGCACCTACGAACAGGCCCGGGCCCTGCTGGAGGCCGGGGCGGACCGCATCGGCACCAGCGCCGGAGTGGAGATCGTCCGGGGAGCGCCCCGGGAATAAAGCCTTCCCCATGACCACCTTCGAGGTGCCTCTCTTCCCGCTCTCCGCGGTGCTCTTCCCGCACCTCCTGCTTCCGCTCTACATCTTCGAGGAGCGCTACAAGCTCCTGGTCAACAAGTGCCTGGCGGACAGCGCCCCGTTCGGGGTGGTCCTGATCAAGCTGGGCAAGGAGGTCGGTGGCCCGGCGGTCCCGCACACCGTGGGCACCCTGGCGCGCATCCTGCACAGCCAGCGGGAGAGCGACGGCAAGATGCACATCTCGGCCATGGGCGAGGCGCGCTTCAAGCTGCTGGACTGGTGGCGCAGCGAGCCCTATCTCACGGGACGGGCCATGCTCTGGGAGGATGCGATGGGCGAGGAGGCCCGGGTGGCCATCCTGGACAACGAGGCCCGGCCACTGCTCAGGGCCTGCCTCACGCTCCAGATGAAGCTGGCCAACCAGCCGTTCTCCCCCGAGGAGGTGGAGCTTCCCCCGGACAGCACCACGCTTTCCTATCTCATCGGCGCGGCCCTGGAGCTGGAAAATCTCGAAAAGCAGAGGCTCCTCGAAATTCCGGATGTTGAGCAGCGGCTGGGGGCCGAAATCGCCCTGCTGACCCGGAACAACGAGCGCCTGGAGGCCCGGCTCGCGGAACGCACGCGGGGCGGGGGGACCACCCTGGTTTAAGATTACCCGCATCAAATGAACAGGGGAGGGCTGACCTTCAGCCCTCCCCTTAAGTTTTTCCCCGCGGGATTACTTTCTCTTCTTCGCCGCGCTCAGGATCGCCTTCAGGACTTCCTTCTCAATCTTCCCATTAGAGGTGACGGGATCCCAGGAATCGGGCTTGGCCATGGCCTTGTTTGCTCTCCCGAAGGCCATGATCTTGGCTCTTACCTCGACCTGGGTTTTGCCTTCCCCTCTCGGCGTAAGGAAGATGGTCAACTGATAGGTCCCCTGGGTGTATCCCGAGTCCTCGGGCTTAACTTGGCTTGTGAAAGATGCCAGGAGGGCGTCCCTTTCCAGAGCAATGGTTGTGGTATTCATGATAACTATACTCATCCTCTGCTGCATCCACGTCTGAGGAGTATCCGTGCGAGCCTCCAGGACTTTCTTCACGGCCAGTTGGGTGTCGTGTTGGTCAGCCTTGACCGTCCCGATCACCGGCTTGAGCGTGTCCAGGGGGCTGGCCGCGCTCCCGAGCTTCTGGATGCTCTTGATTTCCACAATGGTCCCCCACATGTGGATGCTCATCTGGTTCGTCGCTGGCACGGCCTCGAAGCTTACCCGCAAGCCTTCCCTCTGGAACTCCGGGGAAAGATTCGCGGGGTCGTAGTTCTGCCCGTCGTCCCCCACGATGCCCCAGAAGCCCCCCTCGATGCCCTGGCGCTTGATGGTGCCGGTGGTCTTGATAGGTTGTCCTTTCTGGGCATCGGCCCAGGCTGGGGCGGTTAGAATCGCGCTGAGCAGGAGCAGGGAAAAGATGCGACGGATATTCATGGTTGTCCTCCGAATTAATCGAAGGCTAAGTGTAGCACGAAGCAGGCTCCGGTGTCAAGGCTCTGCGTTCCCCGGCTCCGGGCATCTTGACTTTCCGCCTTGCCCCGTGATACAATGAGCCTCTGACATAGGCTGTTCTCCGGATGACGCGGAGAGTTATCCGTATGATGCGTATAACTCTCCGAATAATACGCAGAGCTCTCCGGATGATGTGTAGATATCTCCTGACGACTTGGAGAGTTCTCCGGACTACACGTAGAATTCCCCGGATTGAACGTATAAATCTCCGAATGATTTGTAGAGTTCTCCGAATGATACGTTTTATTCTCCGGACAATTCGTATAGCTCTCCAGATGACTTGTATAGCTGGCTATTTGACATACTCTGGTGCGCATTTGATATGCGCAAGCCATTGTAATACAATGATATGACCGAAAGGAGGATGCGATGCCAATAGATTTCATCCCGAGGCAGGATGATTCATTCAAGGCCTGGTTTGATGCCTTCACGGCCTATGCCCAGGCCCATGCCGCGGAGCTTGGCTTGTCTCCGGCTCAGGCCGCAGAGCTGGTGGCAAAAAGGGATGCCTGGGATGCGGGGTTCGGAAGACACATCGAAGCCCGCAATGCGGCCATGGGAGCCACGGCCGAAAAGGACAGGCTCAGGAAGGAAGCCGAGCAGATGATCCGGTTCTGCTCCGGGTACATCCAGCGGAGGAGGGAGACCACGAACGACCAGCGGGTCTCCCTGGGCCTCCGGATCCCGGACCGGAAGCCGACCCCGCTCTCTCCGGACGCGGTCCTGCGTATTTCCCCGCCGATGCTCATCCTGGACTGGTCCCTGCGGGGGCAGATCACCATCCATTTCGGCCCGAACCCCTCTGACGAGCACCGCAACGGCCTGCCCGAGGGGGTGAAGGGGGTGCGCCTCTGGTGCGCTCCGGCGGATCCGGAGAAGGACCTGGAGCACCTGGCCTGGGAATGGCTGGCGGACGACACCCGCTCGCCGTACCTCCACGTGCATCGCGTGCCGGGCACGGTGTTCTACCGCGCGCAGTACATTGACCGGAAGCTGCGCCTGGGGCCGCTGGGCGGCCCGGTCTCGGCCAGCGTGACGCTATGAGATTTTTGATTTTAGATTTTAGAATGCGGATTGTTGAAGCAATAATCCCAAATCCAAATTCCAAAATCGAAAATGAAATGAAATGACTGCCTACGAGATCATCCGAAAGAAGCGGGAGGGAGGGGCCCTCGCCCCGGAGGAGATAGAGTTCCTCGTCCGGGGCTTCACCGCGGGGGAAATCGCGGACTACCAGATGGCCACCTTCCTGATGACGGTCTTCATAAGGGGGATGACGTTCGAGGAGACGACCAGCCTGTGCCTGTCCATGCTGAACTCCGGCGAGGTCCTGGACCTCTCAGGAATTCCGGGAACCAAGGTGGACAAACACTCCACGGGCGGGGTGGGGGACAAGACCTCGCTGCTCCTGGCGCCGATGGTCGCCTCCTGCGGGGTGCCGGTTCCCATGATGTCCGGCCGGGGACTGGGGCACACCGGGGGCACTCTGGATAAATTGGAGAGCATCCCGGGTTTCCGCACCCAGCTTTCCTCCCAGGAGTTCAAGGACATCCTGAAGAAACTGAACTGCGCGATGACCGGGCAGACCGAAAAGATGGTCCCGGCGGACCGCAAGATGTACGCCCTGCGCGACGTCACGGCCACGGTGGAGAGCATCCCGCTCATCTCGGCCAGCATCATGTCCAAGAAGATAGCCGAGGGCGCGGACGCCTTGGTGCTGGACGTGAAGACCGGGTCCGGGGCCTTCATGCCTGAGAAGGCCAGGGCACTCGAGCTGGCCCGGACCATGCTGGCCATCGGGAAGGGCATGGGCAAGAGAATCACGGCCCTCGTGACTGACATGAGCCAGCCCCTGGGCTTCGCGGTGGGCAACTCCCTGGAGGTCAGGGAATCCATCCAGGGCTTGAAAGGGGAGGGGCCGAAGGACCTGATGGACCTGGTCTATGCCCTGGGCGCGGAGATGCTGGTCCTGGGCGGGAAGGCCGGGGATTCGGAGCAGGGCAAGGGGAAGCTTCAGGAGGCCATAAAATCAGGGGAAGCCCTGGAGACCTTCCGGCGCTTGATCGAGGCCCAGGGCGGGGATGCCCGGGTGGTGGACAAACCCGACCTGCTCCCCAGGGCGTCCATCCAGCTTCCGGTTCCGGCGCCCAAAGAGGGACTCATCGCGGGAATGAACTGTCTGGAGATCGGCTTGGCGTCGGTGGCCCTGGGGGCCGGGCGCCTGCGCCTGGACGACCGGATAGATCCCGCGGTCGGGATCGTGTTCGCCAGGAAAGCAGGGGACAGGGTCAAAGCGGGCGAGCCCATCGCCGTCGTGCACGCCAACGACCGGGGCAAGGGGGAGGCCTGCGCCCAGAGGGTCGCGGCGGCAGTCACCATCGCGGATACCTTCCGTCGCCTGCCCCTGATCCTGGAGCGGGTGACCGGCTGAGGGGTATGCCATGAATCAACCCAGGCTCTTCGTTCGCGCAATTATTCTCCCGGCCCTTCTGTTGCTGTCCGGGTGCATGCACATCGCGGTCAAGGCCAGGGTCAAGCCCGACGGGTCCGCGGTGGTGTCTTACCGGATCGGGCTGGACCCCAAGCTGATGTCGCCCACCCCGGACGGGGAGACGCTCCGGGTGGACAAGGGCGAGCCCGGGGAGCCGTCCTTCTGGGACGTCTCGGACAAGCACGGGGTCCGGGTCCTCGGAAAGAAGGTGCAAAACTTCCCCGACGGCAGGCGCTTCACGGAGATAACCTGCGCGGCCGACAGCCCCGGGGCGTTCTCGGACGACGAGGAGACCGTACGCTGGGACACGACGGGAGGGAGGCGGCACCTGGTCTGGGCCTTCAAGTGCTTCGATGCTGGAGGCACCGTCCTGGACACCGGCAGGGCGGACCGGGACGGGAAGCAAGCCAAGGCCCGGGCCTATTTCGCCCGCTTTAATTTTGATTTCGAAGTGGAGATGCCGGGCAGGATTTTAAACTCGCCCGGAGCGGACTCCATTCGGGACAAAAAAGCCTTCTTCCACCGCACCTTCGCCGACCTGATGGAGAAGGATTTCACTGCCGAGGCGACCTCGGAGCGGTAACCCACTTAACGTTATAGGAGACCTGCCGTGAAGCGCATCACGTTTGCCGTCCCCGCCCTCCTCCTGTTTCCCCTGCTCATTCTGTCCGGGTGCATGGACATCGCGGTCAAGGCCAAGCTCAAGCCCGACGGAAGCGCGACCGTGACCTACCGCACGACGCTCGATGCCAGCCTGGTGGCCCTGTCCAAGATGGGGGATTCCACAAAAACCAAGAAGAATGACGATCTTAGCGACCCCTTCGGGGACACCGCTAAAAAGCCCGGGATCAAGCTCCTGAAGAAATTCACCAGGGACCTGCCCGACGGCCGCCGCTTGTCCGAGGCCGTGTTCCAGGCCAAAAGCGTCACGGCCTTCGGGGATTCCAACACAGCGATCACGTTCGACAAAGTGGAGGGGAAGCCCCATCTCGTCTGGCCGTTCAAGGGCAAAAATACGCCCAAGGACTCCTCCGCGGTCAAGGATTCCATGGACATCAAGGCCAATGAAATGGTCCAGGCGATGTTCGCGGGAAAGTCCTTCGACTTCGAGCTGGAGATGCCGGGAAAGATTTTGACCGCTCCCGGAGCGGACTCCGTTCGGGGCAGCAAGGCCTTCTACCACAGGGCCCTGATGGACCTCATGGAAAAGGACCTCACGGTCGAAGCCACCTCAGAGCAGCCTTGACCTGCCCGCGCTGCCGGGCCACGATGCGCGAGGAAAAACGCACCTTCCACAAGCAGCGCAAGTGGATCTGCCCGCGCTGCGGGAAGGTGCGGATGCAGACGGCGGTGAAACGGTCGGAACGTTAGCTGGATAAACTTCCCGTCCGGAGGATCAATCTCCGAAGGATGTGCCCACCTCCCTGGCGATCTTGACCAGATCCCCGTCCGGGTCCACCTTCCTCAGTTTGCCCACGGCCTCCAGGATGGGCACGGCCACGATGTCGGCCCCTCTCAAGGCCACCATCGTCCCAAAATTTCCAGCCACCACCTGACGGACAGCCTCCACGCCGAACCGCGTTCCGAGAATGCGGTCATACGGGGTCGGGGAGCCTCCCCGTTGAAGATGGCCCAACACCGTGGTCCGGGTCTCGATGCCGGTGCATTTCTCGATCTCCTCGCCAACCTTGATTCCGATGCCGCCCAGCCTTAAGGGGTCTGTGCTGTCTTTCACGACCTTGGCCACGACCATCTCCCCGCCCTTGGGCTTGGCCCCCTCGGCCACGACCACGATGCTGGACTTCTTGCCCTGCTTCTTCCGCTCCAGGATTGCTGCGCAGACCTTGTCCATCTCAAAGGGGATCTCCGGGATGAGGATGACATCCCCGCCGCCGGCTATGCCGGAGTGCAGAGCGATCCATCCGGCGTACCGTCCCATGACCTCCAGAATCATCACGCGGTGATGGGACTCGGCCGTGGTATGCAGCTTATCGATGGCTTCGGTGGCCGTGGTGATGGCGGTGTCGAAGCCGAAGGTCACGTCCGTGGCCCCGAGGTCGTTGTCAATGGTCTTGGGCACCCCCACCACGGGAACGCCCTTCTTGGAAAGTTCGTAGGCGATGGTCAGGGAGCCGTCCCCGCCGATGGCGACCAGGGCTTCGGCCCCCATCTCGGTAAGGTTGGCGACAGCTTCCTCGGAACGGTCCACGCCTTGGGGAACCGGATTCCCCTTGGCGTCCGTGAAATACTTGAAGGGGTTATCCCGGTTGGACGTGCCCAGGATGGTCCCGCCCCGGTACAGGATTCCGGAGACGTCGTCGGGATGGAGCAGCCGGTAGCGCTTCTCGACCAAGCCGGCATAGCCGTCCTCGATGCCCACAACTTCGATGTCGTGCTCGAAGTGGGCTCCTTTGACCACGCCCCGGATCACGGCGTTGAGTCCCGGGCAATCCCCGCCCCCGGTCAATACGGCGATTCGCCTGATGGTGGTGCCTGACATGAGTCCTCCGTTGGTTAATATCAGGATATTGTAAGCCCTTTAGCCGGGAAAGTCAAGCAGGCAGGTCGAAAAGGGGTAGACATTTATCGTGGAATTTGATATACTATTTAAACTTTTCTCCGTACGCGGTGAGTGTAGCTCAGTTGGTTAGAGCACTGGACTGTGGCTCCAGGGGTCGAGGGTTCAAATCCCTTCACTCACCCCACCTGGCCAACGCCGATCGCGCCTGTAGCTCAGCTGGATAGAGCGTCGGACTTCGAATCCGCAGGTCGCCCGTTCGAATCGGGCCAGGCGCGCCAGACAGAAGACGACGTGCGCCATTAGCTCAGTTGGTAGAGCAGCTGACTCTTAATCAGCGGGCCGGAGGTTCGAGTCCTCCATGGCGCACCAAGATTTTTCCTTCCATCCCCTTGACAAATCCGGGATTTTGGCTTATCATTAGATGGTGCAATCAGCTCTTTCTTAAGGGGGCGACCCGGTTTCGACGGAGACTGTTGAGGCGGGGATGGCGCGCCGAGAACGCCAGTAGGCTCGTAAAAGTCCTGGCAAATTTCAACTGCCGACTA
>Ga0315274_10014781_pt1 | contig 11064 bp, 6 predicted proteins | sample YL17G02_20_MG_FD_203700 | JGI IMG/M metagenome (GOLD analysis project Ga0315274, IMG submission 203700) | Sediment microbial communities from Yellowstone Lake, YNP, Wyoming, USA - YL17G02_20 | ecosystem: Environmental > Aquatic > Freshwater > Lake > Sediment | place: USA: Wyoming | collected...
CATATACGCATCATTAGCTGCCGTCACAGTTCCCGCTATCCGCAGTTGCGGACCAGAACCAAAAACATCTAGTTTTGCTGCTGGAATTACTATACCAATACCTACATTCCCCGACCCATCAATGTAAACATCCGCCGCACCGCCCGATCCGGACAGGGCAAAGCCGTGGCCGAATTGGTTTATTATTTCTAACCGGTTGTGCTTTGTTGCATGGCCACTCCCGTACATTGCAATGGTCGCAGCATAGTGCGCGGCGTTCGTTCCGAGGTTTAGTCTAACCGCCGCATCGTTTCCGGAGCTATCGTTTAGTAGTTCGAGCGGGGAGGTCATTGCGTTAGTCGAAACCTCTAAGATACTTCCGGTAGTGCTGTTTTGCTGTATAGATCCGGATCCAGTTACCCGCAATTCGCTTGCGGATATTTCGGTATTTCCTCTTATCAATAATTTTGTTCCGGCCGTAACGGACGCAGGAGCATCAGTATATGATTGTCCAAAAAAAGTACAGCCTAAACCGCCGAACAGTTGTATTTGTAAATCATCATATTGTGTGCTTCCTGTGATATACGTGCTATTCAGCCTCAGCACATTGTACCCATTAACGGCGCTGGTGTTTCCCCATATTGAGGATATAGACATTACTTTTTTATTGTTTCCAGCGTCGTCCTTTGCGAAAAAAGCGAAAGCACATTCGTTACTTGTATTGGCTGTACCAGTGCGTGTAAGAGTCAAAAGGCAGTCTGTTGCACTATATGTACTCACATCTCCGTTTACAGCTATTCGCATGTGCTCAACGTTGGACGGGCCGATAAATTTCACTATACCCGCATGAGTTATGACGACGGTGCGATTCCCGCTTACCGCCTCGTATATTTCAAAGTCTCCAGTGTTCCCCGCTATACCGTTACCGATAAGCCACTTGTCAACGCTGGACTCTTGGAATTTTATTCCGGTCGCTTTGTCAGCCACGCCATTTACCGAAAGATATCTATGCACCGCCGCCGTGGCTACACCTACCGTTACGTTTCCACCGGAAAAAATTATTTCTCCAGCCACTATGGTATGCACCGCGTTTGTGCCGTTCCACGCAATGCCATAATCAGATGCGCCAGCACCCAAAACCAAAGACCGGTTATCCGCATCCAGCCAAGCAAAACTATTAGCGGCATCTGTCAGCAACGGGCCATCTGCAAGAGACGTAGTCGTTCCCCACTTGGGTATACGATATTGGGTTCCTGGTGAAACATACCCGAGACCAGTTATACCCTGAAATCCGGTTGACCCATATATTCCAGTTATACCCTGATTTCCTCCAAGTCCCTTTACTCCAGTATCTCCTTGTATTCCCTGGAACCCCGTTAATCCTTTTATACCGGTTATCCCATGAAATCCGGTTATTCCATGAAATCCGGTTATTCCATGAAATCCGGTTATTCCCTGAACCCCTTGTGTGCCTGTTATCCCCTGAATGCCTGTTATTCCCCGAAATCCTGTTATCCCCTGAAATCCTGTTATTCCATGAAGTCCTGTGGCTCCCTGAATCCCCTGTAGGCCAGTGATTCCATGAAATCCCGTAATCCCCTGATACCCTTGTAGGCCAGTCGTGCCCTGAATCCCAGTGTCTCCATAAATTCCCTGTAAACCAGTGATCCCATGAAATCCCGTAGTCCCCTGTAAACCGGTGATCCCCTGAACTCCAATTATTCCCTGATATCCTGTAGCACTTCCAGGAACTCCTTGAAGACCGGTGACTCCATCAATTCCAAGAATTCCAGTGACTCCTTGAATTCCTTGAATACCCGTCTCTCCCTGTATTCCTGTAGGTCCAATTACTCCAGTTGCTCCAAGAGCTAATCCTGTAAAACCCTGAACACCAGTTTCTCCCTGAAGCCCTAAGCCAGTGATTCCCTGAACTCCTGTATCTCCATTAAACCCAGTTAGTCCTTGTAGACCGGTTTCTCCCTGAATGCCCTGGAACCCGGTTATTCCTTGATGTCCGGTGATTCCATGAAAACCTGTGATTCCATAAAAACCTGTGATTCCATGAATACCTGTGATTCCATGGAAACCTGTGATTCCATGAAATCCTGTACCTCCCTGAAAACCTGTGATACCCTGAACACCTGTACCTCCCTGAAAACCTGTGATACCCTGAACACCTGTAATTCCTTGAAGTCCCGTACCTCCAGGAAGACCAATGATTCCTGTAAATCCTGCTATTCCAGTACCTCCCTGAACTCCAAATCCCGTATAGCCCCGAAGTCCAATAATTCCTGTCTGACCACGGATACCTGTAGATCCTTGTAGCCCAATTAGCCCTGTCCCCCCTTGCAGTCCGGTTACTCCAAGAGCCACACCCGTCACCCCCTGTATTCCTGTTTGCCCATCGGAACCTGCAGGGCCTGCAAGGCCCGTAACGCCCTGTCCAAAAGGAGGAGGTGGTGTTACTCCATCGCTAATTCGAAGGAGACCGTATTCTTTATAAACCTTACCTAAAATCCCTGGATTTGAAGAATCCATATGGAGTGCATCTAGCCATATAGAACTTGCATCTATATGATGGCTTGTATCAAAATAAAAAGAACTACCACTAAATCTTCCAGAACAATCAATCCACCAATGATCAGAACTCATGTCATAGTGATACGGAGCATTTCCACTATGAATTCTAATAATAGTAGCTGATGAATCATGAGCTGAGGCGTCCTGAGTAATGAATAAAGATTCACTATAGCCCTGATTCCATACCTTAATGGCCTCACCTGTCTCATCATTCGATTTGTTGATCCGGAGTGCCGGACCGGTTTCATTACCTGCCACGAATATATCAAGTCCAGGACTTGTAGAATCTCCAACATGAGAAATCAACTGTGCAATTCCAGGCCCCTCATTATAAACTCCAAGTCCCACATCCCAACCATAATTATTAATCTCAAGACCCCGACCTTGACCCGTTCCATCTTTTGTCAGAGTCAAGACCGTTTCATTGGCCTGTTGAGTTAAAAGCATGGTTGGACCGGAGGTACTTGTCACTTCAATGGTATTAACCAAGCTATCACTCTCAACGACAATGGCACTACCAGCTGCTCCTGAATGCTCAATCCGAATATCCTCTCCACCATATGCCGATCGAATAGCCACCCCAGTAGCATCAGAAGCAGTATTCAGGCTAATTATTTCTCCATGAGTCTGATCGATAGAAATCGAAATCGAGTTGGAACCTGGAGCAGTATTAATGATATCTATGATTGGATCAGAACTATTGCTTGTGATCTTGATAACTGATCCCGTATTACTATCTGAATCTTTTACTATCTCTATCGAATTATCATCAGCCTCATCCTGAAGACTGAAAATACCGCCTGTTGAGCCTAAATGACTGAGATGAAAATCATAACCCAGCCCATAACTCGTGACGTCCATCAATGCACGAAGGGTATCAGACGTTCGGACAATGTTGAAAATTTCTCCCGAGCCATCAGATTGAATATCAAAAACAGGAGAGACTCCAGTTGAGGCCCCAATCGTAAGGGTATATGCTGATACAGGTGCATCAATCTGTTGAACAATTGGTCCATAAATCTCAACTGTGCTGTCGAGAACAGTTGACCCAGTCACTAAAAGACTACTAACCGTTGTATCACCAACGGTCAGGCCTCCCTGAACAATTAAGTCTCCTCCAATTGTGGAATCTCCCGTGGTACGCAAAGTTCCAACTTGATAATCCCCTGACAGATCTAACTTATCCGGGGTCACGGATCCTGATGCAAGAGCTGATGAATCGAGTCCGCCAGAAGTGAATAAGTTATCAATCTCAGAGACCGTCCGAACAACTTTCCTCAAATCAACAATATTAGCAGAATAAATATTAGGTTCAGCAATAGCCCTTTGAATCGTTGCAAGAGATATTGTATAGTGCTGGTTAGTCCCATCAAGAGTATAATCTGAGGGTGTTGGCCAGCCCTCCGAAACTTTCACGTCGGACACTACTCTAAGTCGGTTCGCCCGAGGTAACCCTATAAAGGCATCATTGAGCCCCGCGTCAATATATTCACTACCAGAAGTTGCATCAGCATTCGTCTCAGCAAGATGAAAATCTATGTAGGCATGATCAGTTCTGTATCGTTCCCAGACTGTGGCATCAAGAGTTCGGTAAATCAGACCACCATCACCCGCAACAAATCCAGTGGTGTCCTGAAAAACAACGGCGTAGAAATTTATTCCTGAAGCGATACTTATTGAATTCCAGTTAGCTCCTGCATTTATTGTCCGAGAAATAGTTCCATTGTCACCTACCGCCCAGCCATTATTTACATCAGTGAAATACAGGCTGTTCAAATTGGCAGTAGTATCCGTGGTTAGGAGTGACCAGGTTGCCCCATAATCTGTCGTCTTTACAACAGTGCCGCGATTACCGACAGCATATGTGTTTATTCCGTCGACAGAAAAAACTCTATTAAGATTTTGTGTTGTAGGGCTATCTGGAACTCCCCAAGTTATTCCACCGTCTCCTGTAGTTATAATCGCCCCATTATTACCAACAGCCCAGGCATTCATAGTACCAAATACATCAATACCCCTTAAATCCTGAAGCGTTGCTGGCCCCTGTATGGCCCAACCATATAATGGTGATGGTCCTGTTCCACCGGTATTCGTATATAATACTGTTCCTGCCTCTCCGACAACCCATCCTACCGTAGCACTAACAAACTTGACATCATAAAGATCTGTAGTTGACGGAATTGACAAAGGAAGAGATAAAAGTGTCCAGCTGGAACCCCCATTTACAGTCTTCTGAACTTCCCCGGTCATTCCTACTACATACCCTGTGGCATCATCCCAGAAAGATAGAGCATTAAACATAGCCGTACTAGGAGTAAGGGGAACTGAAAAACTCCGGCCCCAGTCTGCCGATTTAGCCACTTCACCAGAGGCGTCACAGCAGTAAAAGGTTGAATTTACCAGCTCAAAATCTGTTATTCTACCAACAGCGCCATCAGGCGTGGTTAAAGCAGGAAGGATAGTATTGGTGTACCCATCATCAGTCGAGTCTTTACCGGCAGAGGTCTGATCCTTGTACGAAATGCTCTGAGTAAGAAAAAGCCTATACCCCTTCAGATAGAAGGTTCCAGGACTCTCCAGCCCTGACCCACCAGTAATCTGCAAATTATTCGTTGTATCAGAACTATTCTCTGCAATCTTGAATGCCGTATCAATGGCACAATCACCGACCATAGTCTGAATAAATCGACGTGTATACGTATTGGAGATATTATGGAGATCTCGGAGTTCAGCATCCGTTAAGTTAGCTTGTTCCTGAGCCTGAAGAAGATAATATCTTTTCCGCTCGTTGAACATTTCCGGAGCATAATCACCAATAAAGATTTCTGACATTTTCCTTACCTACCTCTCAACCGAGTACTAAGAGATCCCATAGAATTCATGTGTCTTCTACTTGCCATGTCCATTTGTAGCCCCGCAGAAGGTCTGTTCGTATAGAGCACACCTTTCCTCTGCTTTGTTGCATATTTCTTGTAGCTATAGCCCGATCCAGATAAAGATTCTGTGACAAAATTCGAAGCAACTCCGCCTGACGCATTCAAATATTGGCTTGCAAGATAAACCGCCCGGGCAAAGGCATCGGACTGGTCATCATGAAGGCCTTTTATCTCAGGGGCTTCAACAGTAATCAAATACTTATTATGAATTGTGGCCTGAAGCCTTAAAAGTTCTGTTATGAGACTAAGATCTGTAACCTGTTTACCCTCAACAATCCTCGGCTCTCCTTCAGGAATCCTTAATCCGGCATCGAGGATCTTCATCATGAGATTCTGATATACTTTAGAGTTCAGATCCCGGGTGAAATGGACGGACTCAATCTGTTTGAAATTTTTTCTCTCATGAAGGATAGGAATCAGTGCCATGCCATATTCCTGATCCATGATGCCCTTAACTATCATATATTTTTCAACGTATGAACCTATCCAATCGGCAAGTTCTTCGATCCTGAAATAATCCTTATCCTCATCCTTTGCATACCGGACATCACAACAGTCGAGCTCTATCATGTCCCGAAGAACTCCCCCAACCTCTTTCTTAACCACATGGCAAATGGCTATGGCCGTGCCGTCATTTTTCATTCCAACGTCCACCCCCATAAAATGAGGAAGACGTTCATAGCTCATTTTTTTCTCTTTAAGACCCGGAATGATATTGACCCGCAATAGCTGCTCGTTTTCAATCCAAGCAGAAACCCGATCCGAGAATTGAGCCCCATACTCACAACCAAAAGTAATAGGATTCTCCGAATAACGCGCCCTCAGAAACTTGGAGGCTAAAGTATAATCCACTTCCCAGGTTGGGGCCTGAATCATCAAAAAATCGTCACACTCAGGATCTAGGGATCGCTGATAAATGTCATAGAATTTACCCGTCCTGGCCGCTGGCGAGGAAATACAGATAACTCGTCCATGTGGCTCTCCCTGAGGTGAACTGAATTTTGCAACAGAAGGAGTAACCGCATCATAAATGGCCGCGTCCGATCTATCATCGGATGACTCGGACTCAAAGAAATATGCCATTTCATCCAGAACCGCCACAATATTATTAGCACCACGAATACCACGGCCGCTACAAGGAGAGGCTACAATGCGAAGAGATGGACGCTGATTGGCTGATCCTGATGACCCATAGTGCTCAATGTCCCTCTGAGTACAGATTCTCATAAAATCCGTGGTAGGCTTGTTACGATACTTCTTAAAATATTCTGAACGCTCTAAATGCCCACCAACCATTCTGAAAAGCAATGAAGCCTGCTCTTGGTTCGTAGCTATGCAAGAAATTCGGATCTCATCATCCGGAGGCATGCCATAATATTCCTGAGGACAAATCTTCCTTACTAGTTTGTAGGCTTCAAAACTGGTAAGAACCGCAATGGTACTCGTCTTAAGACCCCGACGACCAACAACTAAAATCAAATTCGGACGGGCATCAGTAGAATTACCCGTGACCTCTCTTATGTTTATCCGGCCTTCATTCCATAAAAAATTAAGATACTCGATCTCAGTAAACCTGAAGCGCTCTTTTTCATTGAATTTATCCTTAATAATGATGTTGTGGTCTTCATTATTAAGAGGAATGTTATAATAACACTTGAGCTCGAACTTCTGAACCGGGAACAAGGGGGGCTGTCCCGGAATGGTACCCATTCCTAATCCCCAGGGTGCCTCCGCGAATTCAATAATATTTCTTTCAGAATCATCCTTCAGTTTTGCAGAACTAATGTAGTTCGTGCATAGTTCAGCCAGACTCATGAAATTTAAATCCTTGGTGTCAATGCTTTAACTAGCTTCTCCGCTTTATCTTCCCAACCCTCCATATTCCGTGCTAGCGCATGAAAAAACATCTCTTTGTACTCAGGAGGTATTTTCACCTCGTCAAAAGTTGAACTGATAATTCCAAGAAGCATCTTGAATACCTCCCGGAACCTGGGCCCCCTCAGATCAAGCTCACTGGTAGTTCCCAATAATGCCTGACGCTGAATAAGGGTCTCTGACATGAACTTCAATAGAGTTCCGCGTTTCAACGAAATATATGAGGTATCTTTTCTTTCATTTGTCTTCTCAACTCGAAGAGTCTTCAAAGACGCCTGTTCTTCCGCCAGGCCATAAAGAACTGCCTTCAGAACAGTATCAGGAACCTCATCCTCTTTGATCGCTGTACAGATCTCGTCAGAAATCAGTTCATGAGGCTCCATAATGGCCATAGACTCAGCCACGCCTGTTGGAATAATAGAAGATTCCTGTTGAGGCCCCTTAACCACCTCATCAAGATCAATCTCAGAAACCCTTACTTCACGAGGCATCCTTTTTCCCCTTCTTACAGGAATGTATCAATTCCAGCAGTATTATAATCCTCATTAATCTCAGCGGACTCCACTTTTACTGCCGGATCAATGTCGACACCCATGTCAGCCCCTGCGAAAAATCCCATGATCTCCTGGGTCTGAGGAATGATTGTTGACTCATCTGGAAGAGTTCTCTTCTCAGCCAGGTCCGCAACCACTTTTTCCTTCGGTGCCTTGGTATAGATATTGGCTTTTCTACCGGCTGAAGTCATGTTAAATTCCTGCACGGCACCGGCAAGAATGGTATTGGCCTGGTCCTCAGGCACCAATTTAGATAGGGCAACCTTGACTCTGTCAATACTTGCCCCTTTTCTCAGAGCCTCTACAGCATCCTGAGCTATTTTGTCTGATTTTGAAGTGGTCTTTCCGGACATGGGATAGAAGAACCCCTTAACACCAACCATTGGAGAGCTCTTTTCCACTTCCGGTTCCTTCATCACAAGGGGATATTTTTTACCTAGCTTTTTCAGATCATCCCCTGTATACTCGGAAATTTTCGAATCTGCAACCAACTGATCAAGAGTCTCCGCTTTCAGATTATTCGATACCACCAGGGCCAAATATTTGGCGGATTCCTGGAGATCCTCGGTCGCATACTTTTTCCGGAGCATCTCTTTAAGATCCGCTCCCATTTTCCCCTTTGAAGACTGCTGACAGGCAAATTCGACGATCGGACGAGATCTCCGATAAATCATCTCTTCATTTGCGAGTTTGCTAGAAGAGGCTAATTTTTCGCTCTTCTGCAACAGATCTCTGGCGATTTCTTCAGGAGAAAGCTTCGGATCTTCCTTCTTAGCACTCGTAACAATGGGCTTCGAAGATCCCTGTAAAAAGGCCTGACGAAGAGATTCTTTTGAGTCAATGATATGATCCCGAGTAATCTGCCCTGCTGAAACCAGATGGGTATGATATTTCTGATACAGGTCTTTATTGTAATCAATGCTGGCAACGACATTTTTATGAAATCTCGACGCCAGGACACTGATAACGGACGGATTCAGATTGCTCTCGTTGACCACGATGTCTTGGGCCAGACGGGTCCTATGTTGGGACAGGAATTGCTCTGCATCCTTAGCCGATGAGAAAGCTGAGGCATCGATGTAGACATTACCAAGCAGACCTTGCTCTTCAGAGAGCCTTGCAATGGCCTCTTTGGCCTTTGCAAGATAGTCCATGGCATACCGTGCCTTCAGATGAGAAGCGAGTTCCTTGCCCTTCAAACCGGCCATCATGGCCTTTTTGGCTTCCTGAATGATAGGATTGATGTCCACTGCCTCTGCCTGGGTCGCTGTATGCTGGATCGTCAGATTAGGAATCAGGTTAATTCCCTGTTGATGGCTCTGATTATGATCCCATAGATCGGCGAGCTTCGGAACAATCCGAAGATGGTCATTATCAGATGGAAAATTATCATATGTCTGAGGATTCACCGCCAGCCAGTCATGATTAACGATCGGTGGATACTGCGGATTAGTTCCAATTATGTCCTGAGGAAGGTCCTGCATACGAGCTCCTTATTTTGAAATTTCAAAAAAATTTATTAACGATTTTCTTACGGCTGATGCCAGAATAGTATTGGCCTCTTTTTCTTTCTCAACTTGAATGGGCTTCTTTTCTGGTTCTTTCTCCGGCTCTGACTTTTCTGGCTTATTCTCTTCTTCTGGCTCACCCTCTTCATTTGTCACAAGATCATCCGGATTGATATCATCTGAGACTTCATCAACTTTTTCGACTGCATCATCTTTTTCTTTAATAAGCTCTTTGACTTCCTTGTCCTCTGAAGCCTCCCACCGTGGGTTTGTGAGCTCATCAGCTATGCAGTCCGCCACGTTGCTGAGATTATGAACGGCGGAATTGATAGACTGTTTGATATCAGTAAGGGCCATGATATAGCCAACCCCACCCAGCCTTCCATCAGGACTAATGTCCGGGCCCTTGATCCTGGAGAACTCATTCAACGATGAGGTCAGAGTCCCCAATGCCACGCTGACATTATGAAGGACTTTCTTCAGATGTTTTATCTTAGCTGGTTTGTATTTATAGTCCTCAGGAATTTCACGCCGACCTGCAGCCGACGTGGCCGTCTTCATGCGCTCAGGATTATCTGTAAGTCTTTCCCTCATAATAATTTACACCCTTATAGGTTTAGCTGTTTTGGGATTGAAAAGGCGCTCAATCACAACATTTCCTTTTGCATCCTCGCTGATCCGCCATAAATCCTTTTGGGCCTTATGGACAAGAGTATCCGTGGCTATCCTAAAGAATTCGGAGAGATCACCCAGCGAGGCAACTTTGATCTTATTCGGAAGTAGAAAAGCATCAACGCCGTTCACTTCAACCTCTTCCATATCTTTAAGATCCCCTGATTCCTTTATAAGCCCTTCAAAAAAACTATTCATATTGTCCATATAGACCTCTTGAAAAAGAATTACTTCAAATTCCGAATCATATTTTTTAACGTATCTGTATCGAGAATCATGACACTCGTATTGCGAATTACTGCCTGTATTTCAGCCTTTGAAACCTCACTCTGCTCAATTCTTTTCTCCATATCCATGCCCCACCGACCACCCGCAAACGCGACTGAGGTTATAATCACGATACTTCCTGCAATTATTCCCACCATCCATTTCCAGAAATCACTACTCTGTAAATATCTCTGATCACACACGCCCCATTTTTCGATTAATTCTTCGCTTTCTGATTTGTGCGGTGTCATTCATAACCCCTTTTTATTTATTTTAAATACCCTCGGGCCAGCTTTCTATATCACCACCAGTAGGCGGAAACATCACTTCAAGTCCATCAGGATCGGGTCCTTCTCCTCTTGGTTTAACATCAGTCATTATGGGATCCTTAGGAGTCGAAAAATCCCCCTTACCAGTGTCTATATCTCTAACGGGGCGCTCACCCTGTCTTGGAATATCGAATCTGACCATATTATCCTGATCATATTGACCCCGATCACCCTCCATTATCCCTTCAAAACCCTCAGGGACTTCAGCATCCTGATAATAGAAAATATTCTGGGAGGGGCCAACAATCTCCGCTATTCTATGAGCTACAAACCTCAATTGATCAGCAACCTTCTTCCACAAGTATCCCTGGTCATTATATTGCCGTTCCCACTGTTTCAGGGCACTTTCAATCTTTTTCAGGGG
>Ga0315274_10014782_pt1 | contig 11064 bp, 8 predicted proteins | sample YL17G02_20_MG_FD_203700 | JGI IMG/M metagenome (GOLD analysis project Ga0315274, IMG submission 203700) | Sediment microbial communities from Yellowstone Lake, YNP, Wyoming, USA - YL17G02_20 | ecosystem: Environmental > Aquatic > Freshwater > Lake > Sediment | place: USA: Wyoming | collected...
ACTGTTTTGGGAAACATTTGGGCTAAGGTTGTTTTCCCTGCCCGACGAACCCCTGAAAGCCAAACAATCGGCCGATCTTCCCAAGCCTGATGAATACGTTTTATCCAAAAAGGGCGCTCAATCATTAAAATCATAGTTAACATTTAGCCGTCTAATTGTCAAGTATAAATGCATTCGATAAATCGGTACTCCAAGCTCATGAGGAGTTTCAGCACCGGGGTAGTACGCCTGTCTTAATCAATCCAATCAACAACATCCCCAATGCCAATGTCAGGCGTGTGTTTTCTGAAGAGAGGGGGATTCCTCAGGTTCCAGGCACCTTTGTGTTTTTGGGAGTCGAAAACAAGGAAAAGGGGATCCTCTACCCTCAGCATCATCCCAAGTTCGATATCGATGAAGACATCCTTCCTATAGGAACGACCCTTCATGTGGGTGTGGCTTTGGAGTATTTGAAAGGAGACAGTGGTAGCATAAGGAAAAATTCCACTTAGTATCACCGTCCGGGGTGGTGAGCCCCCTCAGCTTCAGGCGAAACGAAGTTTTGAGAATCGACCGACGTGGTTTTCCATGAATTTTACGTTGGAATCTAGATGACGGCCAGGGGTATTCTTATTAAACCAGCTGAATAGCTCCGAGCTTAATCAATCAAATCCATAGCATATCGTCCGCCTTGAGCACTGGTATGGGCGAGATCAGTTTTTCAACGCGCATCTCTAGGGGCTCTCTTTCAATACCTCTACCTCTGTCATCTTTTGGACGCTCCAGGAGGCACCAACCCCAGAATCCTTCGAACAAGGATCCTAGGTATTGAAAGGAGAAGCCATCTCTTGATTGGGCTTTGCGGCTTATGGAAATCCGTCATGGATCAGCCTTTCCCTAGTGGTACAACGGACTCAGATGAATCTTGTAACTTTGGAGAACGGTAGAGAGCTTCATGCCTGACTGCTCAGTTTCCTCCATTAGCATCCGTTCTTTCTTGTGATATGTCCATTTTTTGGCTGCGCCGCATTAATGACTCCGACCATGCAGTCTATACCCTTTCTATGATTACAGTCATAGATTATGAAAACTTGTTTACCGCCAAAAGTGTTGACCACAGATAAGATCTTTTTCTTAATATTGTTAAATGATTTCAATGAATTATAATTAAAATGAAAGATGTCCGAACTTTTTAGTTGACAAAGTTATATATTTGTGTTTGTATACGAATACAAATTTCCATATTTGATTTCTTGAGGGATAGATCTCAACCCATCTATAACCATGAGCGACATCGAAAAACTAAATACTGTTAGAAACCTTCAGGGAAAAGTCTACGAAATAATTAGAAATTATGTGGTTAGGCCTGAAGTGCCAGCCGGGACCCGACTATATGAGGAAAAACTCTCTAAGGAAATAGGGGTGAGTCGAACCCCTATCAGAGTAGCCTTAAACCGGTTAGACCGCGAAGGCTTAATTAGAATCACTCCCAATAGAGGGACTTTCAAAACCCACTTATTTTGGGAAGAAGTTGTTGAAATTATGAAAATTCGTCAAAGCATCGAATGTTTAGCACTAGATATAGGAAAGGATCTTGAGAAAGATCTAATTGACAATATTGGCGAATCCATCCCAGATATCAAATTTTTCGAAACCTCTGGCGAGTATTCAGGATACCCTGATTTAGATCAACAATTCCACATGGACTTATTGAGAATGTTAAAACGGCAATGGCTCTTCAGAGTGATTGATCATCTGGACCCCATCTTTCACATGCTTCGATTAATCACGCTCCAAGAAATTGAGCGAATAAGGTCTTCTATTGAAGAGCATAGGAAGATAGTTGACGCATTAAGGTTGAATGATTTAGCTGCAGCAATAACCAGCATGCAAGAGCATTGGAACTCAGCCCTTAAAGCTTTGGAGCAAAAACATAGAAGTGTCCCAGGTCTATTCCTTTGATTTTGTACTAAGAATATTTCGACAAATTGGGTATCTAGATAAAACTAAAATTATGCACCACCTCAGCGAAACAAGTGAATTTGTGTTGAACGTCCTCAAAGGGCCAATACCCGAAAAGATAAAATCTCTCATGAGGTTTGAGGAATTGGATATACTCACGGGAATCGTACGGAATGGGGCCATGTCTGCACCCAGGTCGGTTGAGGGTCGTAACATTGAGCCCTGGATATAGAGTACAAGAATAGCTGTTCTGTTCCGTTTTAATCGTTTTATGAACTTTAGAATGCTCTCCAAAGGTATCCAGTGATCATAAATTGGGAGGTACAATCTCGGGGTGTCTCGTTCGGCTTCAAATAGAAAGTCTTAAGCGATATATAGAATCTAATTATAATAGAGGGAAGGGAAGGATGATAGATACAGTAACACTTGAAGTGATTGGTCATCGTTTGACTTCAATAGCTGATGAGATGGAGACAGCCCTCGTGAGGAGCTCTTTTTCAAGTATAGTAAAAGAAATTAAAGATTGCTCAGCAGCGCTTTTCGATGCACACGGTCAGACCATTGCGCAGTCTTTTGCTATACCAGCGCACCTTGGTTCGTTAATGACCGCAATCCCGCAGATACTAGCTGAGTTTCCCATTTCGGAAATGATGGAATACGATGTATATATTGCAAATGATCCTTACAGTGGTGGGACACACTTGAATGACATCTCGATGGTAACACCAATCCTGTACAAGGGTGAGGTCATAGCATTGGCAGCTAGTATTGTTCACCATCAAGACATTGGAGCTATGGCACCTGGCGTCCCTACGGCTTCTACCTCCATTTATCAGGAAGGTCTTAATCTACCACCGGTCAAGTTTTATGAAGCTGGTAAGCCTGTCAAAGCAATTCAAAGCATAATTAGAAACAATGTACGAGTTCCTGATATGGTTATTGGTGATTTGAATGGGCAAGTGGCTGCAGGTAATGTTGGAAAAATGAGGATGCTGGAGCTAGTGGAAGAATATGGGAAGGATGTGACCATAGGCGCGATATCAGGTTTGCTTGACCATGCAGAGCGGTTGACACGCCAAGAACTTAGGAAAATACCAGATGGTACATATTCCTTTTGTGACTATTTGGACAATGATGGGGTGGAACTGGACAAGCGTATCAAGATTCATGCCAGTGTGACTATCCATGGAGACGAATTTGTTGTAGATTTTTCGGGCAGTGACCCTCAGGTTAAGGGTTCAGTCAACACAGTACCGGCCAGTGGCTTAGCTGCTGCTTGCTACTGTCTAAAGGTTATCACAGGCACAGATATTCCAAATAACGCGGGGGCTTTCAGACCAATAACACTCAAACTTCCCGAAAGAAGCGTGGTTAATGCCAGCAGACCGGCTGCCCTTGGCAATAGGTCACACACGTTTATGTTAATGGCAGCGGTAATAGAAGGTGCTTTAGCCAAGAGCGTACCTGAACGATTATGTGCTTGCAGTGCTACATCCCCTTTGTCTAACTACATAGGTGGGATTGATCCATTAACCGGCCGAGAATATGTTACCCTGGACATAACTGTGGGTGGTCAAGGGGCTCGACCACACAGCGACGGTGTCGATTCAGTCTTTACGGGAATGGTCAATATGCTTAATATTCCCGCTGAGGCTGTAGAGAGTAGCTATCCGCTTAGAATTATAAAACATGACCTAGTCCCAGATTCGGGCGGAGCAGGTGAATATCGCGGAGGGCTGGGTGCAGTCAGAGTTTTAGAAGTTTTGAGAGGTACAGCCACTTTTTGCTACCGTGGCGAGCGCCATTATACAAGGCCCTGGGGCCTTTTTGGTGGTGGGGCTGGCAGCAATAGCCGGGCATTAATTATGCGTAGAAGCGGTGGAGTCGAGGAAATCCCATCGAAGAAGGATTTTGTTTTAAACGAGGGTGGTCAGGTTCACGTTTTTCTGTCAGGGGGGGGTGGTTATGGCGATCCACTAAACAGGAAGCCCGAGGCCGTACTTCGAGACCTTGTTGAGGGGAAGGTGTCAATTAATGCAGCGGCTAACGATTATGGTGTCATAATCGACCCGAAGTCGATGACCATTCAATTTGAAGAAACGGCCAAACTACGAGAAAATCGAAAAAGAACGAGAGGCCCAATCACTTGGATCTATGACCGCGGTCCAGAGTTAGGTAGAGAATAAGAACAAATGAGGAGAACGGAATGGGTTTATCAATAGGTATAGATATCGGAGGGACCTTTACAGATGTAATAGGTATGGATACGGAAACCCGTCGTATCATGTCGGCAAAGGTGTCTTCTTCACCGCAAGACTTCGCAGAAGGATTTTGGAAGGCTGTTGAAAAGATAGTCGCTTTGTTTGGTGCGTCGCGTAGTGAAATAACCCGAATGGTCCATGGCACGACCGTTGCCACGAATGCCATTATACAAAGGAAAGGCGCAAAGATAGGTATACTTACAACGGATGGTTTTCGAGGCACTCTCATTATAGGTCGAAGCGCTAGGCCAGAGATGTATAATAATTTCTTTGATATTCCAACGCCAACTTTCATATGCCCTTTGAATCGCATCATTGGCATCAAGGAGCGCATAAGTGCTAAGGGAGATGTCGTTACACGACTCGATGACACTGAAGTAATTAGGGCGGTAAAATATCTGGTTGAGCGGGAAGGAGTACAAGCAATCGCAGTTTGCTATTTATTCAGTTACATTAACCCAACACATGAGCAACGCACGCGACAACTGATACAGGAGCAATACCCGAACGTGAGGATTTCTCTTTCTTCTGTTGTTAATCCAAGGTTTCGGGAGTACGAACGCACCGTCATAACAGCTTTTGACGCCTACGTCGGTTCTACAATGGAAATGTATCTTCGAGGATTAGAAGGAGGACTACATAAACACCAGATTGAAACAGCATTGCAAGTTGTGCAATCGAGAGGTGGGGTTACCAGTGCAGAGATCTGTATCCAAAAGCCAGTGGTTACGCTTCTCTCTGGACCAGCAGCGGGAGTTGCCGGCGGTGTTTTCTTCGGGAACCTCTGTGGTCGGGAAAACATTATAACACTCGACATGGGGGGTACTAGCAACGACGTGGCCCTTATTCGTGATGGGAAGCCGTTCTTGACCATAGAAAGTCAATTGGGGAACTATCCGCTGAGACAAGCAATGATCAGTGTTGACACTATAGGCGCTGGGGGAGGCAGTATAGCTTATATGGACCCTGTAGGTGGGTTAAAAGTGGGTCCCCAGAGCGCTGGGGCAGATCCTGGACCCGCTTGCTATGGACGAGGCGGTAAAGACCCAACAGTCACAGATGCGAGTGTTATCCTCGGTTACCTCAATCCCGACTACTTTGCCAACGGAGAGCTTAAGCTCTATCCAGAACTTGCTCGGGAGGCAATTGAGAAATTTGTTGCAGCGCATTTGAACACAGGCGTTGCAGAGGCAGCTGCAGCAATTCACAAGATTATCAACAATAAGATGGCCGACCAACTTCGTGTTGTATCAGTTTACAAAGGGTATGACCCGCGAGAATTCAGCCTTGTTGCTTTTGGGGGAGCGGGGCCTGTTATGTGTGGCAGATTGATTAAGTTGCTGGGTATGAAGGAGGCTATAGTCCCGATAATCCCCGGTGTATTATCTGCTTTCGGATTGCTTGTCGCAAATATAGAACACGAAGAGGTAGCTACGCTCATTGTGAGAGCCGAGGAGATTGACCCGGAATACATAACACGAGTATTTCGCGAACTCGAGAATATGTGTGAAGGGAAAAGGGGAGAAGTTGGCATATCATCAACAGAACTACGTATTCAGCGCTCTGCCGAGATAAGGTACGTGGGACAATCATATGAACTTGAAGTGCAGTTTCCTGAGAGGGGAGTCAAAATAACAAGGGATACCATAAATGAGGTTGTGAAACGATTCCATGACACTCATCAACGGGTTTACCAGCATAGTCTGCCAGAAAGACCGGTGGAGCTTGTAGCACTACGGGTAGTATATTGGCAGGAGCCGGAGCCAAGAACCAGATTAAATCCAATCCGAGATGGCTTGGACAGAAAGGCTATCCCGGAGGGTCACAAGCCAGCATATTTTGATGAATATAGTACCTTTGTTAAGACACCCGTATACTTGAGATCAAATCTCACATATGGGCAGATTCTTGAAGGGCCGACGATAGTTGAACAACTTGACACCACTACAGTAGTCTATCCCGGACAAAAAGCTAGGGTTGATGAATGGAAAAATTTGATAATAACTCGGGCTTGAGCCAAAGGTGTAAGTTGAGGAATTCTGCACAGAAGAACAGGAAATGAGAGATAAAAGCCCAGATAATGATCATCATATTAGAATTAGTCCATTTTCCAGACCATTTGGAAGAAGGTGAGATCCAAAAAACTGTGACTGATCCTTAAGTTTAGCATGCCATGGATGCTAGCGAGTGCGATTACAAAAGCCAAGATAGAGACCTCGGATTGAGATAGCATTTCGTTGGTGGTCTTCTCAGGGCCTTGTTTAATTTGCTCGGAAGAATTCCGAAGAGAAATTTGAGAAAAAGAAAGTGTTTCGGTTCTTAAGAATTCTAGGATATCACAAAGACCGGGTTGAGGAAGAATAGAATGAAAAGAGCAATATATTTTATTGAAAGGCTGATCAGGCATTCTAGCAATGCAAGCGCAATCGCAGCAGGCATGGCTATCTACTTCATGGCCGGAGCGGTTTTCATCAATGTACTACTAAGATGGCTATTTGATTATTCCATGAACTTTGTCCCTGAGTACTCAGGATATCTTGTCGTTTCTATAGCGTATTTCGGACTCGCCTATACTGCGCTAGTGGGCGGACATATTAGCGTCGATGTGGTTACGAGAAAACTTCCGAAGAGAATGGCAAATGGTTTGCGGGTGATATCAGATTTCGTAGCCTTATGCTTTGTTATAATGCTTTTGTTCTATAACCTGAGGTTTTTTGCTTTCTCTTGGCGTATCGGCAATACTTCTGCTGAGACGCAGCTTCCTATGTGGATAACTCAAATTTGTTTGTGGGCAGGGTTGATTATTTTTACATTAAGTATAGTGAGGCTTCTAGTAGCACATTTTTTGATTTTTCTGCAAAAGAATCAATCGGAAACAGGAAATGGGTTGTTTCAATATTGACGGATGAATAACAATTTCAAAGCGGTTTAAGAGAAATGGAAAATACGGGACTGCTCGTCGCTTTTGTATTTGTGGGAATAGTAATTCTACTCGCTACTGAAATGTGGGTCGCTGTTGTGATGGGGGTAATAGGTGTTGCTATGCTTTTCTTCTGGGGAGGGGAACAAGCATTTGAAATCCTCGGCAGGGTGCAGTTCAATACCTTAAACTCGTTTATACTTACTGCGATTCCGTTATTTGTGCTCTCGGGAGAATTGGTCGTACATGGGGGGCTTGCCAAAAGACTTTACAAGGGGTCGGAATCTCTAATAGGCTGGCTCCCTGGCGGCTTATTCCATACCAATATTTTTAGCTGTGCTATATTTGCGGCCATGAGCGGTTCTAGCATCGCCACCGCTGCGACCATTGGAACAATGGCCATTCCAGAGATGCAAAAGAGGGGGTATGATAGAAAGTGGTTGGCAGGCTCCATTGTCGCAGGGGGCACTCTTGGGCCGCTTATTCCTCCAAGTACAATTATGATTGTTTATGGTGCGTATGTTGGGGAATCTGTTGGTAAGCTCTTTATAGCAGGAATAATTCCAGGCATTATTTTGGCCATTTTGTTTATGTGCCCACTTTTCTTGGCTACCCTACTCAATCCAGCGATCGCGCCCAAAGAGAAATACGTTTTTAGCTTAAGAGATTTCATGGGCATGTGGCCAGTTCTTTGTATTGTACTGAGTATCATGGGTTCAATTTATTCGGGCGTAGCGACACCGACCGAGGCAGCAGCCCTGGCTGCGATCATGGCGTTAGTGTTTTGTTTAATTTTTCGGACGCTCACGTGGCAAGTATTAAAGAATAGCATGATGGCAGCTGTTGTTGTCACATCGTTTGTCTCTTTTATTTTGGTTACATCCCAGATGATGACAGCAGGATTTGCTTTTATGGAGGTTCCACAGAAGGTGTGTCAAGCATTTGTCTCGTTGGGGTTTGGGAAGCTCGGAACATACGCTGTTATTTCTGGGGTCTACATCTTCCTCGGTATGTTCATCGATGCTTTTGCTATGATTATGCTTACGCTCCCCGTAGTTTTTCCTATCATAAAGAGTATGGGGTTTGATCCCATTTGGTTTGGTGTGGTACTCGTTGTATATTTGGAAATGGCATGCATTACCCCCCCGGTGGGTATTAATCTTTATGTTGTTCAGGGAATTATGAAAGGGGGCTCCAGAGATGTTTTTGTGGGGGCAATGCCTTTTGTTCTTTCTGTCCTGGGGTTGATTGTTTTATTATTTCTTTATCCTAATTTAGCTTTGTGGCTTCCCAGCCAGATGGCTAAGTTTTAGCACCGTGCATTGCAGTGTTACGGTGCTGCTAAAGAGTCATTGCCGTGACAACCTCGAGAAAAGGAGATAAAGAAATCCTCCAAAGAAAGTTTTTCCTCTGGGCTAAAGCGGCTCGGTTCACATTTTTTGCCTGTCGAACTGGTGCCAATGATGCCTTGAACTGCGGACCTGCTGCGAGGTATGCGAGTTTATAAGGGGTTATGCGTTGTCAGCCACCTGCTGGAAACTATGGTGGCATCATTAATTTAGAGTCGACGGGCTTTTTGGTGAAGGATCTAGATCTAGCCTGAGTAGAAGCGGGAAATCTCAAGCATTTGACAATCTGTGACGGCATATTTTGAGTGTTTTGAATATTTATAGGAAGGAGGTGCTGAAGAGAGCCCTATAGAACAGGCGAAATAGAAAATTAAATGGAAAAAGTGTGTTCTTATGATCTAAATATGTTTCAAAATCGGTGATGTCATTTTACTGAACTAAAGCAGCGAACATAATTAACCCGTGAATTTTTTAAACTCTACAAGGGAAATAAAAGGAGGACTGTATGAAAAGAAATAAGAGACTGTTTTTTATTACCGAGGTTATCGCACTATTGTTGATAGTTTTAACAGGATCGTTTGGATTCACTGCCCCAACGAGCCCGGCTCAAAAGCCGGCCTATAAGTTGATTTTCGCGGAAGCGGCACCTAGAGGAGTCAACCCATGGCTCGCACCTCTCCTCTTAGACAAAATTGTAAAGGCTAGTGGAGGGCGACTACAAATCCAAGACATGCGCGGGGGGGAACATCCATATGCTCTGCCAGAGATGCTTGTAGTATGTTCTAAGGGTTCACTCGACATGGCGATTATACACGGTCTGTCGCAATCTGGCACCGAGCCTTGGCTAGGGTTGATGGATTTACCTTTTCTATTAAGTGGTGGAGCCCAGGAGCTGTGGGCCCTTCTAAACGACCCTGGATTCAAAGATGTGCGGGACGCTGCTTGGGATAACCCTCTAAATAAATGGAACCAGCTCGGACTTCTCACCTTTGGTTACACAGAATATGGATTTGGGGGTGTACTGGTTAATGATTTGAAGGACTTAAAAGGGAAAAAAATGAGGGCATCTAGCCACTGGATTGTGGAGATGCTGAAGGTTGTAGGTGCTAGTGGTCATAATGTGCCCATGAATGAAATGTTCACTGCCCTCAAGTCTGGCGTAATCGACGGCGCCTGTACAGGCTTAGTTACCTATCAGAGTGGGGGCTTGATGGAGGCTGCTCCCTACTATACTATTGCACCGTATGAGCCAGGTCTTATTGGGTTGACAATTAATAAGAATTCCTTGGCCAAATTGCCTAAAGACCTCCAGGGAATAATCTTAAAAACATGTGCTCTCCAGGAGCCTGTCGTCAGGGAACATTTTCAGACGGGGTATTTGTCGAAGGGTCTTATGGATTCGATTCTTAAGAATTACGGCACAGTGAGAGCAATGCACCCTTCTGTTGTTGCAAATTTTCGTAAGCTGTGTGAGCCTTTGTGGGATCAATGGGCTCAGCAAGTGGGTCCTCCCGCGGGGGAAGTTCTCAAGAGAGTAAAAGAATTTGATAGGAAATGGTCAGAAAGCAAAAAGTAGTCCGGGTCACTGTAGACCCGTTAAGAATCGAATAATTTCGGTTGATTAGGAAACCGCTTCGAAAAGGGTGATCCTAAGAATTTGCAGAATTCCGAAAGGGCGGCAAACGATGTTGAGTTTCTTTTTGATAATAGCGACGAAGAAATACACCGAAACGACAATCAAGATTTGCGTCTTGACCAAGTTCTCGAACGTCCCGTAAAACACTTAGAATCGGGCCCAAGATCTTCGTTGGCACAAGACCGAAATCGTCCGGGTATCTGGGGGATATGGAATGGGATAACGTAGACCATTTTATGCTTTGATTAACAACAATACCTGTTTAATTTGAATTAAACTTTTTTGGGGGCGAATGGGAGTATCAATTCAAGAGCTTGCTGCCAACTTCGTTTTCGATTGGAAGGTTATATTAATATAACCCCACTCAATGGGATGGGATTTATAGGCTTAAGTCCTAAGGAGGCACAAGAATGGGCAATGTGGATGCAGCAATCATACTCTCGCGGAATGTTGTAAATACGAAATACGAAGACATTCCCGCTGACGCACTAGAAGTTAGTAAGAAGTTAGTTTTAGATATTATAGCTACTACCTTGGGAGGGGGCAAAGCAAGGGGATGTGAGGAGCTGGTGAGGTTGATTCAAGACTGGGGTGGTAAGAAAGAGAGCACTATCTTAGGTTATGGGTATAGAGTACCGGCTCCTAACGCCGCTCAAGCTAATGCTTCAATGGCTCATGCCTTGGACTATGATGATACTCATGATGGCAATATTGTACATGCTAGCGTGGTTGTCGTTCCGGTATGCTTGGCTGTGGCAGAGATGAAGGAGGGAGTTAGCGGTAAGGAGTTTATCACAGCAGTTACCTTAGGTCTTGACCTGAGTACTAGACTATCAGGTGCTACAAAGTTTAAGACAGATTTATTGTATGATGGCTGGTGGAACACTTCACTTTATGGTTACTTTAGTGCTGCTGCAAGCGCTGGCAAAATATTAAAGGTTGATGAGGAGAAGATGG
>Ga0315274_10014784_pt1 | contig 11063 bp, 9 predicted proteins | sample YL17G02_20_MG_FD_203700 | JGI IMG/M metagenome (GOLD analysis project Ga0315274, IMG submission 203700) | Sediment microbial communities from Yellowstone Lake, YNP, Wyoming, USA - YL17G02_20 | ecosystem: Environmental > Aquatic > Freshwater > Lake > Sediment | place: USA: Wyoming | collected...
AGATTTTTTATTTACTACGCCGGGACCTTTTAGCCGCTTTCAAGCGTCATTCAATTTGGCAATCGCGCTACTGCCCATCACCCCTGATGACACTGTTGTGCTTAGTCATGTGCTGAAAGGCCAAAGAGGCAGCGGGCTCAGCTACGGCGAGTATCGGTGCTTTGTGCCTGCCCTGTTAACGCCGGATCAAATTGCCGCCTACCTGGCCACCATGGCGGATAAGACGCTTGAGCTCGCAGCCGAGAGTGATCCCACTTTTAAACCGCGATTGATCTTTAGCCTCAGCCGCATACCGGCCACCGGACTTACGCAGTACCGCTTACTCAAAGACTGCCTGAGGGCCAAACCAGACCGAGCGAAGGTCGTCACCGGGATTGACTTCTGCGGTGTGGAAGAAGGCCATCCACCAAGTCTGACAGCACCGTTGATTGCCCAAATTATCGCCGACAACAGTGCGGACAGGTCACAGGCGCTAGCGCTGCTGTACCACGTCGGAGAGTCTTTCACCGATAAAACATTGATGAGTGCCGCCCGCTGGGTGTGGCAGGCTCATCAGATGGGCGCGCATCGACTGGGCCACGCGCTCGCACTTGGACTAGATCCAGAAGTTTACCGTGGTCGCCAAGCCACCGAGAGTGTGCGTGAGCGCCGCGATCATTTGCAGTGGTTGCAGCATTCTAAACCTTGGTTAAAAGAGCGGGGTTATGAGGTCGACAGCGCGCGACTAGCATTCGAGCTAAACAAAACAGCCGGCGCCGGCCTCGATGACACTTGGACCTGTAGCTACGATGATGAGGTTATCGCTGACTGCCGGTGCCTACAACAGGCTTTAATAGCAGATTTAGCCGACAAAAACGCGATCATCGAGAGTTGTCCCACTTCAAACATGTTAATCGGTCAACTGACCCCCGCATCGCATCCGTTACCGCGTTTCACTAAGGCCGGGCTGCGCGTGGTGATTGGAGCCGATGATCCTGGAATTTTTGCCACATCGCTTGCCGGTGAGGAGAAGATTCTGCGCACTAGCTTTGGATGGTCTGAAATAATGTTACTGCAAAGCCAAGAGCTAGCGCGTCAAAGCCGCGCGGAGAGCCTCGTTGGTAGCGTGGGCACATAATGCGGAGAAAATTGTTGACATTCGCGTCATCGTAAGGGACCGTAAAGGTTCTATATTTATGGTTTTTTCATGTTTCACTTTCGTTTGCAGGAGATTTCATGAAACTCGTAGCCGCCCTTTTCTCAGCTAGCCTTTTGTTCGCATCCGCCAGCCACGCTGAAGAAGCTATGGCTCCAGCTGAGCACACCGCTGCTCCTGAAGCTGCTCCAGCTCCTACCGAAGAAGCTAAAAAACCAGCTGAAGAGAAAAAAGCTGGCAAAGCTGCTGGCAAGAAAAAAGCTAAGCACGGCAAAAAAGAAGCTCATGGCGAAGGCCATGAAGCTGAGCACAAGTAAGACCTAGCGTCTACTTTAGCTTGGTATGAGCATTCGGGTGCATTAAGTTGCCTCGAGTGCTCTTTTTTTTAAAAATTTTGCCCCGCCTTGGACCCAACATGGACTTAAAGACTGAAGACAACGCAACCAGCTCCATCAAACAAGCACTATTCCACTCAACCGTCTTAATTTCTGGTCTAGGTTACTTTGTCGACATTTACGACTTAGTGCTTTTCAGCATCGTTCGGGTGGATAGCTTAAAAGATTTGGGTATTGTCGGTAGCGAACAGTTGAATACCGGCGTCCACCTGCTCAATATGCAAATGGCCGGAATGCTGCTCGGTGGAATAATTTGGGGCATTCTTGGCGACAAGCGTGGGCGCGTTTCAGTCCTGTTTGGGTCGATCCTTATCTACTCCCTGGCCAACCTCGCCAATGCCTTCGTCACCAATGTCGAACAGTATGCGGTGTTGCGCCTGCTTGCCGGCATCGGGTTGGCAGGCGAGCTCGGCGCGGCCATCACCTTGGTGAGTGAATCACTGCCGCGCCAATCTCGTAGTTACGGTACGTGTTTTGTTGCCGCCATTGGCGTGTCGGGGGCTATGTTTGCCGCATTAATAGCGGCGGTCTGCACATGGCGCACGGCATTTATTATTGGCGGCGTGATGGGTCTAGCGTTGCTCGCTACAAGATTCCGTCTGCTCGAATCAAATATGTTTAAAAGCTTGCAAGACCAAACGGTCAAGCGCGGCGATCTGCGGCTTATTTTCCAGTCAAGAGAACGCTTCACTAGATATGTCCGTTGCATTTTAGTCGGTATACCCACTTGGTTCTGTGTTGGGATCATCGTCACTTTTTCGCCGGAAATCTGCCGAGCTTTAGATGCCACGGGCCCTGTGTCTGCCGGCCAAGCCGTACTGTATTGCTACAGTGGTATCGTTGCTGGTGACGTAGTCAGCGGCTTTCTCGGTCAATGGTGGCGAGGTCGCAAACGAGTGGTGGCGGTATTTCTCGCATCTACTCTTTTGGCCATCGTATGCTTTCTCAATATGCGAGGCTTCGCTCCCAGCGTTTATTACTGGATGAGCTTCGCTCTGGGCCTTGCCACGGGTTACTGGGCCGTCTTCTTAACCATGGCGGCAGAACAGTTTGGCACCAACATCCGCGCCTTAGTGTCCATCAGCGTGCCAAATTTCGTTCGCGGATCTGTGGTTCTTTTGACCTTCGTCTTTCGGTCACTGATTCCGGTATTGGATCTGACTAAGAGCGCACTGGTCCTAGGCGTAGCGTGTGTCGCTGTGGCGTTCGCCGCCTTAGTAGGTATGAAGGAATCTTTTGGGGCAGATCTCGACTTTATTGAGGAACACAATCCGATTTGAACTTGCGCACGGGATACTTATCTAGGTATTTTCAGGGGTCTAGCTGGGACACACCTCCAGCTATGGTTCATGAAAACTTGAAGTCTTGAGTTCAACCAATGAAAAACACCAGGTTCAGTCAGCCCCTTTTAGTAAGCTTCGTCCTCCTGGCTGGCTGCGGTACACATAAAACTACCACTCCATCGGAACTGAAAATTATTGGCGGCAGTCCGGCTGATGCACAACTTTACCCGGCCGTGGCCTTGGTGCGCCCTGACAGCGAAGGGATAGATTATGTCTTCTGCTCAGGCGTTTTGATTGCTGAAAAACTTGTCCTTACCGCCGCACACTGCAGCTGGGATGCTAATGATCGAGTATATGCAGCAGACACCGTAGGTGTGATGGTTGGCGACAGCACTCCCGAGAAGCATCTAGACAAGCGACTGCACGTACTCGGGATCACCGTGCATCCAAGCTTCGATCGCAGCAAGATGACGAAAGATCTGGACGGTTCGATCAGACTAAACGAAGCAAATGACATCGCCGTCTGGGAGCTAGCGACTCCAGCTACCGGTGCCCAAACCGCCGAAGTCCTTGCAGCGAGAGATCTAGACAGCGTATTTGTCGATGAAACCTTAGTCACCATCATGGGCTTTGGCCAAAGATCGACTTGGGAGTCACCCTGGACGCCGCACGAGTTCGCCGTGGCAGAGACCATCTACCGCAGCACTTACTCCCAAAGGGTCAGAAATGTTGTGAGCAGTAACGGTGGAATCCCAGTTAAACGGTCCGAGTCCAGCAACTTTCCTGGGCGCAACCAGACCGAATTCTACGCTGGTGCTGCCAAGTACCCGGACACCTGCAAGGGTGACAGCGGCGGGCCCGTATTTGCTAAGACTCCGCAGGGCAAACTACTCCTGATCGGAATCACCTCGCGCGGCTCGGGCACCTGCGAAGTTGGCGGCGTCTATACGCTAGTCCCAGCATTCCTACCTTGGCTCGAATCGGTAGCAGGCACCGTCAATCAGGGCGAATATAGCGTAGGATCTCGCTAAAACTACTCAGAGTCACATCTGGCCTCGGACCGCCTGGGTCATGAGGCGTGATCTCTGCGTTCTTCTCGATGTTTGTTAGTGGTGAGAATTCTGCCAGCGCCTCTATGTCTCCCGCTGAGGCAATCCCGTATTCTGCCCATGCGGTGAAGACACCAAGACGCTTGCCCAAAGCCACGTCTTTTCGCCGGTTGTCGCCAACCCAAACCACCGTGCGTCGCACCTCGGCCGGTGCTTCGTCCAGTTCATAATCCATCAGCACGGTCTTTAGACCGCGAGTTCCGGGCTTTTCGTACTCATCGGGAAGAATCCTGACCTTACCGGCAAAGCCAAAATTGTGCCGCGATAGATGCTTAAGCAGAATCTCGCTGTCGACTTTGACTCTGGCGAGCTTTTCGTGGGTGGGCAGTCGCGGATCTGGCAAGCCATACACAGCATCAAAAAACGGCAGTAAACCTAATTTATTTAGCTTCCACATCGCCACATAGCGCGGTGCATCGGTAAGCGCAATGCAGGGGAGCCGCGGACAACGCCGCCGCAGTTCCGTCAAAGTCGCCACGACATCGGCAAACGGCTGCAATTTACGGGCACCGGCTGCTAAAAAGGCGGCCCGCGCTGGATCAACCACTTGCTTAAGCATGCCGTCGATATCATCGCCGTAATATTGGATCACAGACGGCAACTCTTGCACCACGAACGGATATTCTATCGATGCGTGCGCCGTGAACACATCCCTAGCCTCGCTATAAAGCTGTGCTATAGGCACCCGAGTGATAACCTCAACCTCTGCCAGCAAAGCTCGAATAGCCACCACATAATATCCCACCCAGTCAAACAAGGTGTTGTCGATATCGGTGACAAAAAGCTTAGGATCAGGACCCAAAATCACATCAGGCATGCATCACTTCCAGCGATTGTGGAGCCAAAAATACTGCTCTGGGCAACGGCGGATACAGGTCTCTACAACGGCATTAAACTCTGTCGATTGCTTTAGGATATCAGCGTCAGTATCGCCTGTGTACTCGAGGCTGACCTCGGGCAAGAAATATTGAACGTGACGATTAAAGCTTTGACGCAGGACAAAACTAGGCACGATTGGAGCGCGAAAACGGCGGCAAATCGCGGCAAAACTAGTATTGGTTTTTGCCGGGTGACCAAAAAACGGCAACTTTGGTTCGCCTGGACGCGCCTGGTCCATGACAAAACCGACAATCTCGCCACACTTAAGAGCCTCTGCTATCGCCTTCAGGCCGTCGCCCTTTTTCTCACGTTTAACCGTGAGAAAACCATTATGACGACGACACTCCGACACAAACCGGTCGACACTCGACGACCCGACTTTCTTCACGAGTACATAGGACGGAACAAAATTCCGCGTGCACGCCGCTCCCATGGCTTCCCAATTACCAAGGTGCATACAAAGGACGTAAGCCCCATGTCCCGCGGCCAAGGCGTCTCGCAGGTAATGCTCGTCTTTCATCGTAACGGTAGCAGCGACATCAATAGCGCGACTGTAGAAAAACTCGAATGCTGTCAGCAGAAAATGATAATACGATGCTCGGCCTATGGCTCTGCGTTCCGCGGCAGATTTTTCTGGGAAGGCTATCGCCAGATTATGCAGGACCACACCGCGCCGCAGTCGGACGCAGTCAAAGCCAATCCAGGCAAGGGCCTTGGCTAAGCGGTCGATCGCTCCTGCAGGAAGGCGCGTGATGATTGCTGACAAGGCTCGAAGTAGCCAATACATCGTTAATTTAGCCTCAAAATAGCTACGCCTAGAAAATTTACCAATGCTGATCAATAAACGGCTGCGGCAGCTTTAAGCCGTGGGCATATTCCAGGTCGAGTCCAATCAATCGCACTCCGAGAAAGTTCCTAACCCAATCAGAGCCGTGCAGCAATAGCTCACGCCATGGACCATCGGCGATGATGCGGCCTTCGTTCAGAATTAAGAGTCTGTCGGCGAAGCGAATGCCGATTTCGACGTTGGACGTGACGACGAGTTGAGCGCGATCTGCCCCCTCTCCGGACAATGCCAAGATCATGTTGAGAATAATGGTGGAAGTCACCGGATCCAGACCAGCGGTCGGCTCGTCAAAAATAGCCACCACAGGATCCGTCGCTAATGCTCGCGCGATACCGACTCGCCGCTGCATGCCGCCCGAAAGCTCGAAGGGGAACATATTCTGCGTGCGGCCCAACTTAACACCGGCAAGTAGCGAGTCGATGCGGGTGCTAATTTCTTTGGGCGACATGTCGGTCATGTTTTCCATGGCGAACGTCAGATTCTCACCCACTGTCATGAAATCAAACAAGGCACCCTGCTGAAAGGCCATTCCAACCTTGCGCAAGGTTTGTTGCCGCTCCCTTTCACTGGCGTCACACATACTCGTACCCAGGAGGCTAATGTCGCCGCTGTCGGGACTGAGTAAACCAAGAAGCAGCTTCAACACAGTGGATTTACCGCTACCGCCGGGCCCGATCAAGCTGACTCGCTCGCCGCGAGCTATGGAAAAAGAAATGTCATTCAGTAAGGTTACGTCACCGAATGACAATTTGACGTGCTGCATGGAAATCACGTTGACTCCCGGGGCCTCGGCCCATACCTTAAGATGCCGTGACAAGACGCCTTAACTCGCTGACCGAGCACGAAGTTGCCTCGATACTAGATAGTGGAAAGCTAATTATAAACTTTCCTAGTGATTTTAGCGCGTCTGATGCCTAGTGTCTGGTTTTTCTGCCCAAGGGTCTAAGGAGCCTGTAGCAACTGAGTAGCCAAGTGGACCATTTCATTGCGCTGAATCCCCCACTGCCATGTATAGATGTCAGCTTGGGAGCAGGATTCGTGACGGCACTTGCGGCCGACGGATTGCGGGTGCGCTTTGTCGACTCCACCGCGTTGCAGACACAAGGGCAAGTCAATCTCGCTTTTACCTCGGACCAGAGCTACAAATTTAACTGGCACCTGCTGGGCACCAAAGACGGCGAGCTGCACTTGAGTATCGGAGAAAGGGACCACCCTGCCCTTGCCGACCTCATGACTCTAGTCCGAAAGAACCAACACATATCCATCTGCGCCACGACCGACGTCGAGGCTAGCGACCGTTTTACCGGCTTCGAACATGTGACGTTGCTGCCCAAGGCTCTGCCCGAGCTAGACTGGTCCGAGCTCGACACTAGCACGCAGTTTCTTGGTCGTAAGCTACCGCTACCATTGCTGATTACTGGCATGACGGGCGGCCTTGCCCGCGGTGCTGAGATTAATTTTAGGCTGGCCAGGGCCGCTGCCGCCTTCGGCATCCCGATGGGGGTGGGCTCGCAACGGGTCGCCTTAGATAATCCCGATCATGCCGCGATATTTACCGTCAAAAAGGCCGTGCCGGACCTCTTTCTGATTGGCAATATCGGCATCGCTCAACTACTGCAGCCGGACGCAGTCGATCTCTGCTGCCGCGCGGTCGACATGATTGAGGCCGATGCCTTAGCTGTTCATGTCAATGTTTTGCAGGAAGTGGTGCAAGTCGAGGGCGACCGCAATTTTCGCGGTGTTTTAGCCAGTATCGCTAAGGTCGCGGCAAAATTACCGGTACCTCTCATCGTCAAAGAGGTCGGCGTTGGCATCGATCCGAGCAGCGCGCAAAAACTTGCCGAAGCGGGGGTAAAAGCTCTGGACTGCGGCGGCAAGGGTGGCACGTCTTGGAGCTTTATCGAGGGCGAGCGTGCCACATCGGAAATCACCCGCAGTGTCGCAGCCACCTTCCGAGACTTTGGCATACCAACCGCTCTGGCTGTAACCGCATTGCACAAGAGTTTGCCGCAGATGCCACTCATCGCCACGGGCGGTATCCGCGACGGCCTGATAGTGGCAAAGGCGGTAGCACTTGGCGCCACCGCTTGCGGTATCGGACTGCCCTTGCTGCGGGCAGCCTTAGCCAGTGACGAGGCCCCTTACGAGGTCCTGGAAATCATGGCCAAGGGCCTGCGCACGGCCATGATCGTCAGCGGCGCCAAGACTCTGAACGATTTGCGGTCGCGCGTCCACTGCGCGCCTGCATTTAGCGATAATTTAGCTAGGTTTACGACGACCAGGACACCCTAAGGATGCCGTAACGGACTTGATAAAGCTGAGGTGAAGCATGGATCCCAAACCCACATGTAAAAGTCGCTCGCAGATTTCCTCGGAAAAGGGAACGGGCAACGACTTGCATAATCACGCCGCACCTGGCCCGCTGCCTTGCGACACGGAAGCTGAGACACCGCGCTCCTCACGCCTACCTGGATTTTACGAACTACCCCGGTCGGAACGCCTGCGTGCCGTACAAATATTTTCCGGCCTAGGCCAAACTGAGATCGATGCTCTCGGCAACGTTGGTACCCTGCGCGGTGAGCTGATCGATGTATTCGTCGAAAATGGGGTGGGTGCGTTTAGCCTGCCACTCGGCATCGCCACCAACTTTCTTATCAACGGTCGCGATCTTCTAGTCCCTATGGCCGTTGAAGAAACCAGCGTGATCGCAGCGGCCAGCCACGGCGCTAAGCTAGCCCGCTGCGGCGGCGGCTTTACCGCGTCCAGCACCGCACCCATCATGACTGGCCAGGTCCAGCTGCTGCTTGAGTCGGACTGCGACTTCGACGCCGTCCTGACTGAGCGTAAGCAACAGCTCATCGACTTTGCCAACCGCGGTCAAGAGCGCTTGCTCGCGCGCGGCGGCGGTGCTGTGGATTTGACCTGGCGTCATATTCCAGAGATTCGCAGCTTAGTTCTGCATGTTCACATAAATACTTGCGATGCGATGGGCGCCAACATCGTCAATACGATGTGCGAGCGCATTTCCACGCTCATGCCTGAACTACTGCCGGTTGGGATTGGACTGCGTATCCTAACTAACCTGACTGACCGCCGGATGACGGAAGTGAGTTGTCGGGTACCGGTTGCTGCACTGCAGTCAGCCGAGTTCGAAGGTAAGCAGGTGGCTGAGCGCATTGTGATGGCTTATCAATTCGCTGCTCATGACGTGCACCGCGCGACAACAAATAATAAAGGCGTCATGAACGGCATCGATCCCGTCCTGATTGCAACTGGCAATGACTGGCGGGCAGTGGCAGCGGGAGCGCATGCCTACACTTGCCAGTCGGGAAGCTACCAGCCACTTGCCACTTGGCATCTGGAGCCCAACGGTGATTTGTGCGGGACCTTGCGACTGCCACTAGCTGTAGGCGTCGTGGGTGGCGTCACTCGCCTCCACCCCACAGCTCAGGCCGCACTCGCTCTCCTTGGGCACCCCGATGCGCGCGAGTTGGCAAACATCGTGGCCTCCGTTGGTTTAGCACAAAATCTATCAGCCCTTCGGGCCTTGGCGTCGGAAGGCATCCAGCGCGGCCACATGAGTCTGCACAAGAGTAATCTTGATTTGCTCGATCGCCGCGGGGGAGCCAGCAAGGAATGACGCAGCGGCGACTAGTCAGCGCAAGTGTCCCCGGCAAAGTCATGCTGGCCGGGGAATACACTGTTTTGCACGGCGGCGAAGCCCTGGCCGTCACGGTCGCGTTAGATTTAGTCGCGCAAGTCTCACCTTTGCCGGCAGCCTCTATGACCGGCTGCCGCGTGCTCTCGGATTTATGGGATGAAGTGCAGGAAATCAGGCCTGGCACGCCGGCCACCGCCTTCCCGACCTCACCACTGCTAGCCGCAGTCGCACGCGGTATGGAGCTTTACGGCATCAAATCGGCAGAGGTAAGCATCCGCTCGGCGCTGCCATTAGCTTACGGAATCGGCTCCTCATCAGCACTGCGACTCGCGGTGCTCAGCGCGATGCAGGATTTTGCCCGCCAGGAGCAACAACTGCCGACGCTGAGCCAGACTGAGCACTTACCGGTGGCGCGCGAGGCTCTAGCCCTGCAAAGGGCGGCGCAGCGCCAAGCCTCCGGTTACGATATCGCGACGCAACTTTACGGCGGCTTGGTACAGAGTGGCAGCAGCGACGACTTGGCAAGTTGGCCTACTGCGCTCAGCGCGCAGGGAGCTGACACCTGCGCCAAGCTTGCTCGGATAGTTCATGTATACGTGGGTGGTATGGGTGCGCCGACCACTCCCGTGATGACCTCAACCAGTGAGTGGTTGGAAGAACGCGCCGCGATGCCGCAGTTAGCGCGGCTAAATTCCGCCTTGCAACGGTCCATTTTGGCAGCCTTGATTCAGATGGATCTTGATACGACCGATCTTCGTAACGATAATACCAAAATAATTTCTGATTTAGCTGCAGCTACGGGTGCCCAACGCCGCTTTCTATCAGAGTCACCGCACTTCCCCAAATCCCTCGCCGCTCAACTCGCGGCACTACCTGGCTGCGACCAGACTTGGAGCTTTAAAACCACTGGTGCCGGTGGTGAGGACGCCCTATTAGTATTTGGACGCAGTGCCGACATCAGTGCCGCAGATAGCACTCTGCGCACTTTAGGCTGGCACCCGATGCCAGCATCATTTACCGGTCTCGGCTTGCGACTTTGCCGCAGTCTAGAGTTTTCGGAGGCCGCCCTTGGCTAATATCGATCAGCATCTTGAGTTTACCGCTGAGGTACCCAGTAACATCGCACTGGTCAAATACTGGGGCAAACGCGACCCAGACCGCCAGTGGCCGGCAAACGACTCGCTGTCAATGACACTTAACGCCGCGCGCACGATCACGACCGCACGCATTCATCACGATGCCATGGATAAAATGGATAAAGGCGACGTGTTGCTGCGCGCCGATATGGACGGCGACCTACAACCTGTGACTGGCAATGATAAGGCCCTGCGTCACTTGGCCTACCTGCGCCGCGAACTAAAGATGCCACCGGCATTACACATTGCGACTAAAAACACCTTTCCCAGCGGTTGCGGCATCGCCTCAAGCGCAAGTGGTTTAGGTGCACTTACCCTGGCAGCCATCTCGGCCTGGACAGGGGCTCGCTCGCTGACTGAACTGGCCGCTAGCGGCTTTGATCTGCCGCGCCTGGCTGAGTTGGCACGCCTCGGCTCAGGCAGTGCCTGCCGGAGTTTTTTTGGCGGCTATTGTTTGTGGACCGCTGGCGCTGAACCAGAATCTCAGTCGGTGATGCAAGTCTACGACGAAGACCACTGGCCGCTGGCTGATTTGATCTTGATTGTCTCACCCGAGACCAAGTCCGTGAGCTCGTCGGCTGGTCATCTGACCACAGCAAGTAGCCCGCTGTTTAAACC
>Ga0315274_10014785_pt1 | contig 11063 bp, 13 predicted proteins | sample YL17G02_20_MG_FD_203700 | JGI IMG/M metagenome (GOLD analysis project Ga0315274, IMG submission 203700) | Sediment microbial communities from Yellowstone Lake, YNP, Wyoming, USA - YL17G02_20 | ecosystem: Environmental > Aquatic > Freshwater > Lake > Sediment | place: USA: Wyoming | collected...
CTCCCCTCGGTGTTTCTACTGTATGGTAGATATCGCCTTTTGGGGGCTTGAGTTTTTTGGGAACTTTTTCTGTCCTAAATGGCCCTTCAGGCATTCTATATATTGCCTGTTCTATGATCCTGAGACTTATCTCCATCTCTCGTATGCGGACCATATACCTGTCGAAGTTGTCACCCTGCTCTCCGGAGGGGATATCAAAATCTAGCTCTTTATACGCAGCATAGGGCTCAACCTTCCTGATATCGAATGGCACAGGCACACTTCGGATCACCGGTCCAGAAATACCGTACTTTCTCGCTCTCTCCAGATCTATGGTGCCAATATTTTTTGTCCTGTTAATAAATATCACATTCTTCGTGATGAGATTCTCATATATTTTGAACCTTCCCCACATCCTCTTCAGGAAAGCCTTTGTCATTTTTATAAAACTCTCGTCAATATCATTGTACAGGCCACCAAATCTGAAATAACAGTAGGTGAGCCTTGATCCGGTGATACTTTCAAGTACATCGAGTATGTTCTCCCTGTCATCAAAAACATAGAGGAAGGGTGTAAAGGCCCCAAGGTCAGCGAGAAATGCCCCTATCCACAAAAGGTGGCTTGAAATTCTATTCAATTCGACTGCTATTACTCTTACAAACTCTGCCCGTTCGGGCACAGGGATACCACAGAGCTTTTCAACGGTAGTGACGTATCCAAGGTTGAAAGCCATGGCCCCCAGGTAATCCATTCTCCCTGGGTTAGGCAAGAACTGGAGATACCCTCTATTTTCCGCCATTTTTTCGTGCATTCTGTGGAGATATCCGAGCACTGGCTGTGCGCTCTCTATATATTCCCCATCCATCTTTAATACCAGCCGCAATACACCATGGGTGCTTGGATGTTGGGGACCCATATTCACAGAAAATGTATCCTCCTCTACCTCCACCTTAAAGGAATTGAGTAACCTCTTGTCTTCATCGGAAACGGGTACCATCTTTTTGCGGAGAGGGTAAAACTCAATACCATCGTGGAGAAAGAGGTATGCCATATTCGGATGATTCTCAAATACGACGCCGAAAAATTCATGGATCTCCCTCTCATACCAGAAAGCCCCATCGTATATATGGGAGATGGTGGGGGCTTGAGGATGTTCGGGTTCAATCTGGAGGGTTACTTTCATTCTACAAAGTGATTGATAGTTATTAAAAAAGTATACGAGTTCAAGGTACTCAACGTAATCTACACAGCAGATATCCTCAAGGTAGAATAGGTGTTCATCAAAAAAATGTACTACGGGTAACAGGTTCCCTTTTATCGCTGAGATGGAAAGGTGGTAGCCCTTCTCGGTATAGGAAACTTCTGTTACTTCTACATCTCCAATCTTTGCTTTGATCTTTTCTCTGATGGTGTTTACCATTTTGCCTCAGGTTTCGGGAATCTTCTCTTCCCTGTTATCTTTTCTTCCAGGAGCAAGATACCTTCGAGGAGCGCTTCCGGTCGGGGAGGACACCCAGGGACATACACATCCACGGGCACCAGGAGATCAACACCTTCAACGACATTGTACTGTCCTTCAAACACAAAGGGACCCCCTGATATTGCACAATTGCCCATTGCAATAACCCACTTTGGTGACGGCATCTGTTCATAGAGGGTAACAAAAGTTGGTGCCATCTTTCTTGTGACTGTTCCCGACACGATCATTAAATCTGCCTGTCGTGGAGATGGCCTGAAGAGGGCTGCCCCAAATCTATCAAGATCGAACCGGGACATTGCAGCAGCCATCATCTCGATGGCACAGCACGCAAGCCCAAAGGTCATGGGCCACAACGAATTAGCCCTTGCTAAATTGAGAATCTTTTCTACGACTGCAAATTTTACTGAGAGATTTTTCGTTTCCAGGCGAAAACCCCTTTTCCCCATGCGTAAATAATGGCAAGAGCCAAGATAAAGATGAATATGAACACTGAGTAGAATTCATACATTCTACCGCCTTTTGTATAGCTCAACGCCACAGGAAATAGGTAGAGTATATCCACATCGAAAGCTATGAATATTAACGCGTACACGTAGTAGACAACACTGTACCGTATCCAAGCACTGCCAAAAGGCTCAATTCCGCATTCGTAGGTGGTAAGGGTTTTCTTACCCTTTGTCCGGGGAGAAAGAATGTAGGCAATGATAATCGGTATTACGGTAAAGAGAACAGCTACCGTGAAGAATACGAGGACATGGAAAAATTCTTCTAACGTGTTCATGATGCTAACACTATTGAAAGATTAGGCTTTATAACAAGGTTTAGGGTTGATATTACCATCCATTACTTAGCACTTAGTACTGATTCGACACATCCTACCACGCCATTCTGGTAGAGTCTTCCACAGCTCTCAAACATGATGTACTTAGTCACCATGAGAGGGATCCCTTTGGTCTGGGCCAGCTTCAGGGTTTCGGCATCGGGATTCTTTCCTCTCACCACAAGAATCCCGATCAACTCCAGCATCTCTGCAGTCCTGACTATCTGAGGGTTAGTAATGCCTGTGACCAAAAGTGCACCCTCTTTTGCGTACGATAGCACATCACTCAAGAGATCAGCAGCAAATGCGGTCTTCACTTCTACATCACATCCATCTTCGCAGACGAGAATCTCGGCATTGAGTAACTTCGCAACGTCTTTTAATGTCATAAACCTTTTTCTTCCTTCTAAAAACGTTAGATGTGAGACGCAAGACGTGAGACGATAAAATTTTTAATATCTTTCCGTCTTACTGCTCACTTTTCACATCTCACTTCTTTCTACCTATCCACTTCTCCCAGGACGATATCAATACTCCCGATCACTGCCACCATGTCTGCCACCATGCGGCCTACTGCCATGGTCGAAAGCGACTGGAGATTCACAAAAGATGGTGTTCTAATCTTCAGACGGAATGGCTTGCTCGTACCATCACTCTTGATGTAGAAGCCAAGCTCACCACGGGGAGACTCTACCGGCACATAGACCTCTCCAGGTGGCACATCAAACCCCTCCACCATGATGTGAAACTGGTGGATCAGGGCTTCGATACTCTCAAATACCTTCTCCTTGGGGGGCGGCACTACTTTGGGGTTATAGGCATTCACCGGTCCGGTGGGGAGTTTTTCCAGGGCCTGCTTTATGATCTCGGTACTCTGTCTCATTTCTTCGAGACGGACAAGGTATCGGTCATACACATCTCCATGGGTGCCGGTGGGTATCTCAAAGGTGAACTGGTCATAGCTGCTGTAGGGGTTTGAAGCCCGGAGATCCCACTTTACCCCGCAGGCTCTGAGGGAGGGGCCGGAAAGACCTAAGTCTATTCCTTCCTGGGCTGATATGACTCCTACTCCGATGGTACGGTTCATCCATATTTTATTTTTAGTGAGCAGCCCTTCGTAGTCTTTCATCTGGGTAGGGAAGGTATCAATGAAGGATCTGACTTTGGGCACAAATTCTTCAGGGACATCGTCTAAGAAGCCCCCGATCCGGATGTAGCTCGTATGCATCCGGGAGCCGCCGGTGAGCTCAAAGATGTTCAGGATCTCTTCTCTCTCGCGGAAGGTGTAGAGAAGGGGGGTCATGGCCCCGATGTCTAAGGCATGGGTGCCCAGCCAGACTAAGTGGCTCTGGATTCGGGTCAGTTCGGCAAGGATCACCCGGAGATACTGGGCACGGGGGGGTATCTCGAGGGAGAGAAGCTTCTCTACGGCAAGGCAGTAGGCTAAGTTGTTGATCAGGGGGGAGAGGTAGTCTAAACGGTCGGTTAAGGGTAAGGCCTGGTGATAGGTCTTGGACTCTGCAAGCTTCTCGATCCCCCGGTGGAGGTGGCCGATTACGGGGGTGGCCTTGACAACCACTTCTCCTTCAAGTTCAAGGATTACCCGGAGAACCCCATGGGTGGAGGGGTGCTGGGGGCCCATGTTGATGGTTAAACAGTCTGTCCTTAAGTCGCGTGCTGGCTCTGCCATTATCTCCCTCGTAATGGATAGTCTTTGCGTAAGGGGCAACCTTCAAAGTTATCGGGTAAGAGGATCCGAGTTAAATTGGGGTGATTCGTGAAAGTAATCCCGAACATATCGTATGCCTCCCGCTCAAACCAGTCCGCTGTCTTCCAGACGGGGGTGACGGATTCTACCGTGGGATTATCGGGAGGAAGGTTGACCTTCAGCCTGAGTCGTTTATGGGTAGAGATGGAGTAGAGGTGGTAGATGACCTGGAATCTGGGGTTTTTATCTACGCCAAGGTCTACTCCGGTCAGGTCGGAAAGGAAGTTGTAGCCCTGGGATTTGAGATACTTACACACGGGTAGTATGTATTCTCTCTTGAGAGTTATGGTGTCTTCTCCTAAGTGAGATTTAGTCTCTTCAACTGCTTCGGGAAACTTCTGTTTCAGCTCTTCCATAATTACTTCCTCAGGGTCTCGTCTTTGATCTTCTCCTGGAGTTTTAATATGGCATCGATCAGTGCCTCGGGTCTGGGGGGGCAGCCGGGCAGGTAGACGTCTACCGGGATGATCTCGTCTACTCCCTGGACTACGGCATAGGAGTCGAAGATGCCGCCGGATACTGCGCAGGCCCCCATGGCGATCACCCACTTGGGGTTGGGCATCTGGTCGTAGATACGCTTCACCATCGGGGCCATCTTCTTCGTGACAGTACCTGCTACGATCATTAAATCTGCCTGCCTCGGTGAAGCGCGAAATACCTCTGCACCAAAGCGGGCAAGGTCATACCGGGAGGCGGCGGTGGCCATCATCTCGATGGCACAGCAGGCAAGGCCGAAGGTGGCAGGCCAGAGCGAACTCTTCCTCGCCCAGTTGACTACCTTGTCCAGGGTGGTGGTCAGTATGTTATCTCCTAAGTGTTCCTCGATTCCCATCTAATCCCCTCTGGATATTCGTGAATCGTAAATCGTAAATGGAATAACCACAAATCGATTCACCATTCACGATTCACCATTCACGATTTACGGTCTTTACTATTCCCACTCCAACGCTCCTTTTCCCCACACATATACAAAGCCGATCATCAATATGGCGATGAAGATCAGCATCTCCACAAAACCAAAGGTGCCAAGCTCTTTGTAGATTACTGCCCAGGGGTATAAAAAGACGGACTCAATATCGAAAATGATGAAGAGCATGGCAACTAAGTAGAACTTGACGGAGAACCTCACCCGGGCATTTCCTATGGGGTCGATCCCGCATTCGTAGGGCATGAGCTTCTCTCTCGTTACTGTCCGGTGACCCACCAGGTAGGAGAGCAGCAATACTGCCCCTGCAAAACCTATGCAGAGAATTAAGAAGATCAAAATGCCGGTGTAGGTGGATAACATGTAACCTCCTTCACATCAAAAAATCCTTTGTAGGGGCAACCCCCCGTGGTTGCCCTTCTTCCCGGGATTTTCTTTTTATTGGGCAGGCACAGGGGCCTGCCCCTACGACATTGCCCATTTTTTCATCTTCAGAGCCACCATCTGGCAGAGGACTTCGATATCCTCGGTTGAGAGATTCTCCGTAATGGTGGAATCAAAGAGAACATTAGCCTCAGGTGGAAATTCCTCATCCACTTTCCAGAGGATAAAGGTGATGGATACATGAGGAAAGGCAAAGATGGTCACTGCTGCATCACCCTGCTGAACCTCCCATCCTCCAAATGGCCTGGCTGCATCAATTAAGAACTTAGGATTGGCACCGAAGATTCTGACGAGAGGGTTTAAAGCCCTTTCTACATAGGCAGGGTAGTAACCTGAACCGCCTGGAACCTGTCTGAAGGTTACCCACTGCCCGCTCAGAGGTAAACCGCTTGAACGATTGAGGTAGTGGATAATCAGAATTTTGGCCCAGATAGGAACCTCCTCTTCACTCCCGGCGTAACCAATCTCCATACGGGGTGTCCTGATCTCACACGTCTGATTTAGAAAAAGGAGCTTGATTAAACCTTCTCCACCGCCGCTCTTCTCAAAAACCGCTCCGCTCTTCGCGCATCGCTCAGCCAGATCAGAGTTCCGCAACTGTTCACAGGCCAGATCTAAGGCAACCTGATAATTGTCCTGGGGAGTTAGCGAATGTATTCTCTTGCCCTTCTCCCCCAACAAGGAGTGAAGATTGGCCAAAACTCTATAAATCCTTAATAAGCGAGTTTAAAACGCCAAAGCTATTATTAAATTCTTCCCTAAAAAGGAAAAGAATGAATGGCTATTCATATCTTAATCACCGATGTTATGTCAAGCATTTTTCACATATTAAATGCGTAAAAAAGGTGGGGATTTTATTGCGGTAATTTAAGGGGTTCTGGAGATTCTTCAGGATATAATAAAGAAACTTAAAATCACTGCTCCATAAAATGATTGGTTATTCACTATCCCCTTCCTTTATTTAAGGAGGGTGTAATTCCTCAGCATTCTGTAAAAGGGTCTCAAGAAGGGATATTTATAATATTTCTCCATAATCTATTTCAATACCCTCCTTGGTCTTTTGATAATAGATAATTTCGATACCTATATTCTCTGACAACTCTGCCTTCAATTTGTAGGTATCGGGTTTTATAGAAACCGGAATATCTCCTATATAACCATCAATTCCTTTTGACTCTTCCACTGGTTCGGACAAGCGAAAATCTGTTCCTTTTAACTCTGCCCCCTTTTTCAGTACGGCTTCCTGAAATCTCAAGCCCACAAACGTTTTAACGATCACCAAATCTCTTACCCATTGCTCAACTACAGTCTGGTCAATCTTGTCTATGGCATTCTTTAAATTTTTCAGCATCTGAAGGATCTTTTCTGTAGCATCCCTGATCGCCTCTGGTTTTTGTTCCAAATACCATTTTTCCGATTCGGCCAACTTCTTCCCGGTGAACTCCTGGATAAGCTCACTCATTTGTCCCACAACTCGTGGCCGTGTTCCCTGAGCATATCGATTTGCTAAATTGATAAGGGGAGCTATGTACTTCGGAAATTCTGGTGTTTCTATGTCCAAATATCTGTATATTTCTTCGTTACTAATTTTTATTTTCATGTCATTTCTCTACGGCATTTTCCTGTAACGCAAAGAATTTTGTTTTGTACTTATAATTAGCTCGTGGGTCAGCCTCTCCAAAGCCATATTTAATGAGATGGGCGTTAATAAAGGTTTTGTTCCATAAATAAAGATAACAAAGCAGGTTATTCTTCTCGTCATACTTAGTATTATCAAACCTCAGAAATACTTTTTGCCCACGGGTTTTTTCTCTTAAAAATTGAACTGCCTCTCCGTTTTTTTCTGCCTTCTTTTTTACGCCCAATAATTTGATCTTCAGCCCATTATTCAAAATCAACTCTTCTGGAGAAATTATTTCTTTTACCGTATAGTATGTTTCTCGTTCAGAATGGGAATTATCTATCTTTGAACCGAATCTCAATTTCTTAGGGTCAACCTTCTTATCAAACTTTATTGGGTCTTTGAAGATGTAAGGCAGTTCCTTAATCTCCTCATTGAAATCTATTTTCGGCTCTCCCTGCCTGATTATCTCAAAGGTTGCATCCTGAAAAATAGTCCTCTGCCGTAAGCCAAGTTTTTCTTTGATTATTGGAAGAAAATCTTCGTTTATCTCGTACCCGATAGAATTTCTGTTCAGATTCTTTGCAGCCAGACTCGTTGTGCCGCTCCCAAGAAACGGATCAAGCACCGTATCGCCGACAAAACTGAACATCTTTGTAAGACGCCTCGGCAGTTCTTCTGGGAACATCGCAAGATGTTTATCCTGCTTTTCTCCCGGGAAGTTCCAGTGACCGGTAAAGTACTGACCCCATTCCTCCTGGGTTAATCTTGATTTTTCCTTAACCTCTTTACTGACCTTTGGAGATTCTCCATACTTTTTAAAGATTAAAATGAATTCATAATCTAATTTCAGGATTCCACTTCGAGGATATGGGAAAGAACCCATTACCGTAGCCCCGCCTGTGGTATGGCAGGTAGTAACCTTCTGCCAGATAATCGCTCCCATGTAATCAAAGCCAGCACTTTCGCAGAACTTGATAATCTCTGTCCTTATGGGAATAATTTTATATCTTCCATAATAGACTGAACGGGCAAACTGATCACCGATGTTAATACACAACCGGCAACCCTTATGTAAAACCCTGTGGCACTCGTTCCAGACCAAATTAAGGTTGTTGATGTATTCCTCATACGTATCATTGAAACCAATCTGCATTCCATTGCCGTAATCCTTGAGTTGCCAGTAGGGGGGAGAGGTAATAACGAGGTGGACAGTTTCGTCTGGCACTTCTTTCATCCACCGCGAGTCACCGATGATTATTTTATGGGTGGTTTCCATTTTATGATCATTAAAGTTTTGAGATACCTATAACCATATTCAAGATAATAGTAATCGGTTAGTGAAGTTGTTATAAAATGTTATTAAACAATCTGCTCATAGGCTTTCAATGATTATGTTCGGGGTATCCATAGGCAATCTGGGGGATGCATCAGCTGCACCGCCAACAACTTTGTTAGGTGCTACTGGCTGCGGAACCATTTGGATTGATATAACTTCAGCCCCGGGTTCAAATAGCTCTGATTTTATATCGTGAACCAAACCGTATTCGACTGCTTGTTCAGGATAAAGTGTAGTTCGGTTAAGCATATCGTTAAGCACTTGCTGTTTGTCTTTCTTCACGGTATCAGCAATTATACGTGCGATATTCCCCATGTCGATTTGCAACCCCTTGAGTCTCTCTTCAAGTTGTTTTTCTTCTAGACTGACTGGTTGATGAAAATTGCATTGGACACCATGAAGAAGAAAACGGGCATGTGGGACCGATAATCGTTTTGAACCTGCACAGAAAAGAACAACTCCAATTGAATCAGCACTCCCAAAGTTATGAGTTACTATCTCCAACGGGATGCCCTTGAGAAAATTGTATGCGGACAGACCATGAAAGACATCTCCGCCTGGAGTCGAAATTAACAACCCCAACTTCTTGGCACCTTGCTTGAGTTTACCGTCAACAATCTGCATCAAAGCAGCAACAGAGTCTGGCATAACAGGCGCAAAGAATTTAATATAAAAAGTTTGATTTAAAGCCATTGTATCCTCCAATCTGTTGGTATATATATAAGAGTGGTATGTATATACCGGCTAAGCCCCCGCCTTTCAAATTTATTTCAAGATGGCTTCTGAAAAGGCTTCTTCTCTTTACTTAAAAATTCCCTCCGCATTCTTCCACAGAATCTTTTCCTTATCACTCTAAGAAAGAAAGTCTGCGGTCCTGACTACCTGGATGAGTTTCTCCAAAGAAATTGGGACGGCAGGCTGTCCCATTTTATCGCGGGCAGCTCACGATAAAGTTTGATTTATCGATTTGCGGATATATCTGTTGTGGACAAAATGTCCTCGTAAATATCTAACACCTCTTCACGCTCCAGATGAAGAAAATGCCCCACATTCTTGACCACCTTGATTTCTGCATTGGGGATTTGCAGAGCAAGGAATCTAACATCCTCCAAATCAATAATGGTATCTTTTTCTCCGATGATCAGCGTTGTCTTAATTCTAATATCTCTTAAGTTCACCAAATCAGTGATTGTTTTTGTCGACATCACAAACAGTCCATGTTCATAAAAGGCGTTCAACTGCTCTCTGCTCATCGTGAGAAACTGCCTCGAAATTTTCCTCTTAACGGATGGAGATAGATCGTGTCCGAAACTGTTGATTAGCGTTTCTGCCATCTGGTTCCGATTTGCTCCGTCTATCTCAAATGCCCTTTGAATGGTTTGCACCATATTCTTGTTTGGTCTGGTTCCAAGACTTGCCAGAATTAATCGTCTGACCGCGTCTGGATATTTAATCGCAAACACAATGGCCACAACGCCTCCCCAGGAGGCAGCACACAGCGTTGCTTCTTTATTAACCCGGGCGGCTTTCATAACTTCATGGACAATACCCGTTTGTTCATCCAGCGAGATTTTCGCCGACCCCGAAAGAACCAATCCTTTGCCCTGGTTGGGAAAATCGAAAACAAGTATTCTATAATTACTGGCAAACCGGGCAAGGAAGCTGGACCACATCGCCATAGACTGTTGCACACCATTCAAACACACGATATGCGGGCCGTGATTCTCGTACACACGATACGGAATTACAAACCTGTCTACAGTTAACTCACCTTTTATGGGTCTGTTGTAACCACCCATTGTGTTGCTCTCTTATAGATTATAACTGTGGATATCATTGTGCATCCCATCGTTACCCCAAACAGAGTATACTACTCAGTCTGAGAGTTGACACTCACCTAACCAACCTTATTAAAATGGGGCGTCCATTTTACTCGTACTCATGCTTACTTGTCAGACTACTTCCTCTACACCATTTTTCACATAACTTGGTTCAGATTCGAGGTTCAGATATGTTCCCAAGTTGAAGGATTCAATAGCTTTGACACCTTTCACTAAAAATCCCCTCTGCATTCTTCCACAGTATCTTTTCCTTATCACTCTCAGAGAGGAAGTCTGCGGTCTTGACTGCCTGGATGAGCTTCTCAAGGTTGAAGATGCCGTCGGAGCCGAAGAGGATCCGGTTGACGCCGAGCGACGCTTTCAGCCTGCGGAGGGTGGGGAGGATCACCTCGCAGCCCATGACCTCCTCGACCTGATTCAGGGTTGAGATATCTGCATACACATTCTGAGCATAGAGCCCGACCATGATGGTCTCGTCGATCCAGGGGAACCCGGAATGGGCGATGATGAGCGTGAGATCGGGGAAGTCAACTGCCACATCATCCAGGTAGATGGGCTGGCAGTACTTCACCCGGTTCTCTTCAGCCGGTGGCTTCACCCCCATGTGGATGGTTATCGGGATATGGAGCTCTTCTGCCTTTTCATATACCGGATAGAGCCTCTCGTCATTCGGGTAGAACCCTGAAGCAGGGTTAAGCTTGATGCCCCTCAGCCCCAGGTCACTTACTGCCCGTTCGACCCGCTCCACGTTTTTCTTTATGCCTCTGTCCGGATGAACGGCGGTAAAACCAATGAACCGGTCTGGATGGGCTTTTACAAAACTGACAACCTCTTCATCAGGAAGGT
>Ga0315274_10014786_pt1 | contig 11063 bp, 12 predicted proteins | sample YL17G02_20_MG_FD_203700 | JGI IMG/M metagenome (GOLD analysis project Ga0315274, IMG submission 203700) | Sediment microbial communities from Yellowstone Lake, YNP, Wyoming, USA - YL17G02_20 | ecosystem: Environmental > Aquatic > Freshwater > Lake > Sediment | place: USA: Wyoming | collected...
CTGGATTTTATTTTTTGTGGTAGGGTTTTAAAAACAAATTAATAACGAAATATGTAGAATGAAATCAAAATACCAAGTAATTATTTGTAAATTATATATATACTATCATAAAGCTAAATATTGTCAAGAGCTTTAATTAATGAGTTAATTTTTGTATATCATATAATGCTGTTACTTCTGCTTGGGTTAAGGCGCGGTTGTATATGCGGACATCGTCGATGAGACCGTTGAAAAAAGCTGAACTCTGGTCGCTACCTATTCTATTATAGGTAGTTGAACCGCCTATGGCACCTTGTGCCTCAAGCGGAGTTTGGTTCATTCCATTCGCATAAATTGCGAAACTTGAAAGAGAACCTTTAGCACCACCATTATAAACAAAGGTCAGGAAATTCCACGCTCCGACAGTAATTGCATTTGCTGGAGTAGATATTTCTGGTAAACCTCTAAAGCCCATCATTGCCCTTTCAGCCCCAGCACCAATCGTCCTTTCGTAAAGGATTAAACCACTTCCACCCACTTTTAAATCTCCAAGACCATTTTGTTGGCTGGCTGTTGGTTTCATCCACATAGTTATAGTAGTTTCACCTGTAGTGAAAGTTGTTGTTCCCATAGTTACATAATCATTGCTCCCATCAAATGATAATCTATTACTCGCCCAAGTAGCGCCATTAATCGTACCTGTGTTTGTTCCAACATTGTCATAAACATTAGAACCTGCGCCTTCATGCATTGGCCAGTTGGCTACTAATGCTGTCTCGTAGCCGGACAAAGAAGAATAAGAGTAAGAACTGCCGCTGGAAAGAATAGCCGAAATGGTACAATCGGTTCCATCCGTTGATTGGTAAGTATAGTAGGTTCCATTAGGATCTTGAGGGAAAGAAGATAAGAAGGGCGTTAGAGCTGAACTCAAAACGGTACAATTGTTGCCGATCTGACAGGAAATAGCCTGAACCGGGCCGATACTGTAATGCTCGCTCCGGTATTGTACCAGGGCGTTCTTAATGACTCCTATGTCTGCTTTTCTTTTCATGTCCTTTCCCGAATCAATCGCTCCTCTCATGTAGACAAAAACAAAGCCGGCAATGATGGAGATGACTGCCAGGGCTACGAGTATTTCGATTAAAGTGAAAGACCTTGTCTTCATATGTATAATTTTACCAAAAAATAATCAGGTAGCCATATTAATAAACTTTACAACAAACTTTTGTTGGATAGATTGTACAATCCCCTATATGAGCGTTAGTGTCTCCGCTTATCGAAACCAAGCAAACATATCCTCCGCCCAAGGAAGAGCAGTCGTTGGCATAAGCGCAGGAAACATTCCGATGTTTTGAAGATAAACAAGCATCGTAAATGCTCGGATAATCATCATAATTTTTCTTTTCGACATGGGCATGGGTTGATGAAGATAGCTTCAAAACAATCTCCTTGTGAGAATTAGAACAATCATCGAAAATATCCTCTCCGGTACAGCACAGCCTATAGGAATAATGGGATTGATCGTGATTTTCTGCGTGGTGCCCCGGATCTTCTAATCTCAAAATAGTGGCCCCTCCGCAACCTCCGAAACCAACCGAACAGACCAAACTGGCTGGGGCAGCTGAAGCAATACAGCTGGCATTGCTTCCTCTATTCGCCCCCAAACAGTTCCAGTTCCAGGGACCGGTTCCTGAAAAAGAATTAACCGTTCCGGCATCGCAAAGGCCGGGAGTGCTTCCGTTCAATTCGTATGCGCTGGAAATTCCGCAATCACCATTAACGACCGCCTCGACAGAAAACGAATCGGCTCCGCAATCATATTTATACGCACTGCCATCGGAAAGAGTTGCCAAAATATTGCAGTCGGCACCATTAATTGACTGATAGGTATAACTTGTTCCACTGGGATCTTTTGGCGCAGCTTCCAAAAACGGCTGCAAAGCGGAATCAAGATTGGCGCAGTTGTTCCCTATCTCGCAGAAAGTGGCCTGGGCCGGGACGATACTGTAATGCTCGGAACGGTATTGCACCAGGGCATTCCTAATGATTCCTATGTCTGCTTTTCTCTTCATGTCCTTTCCCGAATCAATCGCTCCTCTCATATAGACAAAAACAAAGCCGGCAATGATGGAAATGACTGCTAGGGCCACGAGTATTTCGATTAAAGTGAAAGACTTTGTCTTCATATGTATGATTATACCAAAAAAATAACTAAACAGCTATGCCTCGGTAATTTTCATATTCTGCAATATTCCCAAAGCAATGAAAGTAAACAGAAGATTGCTCCCTCCGTAGCTCACCAACGGCAACGGTATTCCTATCACCGGCAAAAGGCCTAGATTCATGCCAATATTAATAGCCATTTGGAAAAATATGGAAATGGCCAGTCCGGTGGCAAACAACCGCGAAAAATTGGAACGAGCATTTAAAGCAATTTTCAAAATCCTGTAATAAAGCATTCCGAAAAGTAAAAACAGCGCTCCCGTCCCCCACAATCCCGCTTCTTCTCCTATTACCGAAAAAACAAAATCTGTCTGCGGTTCGGGCAAAAACCCGTACTGCGTCTGCGAACCCTTGCCGATCCCTTTTCCCAAAATGCCTCCCGAGCCGATGCTTATCCTCGCCTGATTCTGGCTCCACCCCTCCCCCAACGGATCTTCATGGGGAGCAATGAAATTAAACACCCTGCTCTTCTGATAATCTTTAAGAATAAAAGCCCAGCTTAAAGAAAAAAATAAAGTAAAAGTTAGGCAAAGCAGAAGAAAGTCCCTCACCTTTATGCCCGAAACCAGGAGTATTCCCATCCAAATGGCCCCGATTATTATTATGGAGCCGATTTCGGGCTGAAGGAATATCAAAACGGCCGGAATTAGAGCATAAAAACCGGACAAAATTATGTGCTTTATCTTATACAGTTCCACGTGCCTTTTAGAAAAATACTTGGCTAAAATCAAAATCAGCACGACCTTGGTCGGCTCAATCGGGTCAAAAGAAAAAATCCCTATCTTGTACCAGGACTTAATCCCTCTGATTTCCGGAGCAAAAAAGAACAGCCCCATTAAAAATAAAATACATAAAAAATACAAAGAAAGAATAACCGGAGGATTCTCTCTTATCGTCCTGTTATCGATAAAACTCACCAAAAACATCAAAAATATGCCGGCTATGAAGAATCCGACCTGCTTCCAAAGATTGGAAAAGTCCCCGCTCCTCAGAGAAGAGCTGTATATCGCTACGATGCCAAAAACAACCAGAATGGCAGAGGTAAAAATCAAGACCCAATCCATCTTCCTGATGTGATTTAAAAAAGACTTCATCCTATCATTTTTAAAAACTCCCCTTCTTTAATTATCTTTATCCCCAGCTCTTTTGCCTTTTCGAGCTTTGAGCCGGGATTTTCTCCCAAAACCAAATAATCTATATTCCTGGAAACGGCATCGGATACATCCCCGCCCAAAGAAACAATCTTCTCTTTGGCCAATTCACGGCCTAACTTTTTTAATGTCCCGGTGATGATAAACTTCTTGCCGCTTAATTTATTCCCCGTCTTTTCGATAAAATACCTTATTCCCCTCTTTTCCAGCTTATCCAGAAATTTAATATTGTCTTTGTCTTTAAACCAGCCCACAATCGACTTGGAAACTACCGGACCGATGTCGGAAACAGCCTCCAATTCCTCAAGGGTCGCTTTTTTCAAATCATCAATTGATTTGAATTTCTTGGATAAATCATGGGAGGTCTTCTGCCCTGCGTTTCTTATCCCCAAAGCATAAATGAAGCGCGAAAACGGAACTTCTTTTCTCTTCTGGATATTATCGATTATTTTCTTGGCCGACTTGTCGGCAAACCTTTCCAAGGGAAGAATATCTCCCTCTTTCAATTCAAACAAATCGGAAGGGTCGGATAATAATCCTTCTTCAATGAACTTTTCGATTATCTTCGGACCCAAACCGTCGATATTAAAGGCTCCCCGGGAAACAAAATGCTTGAACCAGCCCATTTTCCTGCTGAAACATTTGGGATTGGGGCATCTCCAGACCACTTCTTTTTCGGGCCTAACCAGTTTGGTTTCGCAAGAAGGACAATTCTTCGGCATTACAAATCTCTTCTCCTTCCCGGTTCTCAATTCCGGGAAAACCTTAATAACCTCGGGAATTACGTCTCCAGCCCTGCCCACCACGACCGTATCCCCTATCTTCAGCCCCAATCTTTCTATCTCTTGGTCATTATGCAAAGTAGCCCGGCTCACCACGACTCCGTTAATCGCAACCGGCTTTAAAATTGCGACCGGCGTCATTGCGCCCGTCCTCCCGACCTGAACCTTGATATCTTCAACGATTGTCGTTGACTGTTTCAAAGGAAACTTTAAAGCGATGGCTGCTCTCGGAGCCTTGCCGACTATTCCCAATTTTTCAAAAATATTATTATCATTGATTGAAACGACCAATCCGTCTATCTCGTAAGGAAGCTTTTCCCTGTTTTTCTGCCAATAGGAATAGAAGTCGAAAACCTCGTCCATGTTTTTGCAAAGACGGTTGTATTTGTTGTTAGTTTTGAATCCCAAAGCCTTTAATGTCTTGTGCTCCTCTTCGTGGGTCTTCTGACCCAAATCGGAAACCAAAGAATATACGTCCGCATCAAGATTTCTCTCGGCTGTAATCTTGGAATCAAGCTGCCTTATCGAGCCGGCCGCCAAGTTCCTCGGATTGGCATATAAAGGCAATCCCTGTTTTACCCTTTCTCTATTGGTCTTAATGAACTCTTTTTTGGCGATAACGGCCTCCCCCCTCGCAATAATTTCATTTAATCCCTTTTCTACAACCTTTATCACATTATCCAGACCTTCTTTTTTCAATTCCTTGATAATTTCTTCCTTTTTCCTTAATTTCAACGGAACCGAATCTATCGTCTTGATATTCTGGGTTACGTTTTCCCCGACTTTCCCGTCCCCTCTTGTTGAGCCAATCTTCAAAAGCCCTTTTTCGTAGACCAGCTCTATCGCCAATCCGTCAAGCTTGGGTTCGCAATAATATTCAACGTTTTCCCCTTCTTCTTTGTTTAAAAGCTTCCTGTTCCTGTTTTCCCAATTGTCCATGTCCTCTCTTGAAAAAGCATCGTTAAAAGAATGCATTATTTTCTGCCTTTCCACTTTTTTAAATGCGGCCAGAGGTTTTCCCCCGATTCTCTGGGTCGGCGAATCAGAAGTCGTTAATTCAGGAAACTTCTCCTCCAAATCAAAAAGTTCCTTTTTCAAGGAGTCGAGGGCCGATTCGGAAATCTCCTGCTTGTCCAAAACATGATAAAGATAGCGGTGATGATTGATTAATTCTTTCAGCTTCTCTATTCTTTTTTGCGCCTCCTGCTTGTTCATGCTAATACGATACCTCTATTTTTCTCTTAATTGTCATATACTGCCCCAATGAAGTTATAGTTGTGCCCACGTCAGAGCAGTCGCTGCCGGTCGTGCTCATTGTAACGTCATAGGTGTAAAAACTTCCGAAACTGCCGTCGGAAGTACTATTGTCGCAGGTCCCGGAAGTTAACTTAATGTTATACAAGGCTTTTTCTATCCCCGTATCGGCCGCATGAAAAGCTTTAACCGAATAGCCCAAGCTTTCGGCCACCTTCACTCCTCCGATAATAATGCTCACCAATCCCAAAACAATCGCCAAAAGAACGGAAATCATCACAACCACCAAATATACTGAAATTCCTTTTTGATTTTCTTTTATCATCATATAGTAATATCTAATTGCCTTTGGGAAATACTGGTCTGAATTGTTATATTGGGAGCGTCAGCCACGGAGATATTGCTCTGCATTTTAATCATAACAGTTATTTTGGGCTGGATAGTATCGCTGCCGTCTCCGGTAACGGCCAAAGTCAAGCCGTTGACTTTAACTTTTGACGAAGTAATGGGCACGGCTGTTCCTAAATTGCTCGAACTTCCATCGGTTGATTTTTTTTCTTTTATCACGTTGCTTTCCAATAGAAACTGCCTGCATTTGTATGTTTCGTCATTAGAATCGTAAGCAAGAAAATTAATTGAATCACTGCCGATACCGTAGTTGCGATTGGCCGTTCCGGTACAATTGCCAGCCACATCTTTTTTGGCCATCCTGACTATCTTCCCCATATACTCCAGGGCGTAACTGGACTGCTCCATCAATTCCTGGTTTTGCAAAATCCTGCTTTGGCTCTTGATCGCCGCAACAAAAATGTTTATCAGAGCAATTGAAATAAATCCGAACATTCCTATCGACACCAGCGTCTCAACCATGGTAAAACCTTTTTTGTTTTTGCCTTTCATAATGATTTCCAATTATATATATTCTCTTTAACGGTCATGGTATACGTTACCCAATAGACATCGACAATAATGTCCAATTCGTCGGCGCCGACTGTGGTTATGGTTATCTTCCTCTTGTACGGAGTCACAACATCCCCCGAAACGGGAGAGGTGATGTATCTATACAGCCCCGTGCCCGGATTAGAATTTTCGATGTAAAAATAATTTCCCGTAGTCCAAGCCGTTAAAGAAGCGTCGTTAAAGTCGGCTTCACATCCGGAAGAACAGGAAGTGAGGCCGTCTTTCCAGCTCGCAGCCGTTTCAACCCAATTGGTATCCCTGATATTTTTAACTATTTCTATCCCCTCCTGACCGAGATAGGCGGCAACAAGATTTTCCCTCTCCTGCTGCGCCTGCTGGCTAAACTTGGCAACTGCGGAAAAAACTCCCAGCGCCCCGATGGTTATAATGGCGACCGAGATAAGCATTTCCAATAATGTAAATCCTTTTGTTTTTTTGCTAATCATGGATTTGTAACATCAATTCTTCCGGAATTATTAACCTTTACCGTTCTGGTTTTACTGGCATCAACGTCAATGCAAAGAATTATTGAGGCCTCGTAGCCGGTATAATAGCTGTCGATGTAAGTAGTGGGGTCGGGCGGCTTAAAAGAAACGCTCACGTTATTCACGCTTGAACTGTTGCTTTTGATATCGCATATCTTTATCCCGTTTTCAATATTGATTGTTTCGCTTATCGCGTCAGTAGGAGTACCGTCATAATACCAATTAACATTCTTGTTTCCGTAAATAATATATTTTAAATTATTAACGCCGGTCTTGTCGAAATAGACTCCATACGCATTGGCCCCGGCGACCGCCGACGATCCGCCCATGGCCATCTCCTGCGCCCTCCTAATATCCTGAGCCGCTTTCTGGGCCGCTCTTTCCAAGGTAAAAATTTTACTGTTTTTCCCGTAATCGATAAAAAGCATGGTCGAAAAAATACCCATAATGGCCATTATTACTATCAGTTCAATTAGAGTGAATGCTTTTTGAATGTTTTTTCCCATGTCAGTTAGATAAAGACAAGTACCAATCAATAATCTTTTCTCCCCAGAAAAGGGCGACAAATGTTCCTATCAAAAGGAATGGGCCGAAAGGTATCTCCGATTTCAGGCCCTTCTTCTTTAATAATACCATTACTATACCTATTATAGCACCAAAGAGAAAGCCCAAAAAGAGGCCGACGATGATATTGGGCCAGCCCAAAAGAAGGCCCATCAATACGGCCAGCTTGACATCGCCGAATCCCATGGCTATTCCTTTGGAAAAAAACCATATTAAAAAGAAGAAGAGAGAAGCTCCCAGGGAGGAAAGAAGAATATGAATAGCCTCCCCTTTATCAAAAACACCGAAAGAAAAAGAATACAAGACCCAGAGCATCGAAACGACAATGGCGGGATAGATTATTTCATCGGGAATGATGTAATATCTTGAATCAAAAACGAAAATAGCTATTAAAAACGACGCCATCAGCCACCAGAAGATAACCTGGAAAAAATTGAAAGAAAACAAACCGGTAACCGGTCCAAATTGAAAATAGACAAAAACAAACAAAAGAGCCGTTGCCAATTCAACCAAAGGATACTGGATTGATATTCTCTTTCCGCAATACCTGCATTTCCCTTTTAAAAAAAGAAAGCTCAACAAAGGAATCAAATCCAAAACATTCAAATCGTGGCGGCAATGAGGACAGTATGATTTTCCTAAAAGGAAACTCTCTTCCTTGTATAGCCTCCAAATAACACAGTTGAGGAAACTGCCGATAATCAAGCCGAATATAAAAATAAAAAACAATTCAATCATTAAAAATATTTTACCATATTAAATAAAAGAAAACACCCCCTGAAGGGGGTGCCTTTAAAATATCTCTAAATGCAATCAAAGTTTGTTCCGTCGCAAAGCACATTAGTCGAACCGACATTTCCAGCACTGTCAAGACACCATTTCGTTGCGTTGTCAGCCAATGTCTTCTGAATGCAATACTTGGGCGCTGTTGTGCTGTTGTTGGAATAAATGGCCAAAGTATTGGAATTCTGCAATTGAATATCGTCGCATAAAGCCTTGCCGTCACTGCCGGTAGCCAAAAAGGTGCTTGGTGTCGCGGTACAAGCCGCTAAAGACAGTGTTCCGTAATATCCGGCGTTAAGCTTGTAGATTTCAGCAACCGACCTCATCTGGTCCATAGCTGCCTTGATTCTCGCGTCCTTGGCGGCGCTCTGAGCCCCGCTCATGGAAACGATGATAAGACCGGACAAAATACCGATTATGGCGATGACCACCAATAACTCAATCAAAGTAAAACCTTTTGTTTTTTGCATATTTATTTTTTTATTTATAGATAATCGTCTTTGAAGCGAAACCTTTATTAACACTTCTATTTTAATAATTAATCCTTTTCTTGTCAATAAGCTACTGCTGAATAGTGGTGCTTATCTTGTAGATGGGCAACAATACGGCAGCGACCAAAAAGCCGACCATCAAGGCCAAGCCGATAATTAAAATGGGCTCGATAATGCTGGAAATAGAATCAACGAATATGCTGGACTCCCTCTTGTAAAATCTAACTACATTCATTAAAGAAGAATCCAGTTTTCCGGTCTGCTCTCCCACCGCCACCATCTGGACAAAGAGAGGAGAGATAATTCCTTTCTGCTGGCTGAAAATATAGCTCACGCTTTCCCCCTTAATCACCCTGTCTTTGGCTGATAAAATTACGTCCCGGTAAACATTATTCCCCACCAAATCGGCAACCACTTCCAAGGCCTCGTTAATGGGAATTCCGGCGGAAATGAGCGTGGAAAAATTTTCGGCGAAACGAGCCAAAAACAAGTTCTTTAAAAACGGTCCGAAAATGGGAACCTTTAAAGCCACCCGGTCAATTATGTCTTTTCCTATAGCGGTTCTGGGAAAATAGATAAAGAAAGCTGCAACGGCAATCAACAAGCCAAACACGACATACCAGTAGTTAACGAAAAAGTCGGAAATGGCAATAACAATCCGGGTGGCTATCGGCAATTCCTGTCCCGTTCCTCTTAAAACTTCAACCAGCCCCGGAATGACAAAAACCATAATGACGATAAATATCAAAACAAAGATAACCATGATGACCGCCGGATACATCATTGCTCCCATCATTTTGGAACTGATTTCGTATTCGCTTTCCAAATGGTCGGCTATTTTTTCCAAAATAATGGGAAGATTTCCGGAAACCTCCCCGGACTTAACCATATTGACGTAGAAAATGGAAAAAACATTGGGATACTGGCCTAAGGCCTTTGAAAGCTGGACGCCCTCCCTCACATCCTTGGCAACCTTGTATATTTTTTCCCTGAAAGCTATATTCTTGGTCTGATCGCCCAAAGCTTCAATGGCTTCGGCCGGAGGAACGTTGGAATCAATCATAATAGCCAATTGCCTGGAGAACATGGCCACATCCTTCATGGAAACTCTTTCAAAAAGGGTGATTTTTTTATTCATCGTCCCTGCCTTTTCCTTGCCTCCGGACTCGCTAACTTCTATGGGAAAAAGGTTGCCTTTGCTCAAAACCTCCAAAGCGGCATCCCTTGAAGCCGCCTCAATCACTCCCGACTGCTTATTCCCTTTTATATCTTTTGCCTGATAAGAATATTTCATCAGATTAATTTTCTTAATTCTCTGGGATTGTTAGAAAATTTAATCGCTTCCTCAATATCCACTATGCCCTTCCTCACCAGTTCCGACAATGACCTGTTCAGAGAAACCATTCCCGACTCGGAAGAAGTTTCGATGACCAATGGTATTTCATAGATCTTGTTGTCTCTGATTAGATTGGATATAGCCGGTGTATTGAATAAAATCTCGCAGGCCGGAACCACTCCCCCGCCAATCGCCGGCACCAATCTCTGCGAAATGATTCCGGCCAAAGAACTGGCCAGTTGCGCCCTGATCTGGGGCTGCTGGTCTCCGTGAAAATTATCGACTATCCTGTGAATGGTTTGAGCGGCCGAATTGGTATGCAAAGTGGCAAAAACCAAATGGCCGGTTTCAGCGGCCGTTATCGCCGTAGCCATGGTTTCCGGGTCCCTCATTTCTCCGACCATGATGACATCAGGGTCTTCTCTGAATGTTGATTTCAACGCTCTCGAAAAAGACAAAGTGTCCAGATGCAACTCCCTCTGGTTGATCATTGACTTGTCATCTTTGAAAATATACTCAATCGGGTCTTCAATGGTAATGATATGGCATGCCCTGGTATGATTGATTTCGTCGATCATGGCCGCCAAAGTCGTACTTTTCCCGTGGCTCGAAGGGCCGACAATCAAAACAAATCCCTGAGTGTATTCGCAAAACTGGTGCAATCTCACCGGCATTCCCAATTCTTCAAGAGAACGAATTCTGTCCGGAACCAATCTTAAAGCCGCGCTCACCGTTCCCATCTGATAAAAAATATTTACCCTGAATCTGACTCTTCCCTCAAAATTGTATGAAAAATCTATTTCCTTGTTCTTGACGAACTTGGCCGTCTGCTCCTCGCTCATCAAGGCAAAAGAAATTCCCTGCGTTTCTTCCGCACTCAACACTTTTTCTTTGGAAAGAAAAGTCAGCTTCCTGCTTATCCTCATCACCGGGGGATGCCCTTCGGAAATGTGAAGATCGGAAGCATTGTTCTTTATAGTCGCTTCTAAAAGCTGTTTGAGATAAAGTTGGTAATTCATTTTTCAAAGATTATTCGGTAATCCTAAAAACCTCTT
>Ga0315274_10014794_pt1 | contig 11061 bp, 21 predicted proteins | sample YL17G02_20_MG_FD_203700 | JGI IMG/M metagenome (GOLD analysis project Ga0315274, IMG submission 203700) | Sediment microbial communities from Yellowstone Lake, YNP, Wyoming, USA - YL17G02_20 | ecosystem: Environmental > Aquatic > Freshwater > Lake > Sediment | place: USA: Wyoming | collected...
CTTGGCCTAAGATGTTTAGGCTGTCTTGTGGTCTCTTGTATCTGTCAGGTAGCATATCATTGATTGCTACGAATAGTCCTGTAATGTTTCTAGCGTCTATTAGTTCTGCTATGTTTTGGTCTGGTGCTAGCTGCTTAAGCTGGCCTTCCCCAGCTAGTTTTTGCTCTTGTGTTTCTCCCGTGTCTTCTGGTAGAACCTGCACTTTCTCTATGCGCTCTGTTCCTGCTGGTTCGCTGGTTGTGGGTTTGGGCTGTGCGTCTTTGATTGCGAGTCTTTTCTTTCTGCGTCTGATGTATTGTGGGCTGTACTTTAGTTTCCCTGCTATGTCTTCTATGGGTCTGCCTTCTCTAATCATTCTGTCGAGGTCTACTTGTTCGGGTCGCGCTTGAAGTGGCATTACTTCTTAACCTTCGGTTTTTGTACTGGCTTCTTTTCTATGGGTGTTGTTAGTGCTTCGGCTGCCTTTGCTAGTCGTTCTCTTCGTGCTTTGAGTTCGCCTTCTCGCTTTATGATTTCTGTTAGGTCATCGGCTGATAGGCATTGGATTGATTTATGCGCGTGGTCAAAACAATACTGCATTTTCTCGTATAGCTCGGCTGTCTCTATTTCTATTCTCATTCTTTTTCATCTCCTTTAGGTTTCTTTGCTTCCATCGCTCTTTGCATGATTTCGATGGCATTTTCTAGGTTTCGTTCGTTGAATGTATCCTCCTCTTCTGGCTCAAAAGCGCCCTGATCTATCAGAGACCAATAGAGAACCAATCTGTCTGTGTGTTCTTTCACCATGTTTTCTTTTTCTCCATTGTTTGAAACTATGCCAATCTACGCTTAATTAACTTGCGAAAGCCTTTAGAATCGAATGAGAACGTAGGTTTAGACTATTTGCCAAACCGTACTGTCTGGAAAGAGAAATTGATGTGTTTTTGCCTACTAACATAGGCATATAACCGGCAAGAAGTGGACTTACTACGTTTTGTAAACAAAACCTAAACAGGGCTTATTTCAAGACGTTAAGAAAAAAAGAAGGTGACTTTGCGGGATAATCTGTAAACAGATTTGCAGAATCTTCGAGAAGCTAGATGAAGTCTAGCCTCTCCTTAACTATGGTAGGGCATCTATCAAAGTCTTCGCATTGATAGCACTTAGAGCCTTGCGTGTGAAATCCTCTGCTGCATTTCACTAATCGTTCTTGATTGAAGGCTAGCTTTGGTAGCCCGTCTTCTAGCAGTTCTTCTACTAGAAGACGCTTGCCATTCAGATACACCTCGAATTTTCCACTTGGTAGCTTTGCGGGTAATGCTCTAAGCTCTTCACTAACTAGCGCTCTGTCTTCATGTATTCGGTTGTCAAAGAAGGTTCTGCGCTCTGTCTCTGTTCTTGTCTGCAAATATCTTTCAAGAATGAAGCGCTCGTTTGTTAGTCTTCTGTCTTTGTCTTTGCTGGTCTCTTTCAGGTCAAATAGATAGGTCTCGCTCTTGAGTCGTATTCTTTCCTTGTCGCTGTATAGCTTAAGCTCGTCCTCTATCACGTATCGCTGCCAATCTGGTTCTAAGAGTCTGTGACGTATCCCCAGAAAAATCAGCTTCCGCATAACCTCTTTCTTATCAAGTCCAGAAGTCTGGCATAGCTTGGTCAATGCCTTCTCGGTGTCTTCGTCTGCTCTAAAGCTAATCGGCTTGTTTTCACTCATCGCTTAAAACCCATTCTAAGGCTATCTCTTCAGATAGCATCTCGGTAGAAAGCATCTGTTGTGACATGCTGAAAGGTCTGCTATTTACCTCATGTCTTATTCTGTTCACTAAGTCTATGCGTGCTAGAATTTGGTCTGCGTTCTTCAATTTCATTCCTCATAGTCTTCTCTGTCATAAGGGCCAAAAGGGTCTAATGGGTGCGGTGGTACTGTCACGATTGTTCTCTTCTGTTTCGGTGTCTTTGGTGTCTTTCTGAATCGTGCCTGAATCTCTAAATCGTCTTCCTCACAGTATAGCATTATGAAATTCTTTCCACTACTGGCCTCGCTCATGCGCTTTAGGCAAAACGGGCAAACCATGTATTTCAGAAGGTCTCTAAGGTTTATCGCTGGCTCTTTCATTCTTCATACCATCCCAAACTTTCTATGTTGTCTTTTCGTATGCCTGTCTTTACCCCTGACCCGTTTGTAAATTCAATGATTAGAAGCTCATCATCTAATTTTATGTCCTTCACGTTTTTGAATTTGATTTCTAGTTTTCCTAGTTCTCTCATTTTTTCGCCTCCTCCAGTTCAATGATTTTGACCCATACTCTTCGCATCTCATCTGTGAGCGTTACAACTCTTCTTTCAAGGGTTGCTATCCTTATGCTGTGTTCGCGCTCTCTGTCAATCATTTTTTCGCCTTCTTTTCCATTTTCTTTATCTTGTACGTTACCAAAAAATCATCTGGGTCTGAAGGCCAATAGAGAATCCTGACTTTTCGTTCTATTGCCTTCGTTTCTGGTTTATAACGTATGTTCTGAAGGTCCTCTTCAATTCGTGCTATGAAGTCTAGGAAATTCATTTTCTCACCTCATCGAAGAACTCTTCTAGTCCTTCATTGAACCATTTTGGAATATTGGCTCTGTATGCGTCCCTTTGCTCTCGCTTTATGACTTTGCGGAATTGGACATAGAATCTTTTGGCTGTGTTGAGGTCTCGCCATCCAACATTGATGTCTGTAGCCACTTCAAGAGGTATGCCAAGAGTATAGAGCCACGTAATCCCTATTTTCCTCATGTCATGCAGTATCAGTTCTGGTAGTCCAGCCCTTAGACAGCAATCGCCCCAAGTCTTTCTTAGCACGTTTACGTCTATATCTCCAAACAAGTAAGCGCCTTTCTCCGTTGCCTGATAGTGCTTGAATAATAGCGCTCGTATCTCGCTCGGGATCCAACTAATCACCCATTTCTCGTTTCTCTTGGCTAAGATTCTGAAATCCCATTCGTCTTGACTCTTCATTATCAGGTAGGTGTGGTTTGTCTCCTTAACCTTGATTCCGAAAAGCTCTTTGTTGGCTTTCTCGCTCCCCGTCCTAAGCATCGTTATGATTTTCAGCTTGATTAGAAGCTCTGCCTTCTCACCCATGCGCTCCCTAAGAAGTGCGATAGCCTTCTCCAGCAATAGAGGAAAATCCGTGAAAGTAACCTCGCTAACCTCTCGCATATTGCGCGGATCTCTCGACTCAGTGACCGTCAAGTACCTGTCGCAGAGGTCTTTTCTCCCCAGAAAAATCAGGAGAGGACGAATAAGGCTCTTAGCGGTTCTGCTGTTCACGGGGTCGCTGCAGAACTGAGCCACATACTTTTCCAGTAGCTGGTCTCCTAGCTTCTCGTTCTGGTCTTTCAAGATATAGATGTTCGGCTTTCCCCAAAACTCCCATGCCTCTTTAGCTTTGTTGAAATAACGGGTGGCTGCTACTCTGTGACGTTTGAGCCATTCTAAGAAGCTAGTACCCATTACCTCTAAAATCTCGTCTTCTAGGTTTCTGCTAGCTTGGTCTAGCTTGCTGTAATCTACCTGTGCCTTGCTAACTATGTTTTTGTCTCGCATCTCTTTTCTAAGCATCCTGACGCTTCGAGCGCTACAATGCAAAGCTCTTCTAATGTACGGTGTTGATTTTTCGTCTGCTAACAGTCTGTAGCCTAGCTCTCTGTCCAGCTTCGGCCTACCCATAACGGTTTCTTGCTCTGTCATAGTTTCACTTCTTGCCTTTAATTGGTAGGCAAATAGTATATAATACCCGATTACTCAAAACTGAGTAAACCCTTAAGCCTCTTCCCCAGATAAATTGAGGGCATGGTAGAACTAACACTTAAACAGAAAATGCGAGCGCTACGAAAACACTATGGCGGAAAATGTGACACTTGCGGAACTAGCAGAAATCTAGACTTTGCACATCTAAGACCAACAGCTCTAAAAGGAGAGGGCCGAGGCATGAGCGCCCGATACTATGACATAAAGAAGCATCCTAAAGCCTATACTCTGCGTTGCCATCGCTGCAATATCAAGAAGGGAACAAAAAGAAGAGGCTAGCTCTGTCTATAGAGCCAAACATCTACTGCAATCATAACGATGTGTGCAAGTATCAGAGCTAGAGCAATCTGCTTGTTTGTCATCTTCGAGTCCTCACATTGAGACCTTTGCTTGAGAGTCCGACATTCATGGAACTAAGCACCAAGTAGCCAAAGAAGCCTATGATTAGTAATATTCCTAAGACTCCGATAGGGCCTACGCTCTGGCTGACTGTGTCTACCGTGTGCGCTCCCAGATAATATGTCAATACGCCCCCTATCACCATCGCTGCAATTAGAATAATGATGATAGCTACTATTGGAAGCGGGTCTGCTTTCCATATCGTTGTAGTCTTAATCTGCTTCATAGTCAGGTCTGTAGGGTGTCCATAGATTGAGACATTCGCATAAACTAGTGTTCCGTCTGTTGGTGCTTGTGCTTGTATCTGAGCTAGCATCTGTTTCTCTAAGGCGTCATAGTCTCCTGTTGTAAAGAAATTAGGGTATCTTGCATCTATGGTCTGCGTTATCTCTACGATCTCCCCCTTCTTGGCCTCGTAGGTGTCTGTTACTGAATTTCTAGTTCCTGATACATATTGTCCAAAGGTTGCCATGCTTACTTTCCTCTCACTACTAAATAGCCAATCAATGCGAGCGCCATGACTCCAGCTACGGCATAAGGATAAGGCGTAAGTGGTGTTGGTGCTGGCAAGGGTGGTACTGTCAAGTTAAGCTGCTTGTACGTTGGCATATTGTCGCTGGTTGGTGTGCTGCCATTGTTCCATATAGCGAACCCATAGCCTCGTTTTACGCTTGCGTCCATGAATTGATTAAGCCTCGCTACGTTGTCTGCTGTGAAATGGGGATATTCCATCCAGTTCGCGCCTATTTCAGTATTGCAGATATTGGTTATTCCTGCTGCCTTTGCTTTGTCGAGGTCTGCTAGGGCTCCGCTCGGTGTCCATCCTGAACCGACTACATCCCCACCGAAATAATAGTGATAGCTCTGGTAGGTGTTGTTCTTCTTGTCTGCTATCTTCTGCCAAGGCTGACTCCATTTGTTGATGATTATGGCGTTGTCACATATCGCTCGAACATCGTCTACCATTGGCTGCGCTATTGTATAGAGGTCTGAGTCTACATACTCGTTCAATATCTCATGTGCTACTCTGAAATTGTTTTTGTACATTCCTGCTATGTTTCTGATGTTCTGTCTGATTTCTGCCATGTGTGCCCTTATGAATGCTGCTGTCGTTGCGTCTGGTGGGTATTCATGTGTCATGTCGATTATCAGGTTAAGGTTGCTTGTGGCTAGTATTCGGTCTGCTATCTCTCTCTTGAACGGAAAACTTGAACTAAACTGGTTGTTCGAGTACCTTATGCTGTTGAATCCGAAGTCCTTGCAGTATGCTATGGTCTTGTCTGCTGTCTGTATGTCTTCTATGTATTGGCTGATTCCTCCAAGCAAGACCATATTTTCAACTCGTTTTCTGAATTTTGAATGAGACCATGAGTGATAAGAAGAAAGCTGCTCCTGTTCCTATGCTTGCTGACAGTATCGCTTTTAGTGGTTCTCCAAAAACTAACTGCGTTGCTCCAAGAGTGCTGAAGAATGTGAATCCTGCTATGATTCCTGCATCTCTAAAAGCAATCATTGTAGGGCTTGGTTCTTTTGGCGTTGAGTCTCCTGTTGTTATGTCTTCTCCTTTGGTTCGGTCTTCTATCTGTATGCAGAAGCCTTGGAATAGTCCACACTTCTTTTTGAGTAGCATCTAAAGCGCTCCTATGTAGGCTGCTAAGACTTTGAGGGCGTCCTTCACTTCTTGCGGTAAAGGTGCGCTGGTTGGTGTTGATTCGAGTTTTACGATTCTAGCTGCTAGGTCTGTTAGGTCTTTCACAACTAGAGCTAGGTCTTCCATTGTTGGCACATTCACCATTTCTAGTCACCTTCTTTCATGCTGATTATGATTCCAATAGCTAATAGGATTGCTCCAATTAGGAGTATAGTTTTTCCGTTGTCTGCTGGCATTGCTGGCGCTGCTGTCATGTACTGCTTAACTATGTCATAAATCGGTGTTGGTGTTCCGTCTGCGTTCACTATGCTGAAGTCTCCACCTTCTGAATTGTATTCGTGTACTGTCCATCCTACTAGGCCCTGTTCTCTGTTGATTGTCATAACCGTGTTCAGCCATGCTGCATAGTTCAATGAATTTATGCTCTTGCCAAATTCGGTGTTGTATTCCTTTGCTCCCCATCCTTTGATTTTGTCGCTGCATCGCTTGATTCGCCAAAGAATATACTTGTCAAGCGTGACCCATCCGTAAGCATTGGTTGAATAGTCAAAAGCGTATGCTTGGGCTGCTGGATCATAGTCTCCGAAGGGCTCGTATCTATGGGTGCTATAGCCCACGTTTCGCATAATCTGCGGCTGCTCGTCTACTACCTCTTCCCACGCATCTCCAGCTCTTAATATGCTGACCAAAACTAGGTTTGTGCAATTCATGGCGTCATAGATTCTCTCGCAAAGGTCTGCGTATAGTGTTGGGTACTGGCTTGTCTTGTCTGAAATACCTGGCTCATTGATTATTTCAAATATGACGTTCTGCTTTCCTCTGTACCTGTTCGCTATTGCTCTCCATGTGTTGATGTATCCGTCTGCCTCATGGCTTCCCGTCTGTAACAGTTTTTCTGTTCTGGCGTATAGCGTTGTTAGTCCTGCAAAGGCCCATGTTGGCGGGGGAAAAGAGTCTGACCATGCAAGTGGAATAATGACTTTCATGTTCTCGCTGGTTGCCCATGCTACATATTGGTCTAGTCCTACTGTGTTGGCTGGTCCTATGCTCGTTGTGAATGGTGTTTGGTCTACGTCTATGGCATTGTTTGGTTGGAATCTTCCCCAGTAAGCTGGTATTCTGATTGCATCGAATCCCATAGCTTTTAGGCGCTGAATGTCTACGAGTCCGAAGCCTTGTCCTGCTCCTAGGCTTATGTTTGCTGCTTGTCTAAAACTCATGCTGGTGTCACCTTCAAACCTAATAACATCATGTAATGATTCTGATTTACACTAGCGGTTGCTAGGCTAGCGGGTACGATGCCTCCTACTGCTGCTAAATGGTATGTTCCTGCACAAGCGCCATCATTCCACGTTGTTCCGTCTGTTCCATCCATTCTAAAGGCTTTAGCTCTCATGCCTGAAACCCCGTTTTGATAGACTATGCTGTTCACCCATCCAGCAAAATAGAATCCTGCTGGCACTATCTCTGCGGTGGTGGGTGCTACCCATTTCCAAGCGGTATCAATCATAGTATTGGCGTTGAAGGCTGCTGTACCGCATACTTTGGTTGAGGGTACTAAAACGGTTGTTCCTGTGCTTCTGTGCAATCCTAATAGACAGTTTCCTGTCAATGGTACGCTCGGATAGATTCCTATTTTGTCTATTCTACATCTAAACGGTATAACTATCGGGCTTGCGAAATAGCGGTCTGCTACTGCGTCAATGTTAGCTCCTGCAACATTGAAAGGAACAATATAATCGAATGTTCCTTTGAATCCTGTTTGAAGGAATAAGAAGGGATGGCTTGTCTTCCTCTTATCTAAACTCATTTCAGAATCACCGCAAGTCCTAGCGTTCCGTGTGACGCTGCTATAGTGTCGATTATGGTTACTCTGAGATAGGCCCAAGCGTCACTTATTGTCTCATAGCCGTATCCACTCGCTGCACAAGCTATAGTCGCTAATAGGTGGTAGGTTGTTCCGTCTGCGCTGCCATATATTTTGAGTGTGACTCCGTTTGCTCCCGCAGATTCAAGGTATGCGATTAAGGCTTTGGCGTAATCAAACATGTAGACTTCTAGTTCTGTGACTTCTGCGTTTGTGCTTACCTGTGACGCTGAAATCTTAGGATTGTATTTTCTTGTGACTTTTGCGCCGTTCCTTATGCTCTGGTTCATATCTGTACGCCTTCCACTTGCACATATAACACTAGACTGATTTTTTGTCCTGTGATTCCGTTTAGCCTTACAGTCCAAACAGTGTCTTCGTACTCGAAGCCTTCCCCAAAGGGTTCTACGCCATGTTTCTCTATGATGTTTTCCTCGTCAAGAATCTTGGCATAGTGGTATGGTGTGTTCTCTACTTTTCCTTGGTCTCTGAACATGGACATTTGAAAAATAGAAGAAGTTACCGCATACGTTGATAGCATGTGATGGAACTCTAGCTTCCCAAGTCTGTGCTTTGCGCCTAGTCTAAGAAGGGTGTCTACGTCTGCGCCCGTCATTGTGATGCAACGGTCTGCCGTATTGGGAATTAGTCTCCAAACATTGCTATAGGCTCTTGTGGCTAGCCAATTAGTCCAGCCTACATTTAGTCCATAAGTTGCGCTCATGTTTTCATCTCACAAAAAGGAGAAAGAAAGTTCTCCTAAAGGAGAACGCTGAAGGCTGCTTTCAGGTCGTCCGCTACTCCGCCCGTAGCTCTAAAGATGGTGTTTGCAGGGTTGTTCATGTTGATGCAGTTTCCGAAATCATCCATCGGAGACATTGAGAGCGCCAGATACAGGTAGTCATCGTCTGGTGTCGGTGTCGTGTTGATTAGGGCTTCGAGAATGTTGCATACTTTGCCGTCTGTCAGAACGCTGTTTGCTCCTCTTCGGAACTCAAATTCTTTGAGTGTCGGGGCATCGGCTGTTAGGGTGTCGTTGTATGCGCTGGTTTGATAGAGGAACATCTCGCAAAGGCTACCCTTGTTCCCTAGAATCCAGTCTGTAGGGCCTGAAGTGTTCAGGGTCTGAGTTGTCCAGCTAGTCCAGCGTTTCCCGAATCTGAAAGGCTGATCTCCATACATTACCCAAAGTTTGAGATGTCTGCCATCTATGGCGTTTCCGTCTGCGGGGACTTCAATGTGCAAGAATGGGTCTCCTTGAGGATTCCATCCAACCATCGGATCAGCTAACATGACTATGCTGGAGTTCGCTAGTATTGAGGGTCTACCCATCGGTATGACTAGGGGCATGAGTGCGAGCTTATTGTCTGCTGCTGTCCCATCTTGGAAGGGCACGATTCTGCCGAAGAAATGATTATGGTACTCATAGAGTTCTGCTCCCGTCCATTTTGGCGTAACGTCCCCAGCTCCATCCTTTAGGTTGATGATTGTTCCACAAGCTGTAAGGGCGCTTGCTATGACGGCTGCTGCTCCTTGGCCTAACATATCCCACTGAGCGACTACAGCGTGAATAGGTGCGCGCTGAAGCGGAATATCTTTGGTAACTGCTGCCGCACCTGGAGTCCAATCATATTCGACTTTGAAGCTTCGGATATGGGTTGTTCCTGCTGGCATTATAGACCCACTCCAGAAGTAACGCCCGTCAAACCTGATTGGCTCGCTGTCGTGCTGCTAGTTGTGGCTACTGTAAATATTTCTATGAGCTTCTTAATGACTATTCCAGCGACTATGCCAAGACCGAAATACTTGTGCTTAAACAGAGTGGCGATAGCGATTCCTATGCCGATTTCTGCTAGTTCGTCATATCCTAGCCATGATTCATTCATGGTGGCGCTTTGTGCTGTTAGCTGGAACACTTTTGTTCCAAATCCGGGCAATGCCATTGCTTGCCACACATAGTCTAATATGTAGCCGGCTATTGCGCCGATTACGATATCAGATTTTCCTCTCCCTATGATTTTGACCATTTAGACCTGAGAAAAGGAAGGTGGGGAAGTTACTTAAAAATGAGTAGCTACTCGAAGAAGGGTTCTAGTGTTCGTTTGAAGATTGTATCGAAGTATTGACAAGCTGGTTGCAAATCATCTACATCGCATCCGTACATTTTGCAATATCCTTTCATGCTCTGGTTTCTATGGTAGCTTGTGCAATCTCCGCACCAGTTCTCTATGTCGCTAGAGTGGGTCATAGGCTCTTATTCCTTTTCCGTCCCATACCATGTAAGAATAGTCTGCCATTTTGTTGAGTCCTAGCACTTCATTTCCTACGAATTGAGACAAGTATGTCAAATCTTGCGGTCTATGCTGTTTGAATATGACGATATAGCTAGCGTTTGAAGTGATGTCTCCGTTTGTTCGCATTATTCTGCGAGTAGTGCAAATAAGCCCTATTCCATGATGGTGACTTCCCGTATCTATGATGCTCTTTAGCATTGGTGGTATTGTGTGCGGTGTTGCGAATTGTTCTACCTCTTCAATCACTAGGACATAGTTGTACCATTTTCGGGCCTGTTCGCAAAATTGGTTGAAATGCTCGAAGGTCTTTGTTCTCGGTCTGTAGACTACGAAAGAATAGAATGGGAAGCATCTGATTAGCTGGTCTAAGTCAAATGCTACTGCTCCATGTCTTGTGGGTGCTAAATGCTCCCAGTTATAATCCCAGATTAGATACGGTATTCCTGCTTTGCGTAGCTTGTCGAGGTGGTCTCTGAGCCATGTACTTTTTCCGCTCCGAATCATTCCTGTGACTAAAATTATGTCGTCACTTTTCAAGTATAGACCCATCTACCCTTTACTTTCTTTTTTCCCCTGTAGTCCTTCTTTCTTTTTGTCCATGTCTTCTGTTTTGTCTTCTTTGGCATCGTCTACGTTCTCCCAGAAAAAGACGCCTATGGCTCTGTGTCCTTTCCATTCTACCCTTTCGATTTCGATTACCTGATTCTTCTGGTTCTTAATCTCGTTGAGAAAAAGAAGGACTTTAGGATTGAGAAGCATTTTCCGTAAGTCGTTTTGCTTGCTCATTCTTCTTTTTCGCCTCTTCTTGTCTGTCTCTTAGCATGGCTACGGGTACGGGTGCGAAAACTGTTATGGTAACTAGTGCTGCAAATATCAGGTCGTAGTCTTCTGTTAGGTGTTCGCTCATTACTCGGTTAAGTGGTCTTTCCCATACTTGGCCTAAGATGTTTAGGCTGTCTTGTGGTCTCTTGTATCTGTCAGGTAGCATATCATTGATTGCTACGAATAGTACTGTAATGTTTCTAGCGTCTATTAGTTCTGCTATGTTTTGGTCTGGTGCTAGCTGCTTAAGCTGGCCTTCCC
>Ga0315274_10014795_pt1 | contig 11061 bp, 7 predicted proteins | sample YL17G02_20_MG_FD_203700 | JGI IMG/M metagenome (GOLD analysis project Ga0315274, IMG submission 203700) | Sediment microbial communities from Yellowstone Lake, YNP, Wyoming, USA - YL17G02_20 | ecosystem: Environmental > Aquatic > Freshwater > Lake > Sediment | place: USA: Wyoming | collected...
CAGCATAGCCAGTTGCACGTCTTCGGGAAGGCTGGTGTTGGCCCCCTGGACATACACCTCATTTGTCTGCCAGCCCTCCGGCTCCAGAAAGAGGCCGTGAGCTGCCTTGTCAGCGAAGCGAACAACCTTATCCTCTATCGAGGGACAGTAACGAGGCCCCACGCCGCGGATGAGTCCCGTGAACAAAGGCGCGCGGTGCAGGTTGGCCTTGATTACCTGGTGCGTCCTCTCGTTGGTGTAGACCAGATAGCATGGAAGCTGCTGCCGCCACGCGGTGGGCTTGCCGAGAGGATAGACGGGATTCGGCGGAGCCGAGAAGGGTTGTTCCTGAAGCGGGCTGAAGCTGAAGTGGAGCGGCACGTCGCTGCCCCGGTGGAGCGTGGCCTTGCTGAAGTCTATACTGCGGGCATTGACGCGGGGCGGGGTGCCTGTCTTCAACCGCCCCAGCGTGAAGCCGAGGCCCCGCAGGCTCTGGGAAAGGCCGTAGGCGGCGAACTCCCCGGCCCGTCCCGCCGGATAGGCAGTCTCCCCCACAATCACCCTTCCCGCCAGCGAGGTGCCGGTGGTGAGGACGACGGTCTTCCCCTCGTATGTCCAGCCGGTGTTGGTCTTCACCGTCAGAACGGAGCCATCGCCGCGTGCCACTTCCTCGACCAGCGCCTGCTTGAGGTCGAGGTCCGGCTGCTGCTCCAGCGTGTGCTTCATCGTGATGCTGTAAAGCTTCTTGTCGCACTGGGCGCGCAGCGCCTGAACGGCAGGCCCCTTGCCTGTGTTCAGCATCCTGATCTGGATGAACGTCCTGTCTGTGTTGCGCGCCATCTCACCGCCGAGCGCGTCTATCTCCCTGACCAGGTGGCCCTTGGCCGGCCCGCCGATGGACGGATTGCAAGGCATGAGGGCGACATTATCCAGGTTCATGGTGAGGAGCAGCGTGCGGCACCCCATCCTGGCCGCCGCCAGTGCCGCCTCACACCCGGCATGTCCCGCTCCGATCACAATGATGTCGTACATCTTCCTACCTTCAGGATTCTATCATCGTGAACTCGGCGTTGTCGAATTCGGGTCCTCCCCGGCGAGGCCCCATTGATTCCATTCAGGCCGGATGCCATACTACATCACATAGCATTCGAACCACGATACGGAGGCTAAGGATGGCAGCCAAAGGCAACATAGAGAAGGGGCGGGACTACTATGCGAAGTTGCCGTATACCGTGATCGTTGAGCAATGGGATGACGGCAAGGGCCCCTATTGGGTTGCCAGGATTGCGGAGCTTCCGCATTGCCTGGTGCACGGAGACACACCTGAGGAAGCCACGAGAGAGATTCGGGAAGTCAAGATGGACTGGATAGGGTCGAATCTGGAAAGAGGACTTCCGATTGCTGAGCCGAGACCGCGCAAGTATAGCGGTCAAATCAGACTCAGGATCTCGCCTTCGCTTCATAGGCTGCTCACCTACAGGGCCGAAACGGAAGGAATAAGCCTGAATCAGTATATGGCTACGGCGCTTGCAACAGGAGTCGGCATCACCAAACTGCCCACCCACTCGAGAAAGGCGAGAAAGAGGACTTTGACAAAGGTGTAGTGTATTACCCTGATGCTCTCCGAGCTCTTCATGCCCATCTCCATACTGCCCGGCTGGCTCCAGCCGGTAGCCCAAGCCCTCCCCCTCACCCCGGTCAACACCATGTTGAGGGACATCGTCTACGGAGTGCCCCTGGAAGACCTGTGGCGGCTTGGCGTGCTGGCTGCCTGGCTGGTCGTGGCCACCATCATCACGGTCAGGTTCTTCCGGTGGGAGTAGAGCGGTCCGCACGTTGCGGAGGAACCGTAGAAGGCCACATTCTCGGCCTCTTGCGGCCAATCCCCACTCCCCCTGGGATGCTGCAGGTCCACAGCGCTAGGCCGTCAAATGGCGGGCCGTCGTCCGTGCCTCCAACAGGATCATTCGCTTCCGCTTCACTGGTGCGGGCTTACACCTCAAGGGGGACCATGACTTGCGGAGCCGGGTCCATTCTCGGAGACAACACGGGGCGGATTTCAGATATAGTCAACATCTCTAACTGACCAAGCTCTCAGACCACTGTAGCTGAATCCCAGATAGAACTTGACAGGCTTATTCTCGTCTCTCCCTCTGACATAGGCATTTCCTTTCCTTGGACTGGGTGTGAAGAAGGCTCTCAAACCGCAAAGCAGCTCGACCTCCCCCGCAACAGGGCTGTAGATGGCGGCAATATGACCATCGGTCAGTTCAAGCTTACTGCCCTTGTCCAGTTCCTCCTCTAGGTTCAGCAGACTGCTATAGTTCACTATACGTTTCAGTCCGGTCCCCTTACTCAGCCACTCGATACTAATGGTGTGGGTTCCGATTCGCATGGCTCTGGCCTTCTGACTGCATTCACCGATGAGTCCTTCAGCTCGCGAACGGGCAAACGATGAAGAGCCATCGATTGCCTGCAGTGCATATAGAATGTACAAGTAGAATACTGCATCAAGAGCCCCCGTATTCGCTCTCCAATAGGAAAAGCGTTCAATAGCCTCTTCTATCCCACACCGATTCGAGTGCCTTGCCGCCTGGAACCAGAGCCGGACGTTGGTATCGCTCGTCTTCTCCTCCTCCACGTTCTGCTCCATGAGGTCTAGGATATCCTGTATTTCTCGTTCTCCAAGCCTATCCCACTTTCTCTGGACGCGATTCAGATGGGTACGCACTATTTCTCTTCGAACAAGCGGTTGATATATATCGGCACGTCCCAGCATTGCCCGCCAATGTCTCAACGCATCGGCGAAATCACCGTATTGCTGCCTCAGCCTAGCACGACACTGAATAGTGTACCCGCTCGGTGATTCACCTTCGCGCAGATTCTCAACTTCCTCGAGAAGCCCTTCAGCCTTGTCCAACTGTTGTTGATACCAATTGGACTCAGGGGCCGTCACGAACGCCCCGCGCGAAGTACTCTTGGACATCACAAAACCGAAGTCTACGGCCCGGATCAACAGGTTGATATGCGAAATGTAACCGTGCTCTTTCTCATCCGGAGCGAGTTCACGGGATCTGGAAAACTGCTCTCCAGCTTCGTCAACGAGCCCCCTTATTTCTTGCAGTTCTTCTTCCGGACACTCGCCCTCCTTCTCGCATCGTTCCATTAGAAGAATTGCCTGTCTGCCAATTATCATTCCCTTGATGTGGTGGAGTACGTAGTCCCCATCGCGGAGAGCTATAGCTTGGTTGATCGCGTCAACGGCGCCACTAGCATCACCTCGTTCAAGCATCAGGAATCGCCCAAGGTGCGCCCAAAAATGAGGGTCCCTGGGGAATTGCTCTACAAGATGGCGAAGCACGCCATGTTTTCCTTCACTGCTCGGTATGTCTTCGATCAGCGGTGCGTAGCGTTCGCGACGCGCGAATTCTGTGCCTAGAAGCTCCCTCTGTTCCCTGTATATGTATAGATACCTCATCAATTCCATTAGTGCTTCGCCAGGCCCACGGTCTCGAGCGGCCACCAGGCTGGCAAAACCCTTCGCCCATGTTGACAAAGCTTGAACCCACACACGACGGTCAGTGGCATCCCCAGAAAGAACCTGCTCTATGATCTCCACCGATATCAATTCGTGCGCAGGACGCCAAACCCCGTGTGTTTCGCGAATCAGGAGGTCCAGCAAAGGCTCCGAAAGCACTTTCTCCAGATCCACCACACGATTCTCAGACGTGCCGATGAGTCGTGCGAATATCTGAATAGGTGTGGGCTTGTGAGCATAGTGGTGTATCAAAGCCATGTGTACCACGACACGCTTCTGAATATCGGTTGCAGCCTTCAGGCGCTGTCTCACGTAATCATCGAGGCTTGCAAAGTCTTTGCCGAAGGCCGTCAGTCCGAAATAGAAGGCAGTGCGATGGTGCGCATCACCTCTAAGCACGCGTTCCAGCGGGTCCCGTCTCGCCGGGACCTCCCTTCCATAGGTCTGCACGAAGCGATTCGCCTCGGGCAAGCTAAGAGTGGAATCCAGCCGCACATTGCGTTCAGCCACTCTGCCACCCCACTCAAAGCGGCGTACTACTTGTAAGAAGACAATCGGAAAGGGCCTCCTTCGTACCTCCGAAAACACGCCCTCAACTGCATTTGTCGAAACGTGGGCTGCTTCCACTATGACCAAGGGCGGTTGCTGCGTGGCTTCGTAAATGCGTCTCAAACGACCCACGGTCTGTTCACCGTTGGCTCTTGTCAAGCGCACCGTCGGGTATGTACCGTGCAGATTCCAAGCCACCCTTCTGGCTACCGTGGTACCACCAGCGCCCGGCCAGTGATAGAGATTGATCCTCGCTATGCTGCGCAGACTCAAGTCCCGTTCAACCATTTGCTGTAGCGTCGACGTCTTTTCGCGATCGATATCGTAGTGCATTGCCAGCTCAAACCAAGATACCTCCTTACCTCTCAGGAAATCGCGCCCCGGGTCTTCGCCGGTCTGCGCAGATCTTCCAACACCAAGATGTGCGATTTCCAACTCCTCTTCTAGCCACCTCTGGTCTTCAACTGAGAAGACTGCAGGTACCCTGCTGTTAAACACGGGAAGCTCACAAGATTGAACCTCCTGAGCACGCGGTATTAACCACTCCTGAATGGAAGTGCAGACTTCGGATAGGCTCATAGGTACGACTGACGCCCCGAATGTGTCGGCTATGAATGATATGGGTTCGGTGCGGGAAACAGCAAAGACAATCTCCGCTGAACCTCCAAAGATGCCGTCGACGGCCTCACATACCAAGCGAACATAGTCTGTTTCACTCCAAACGATGACCACGGTAATGGGGCGTTCCTCACATGAATCGGAGAAACGTTGAAGAATGCTGCGCAATGCTTGAGAGTATCTGCGGTTCCACGCTCGCCACCCCTGGCCCGCAAGCGTTGTTGGACGGCTGCTTAGACCCGCTGCAGCAATCCAGTAGGTCGCGCGTTCGGGGTTGAAGGATATCTGGTCCTCCAAAGTCAGCAGGTGCACCGCTCTAGCCATTCCGAGCTCCGGTTGCACCTGTTGATACGCTCCCTTCGTGTCGGTGCTTGGGTCAAAGTCAAGAACTAAGCTCCAGTCCACCCTTGCCAAAGCCCTCTTCTTGGCCAGTACGTCTGAGGTCTCCCCTATGACAAGCAAATAGAATCGCCCCTCATCGAACTTGTGACATCTGGCAAAGAATTCGTCCCAACCTGATACCGCTACTCCCTTATGGGGCACGGGAGCTTCCCACAAAAGGAAGTATCCGTGACCGTCTGCTGTTTCGTGCCTAGAGAAGGTCGAGGTGTCCATAACCCATTTGTGAGTTGGGGTTTCGTACTTCATGGACTTCACCTCGACGGCTTTCTTCAAATCGCTTTGTTCGTATCGGACGAACTCCACGCGATTGGGGTAGTGGGACCCTTCGTACGCTGGCCCCTCCTGCAACACAACTGTCTTCTTGGCACCCATCTTGCTTGGCCTGACCCATTCGTAGAACTGCTGATCCGGGGTGTCTTGATGCCCCTCCAGCAGCAGATCCGCTCTCTGGCCTAGCTCCGCTTTGACCGTTCCACGCTCAGCCTCATAGAGCCCCTCAGTGGGATGATGATAGGCAACTACTACAAGGTCAGCGTTCCTCCCCCTCGCCTGCTGCTTATCTCTCAACACATTAAATGCTTCCAGAAGGGGCCGTGTACCCATGATTTGCTGCATTTGCTCACTCTGTTTTCCCAAGTTCTCGAACATCCACGTTGAATTCAGCCCGACAATGCCAACCAGTAGTCCAGGGCCTGCATCGACGAGTTCGGAGAAGCAGAAAGGCGAGAGGCCAAACGGGCGTCCTAGAGTTCCCACGAACTGCTGATAGCCGGAGTATTTCTCAACCAGGGTCCGGAAGGTCACGTCATCGTCAAAAAGCATATTCGAAATCCTGACGAATTCCGAAGTATTTGCGGAACCTCGCAGGAGCGCCTCTCTCAAATCTTTGAAGCTTGCGAATCCCAAGTGTTCGGCAATCCTGCTGTGAACCGAGGCGGCCTTGGATAGGTCTATGTCATGATTCCCGGGTACAATGAAGAGGGCTTCGGTGCTCAGGCCGAGCATCTGAAGCAATCTCGTGAAGAATTTGGTCGCTACTGCATATTCGTCGGCCAACCCTGAGAACGCCACGTCGCCTGTACACACAACCATCTTCGGCTGCCAATCCGGAGACCTGCTAATTTCCTGTATTTTCTCGAGCAAGGGCTCAAGGACTAGCTTTCGGTCATGATCCGAGCGACCATCGCCTCTAAAGTGAAAATCTGATACGTGGAGAATCGTCATCGTCTGTCCCTCGTCATTACTCATCGCAGCCTCCACTGTCTAAATTATGGGCGACACCGGCCTGGAGAGGTTCTATGGCCACGCGCTCCGGGCCCAGATGCGTTTGTTCTTGCGCGAGTCCCCTTTGGGCTTACATATTATAGCAACGCTATTCGAAAATCAAGCCCTTTTCGAGCTCCTCCCGACGGGACTCTTGTGCAATGTGAAAGTCATGCTCTCTTTGGAGCGTTCCCCGCCTACCGTGGCACCCCGGGCTGCACGAAACAGCGTGCTACTCGGCGCCCAATGTTCGACTCTGGTTCCACTCACCACCGCGTATCGCACCCAGCGGCCCCAACCGCTCCGCCAGTTGGGGAGTCTCGCGCGTCTCTGGCTGTGGCCATTAGCAAAGGCTGCGCCATATGTTGCAGTCCCGAACAATTGAGTATGTGTGAGCGGTTGAAGAACAACGAGGGTGGCACCTCGGACCAAACCCCGTCCCAAGGGACGGGGTTTTTCGTTTGCCCCGGTACGAAAATGGCCCTTCCCCCGTTCGCGCTGAGCCCTTCGACTTCGCTCAGGGCAGGCCTGTCCAAGGGTGATCATCCCGTTCATGGTTCGACGGGCTCACCACGAACGGGCTTGTGCAAGATACCGTTTCGCGTTGAGCATCCTGCATAGCTTGCTTGCTAGTGGCCTTCTTGACGGGCAGGCGCCACTGTTCAGTCACTTGGGGACAAGTGACGTAGATGAGTAGCCCCATCTGCTCAGTGCGCGTTGCTGTGGAGGCGCAAGCGATTCTAAGTCTGAGCTTCCAGAATGCCCTTCAGGTTGCCAAGACTCTTCCTTAGCTCCTTGCGCATCGAGCCTACCAGCATCGGCGAAAGCAGCTTGAGCAACCCGCCCACTTTCATATTGTAGACGATGGTGAACCTTGTGCCTCCCTCTATGGGGTCATAGGTGTTGTGCTGTTCATTGGTAATGGGCGCACAGGAAATATCCTTGCCAAACTTCCTGTTTGGCTCGTATTCGGTGGCCTTTGCAGTCCACTTCATACTGCGGCCCAGCATGTGGATGGTCCCTTTGAACGTGGTGCCGACACGCACGGGTCCCTCGGACGTCTGCTCCGCTTCCGGTATGATCGTCTGCCACTTCGCCCAGCTCTTCGCGTCAGTGGTGTAGGCGAACACCTTGTCGACTGGACGCTTGATCTCCACGCTTTCTTGGATTCTTGCCATCTAGCCACCTCCCCTAACGAATGTCCATTCTCATTCGGGATTTCCCGTTTCAACTTGCGAAGGGCGACGGTCAGCCCTCCTCACTCTTGGGGCCGACAATATATGACCTTTTGGGCCTGGTTGTCAAGCCGGATCAGACATCGGGGCCTTCAGGGCTGACAACAATCAGCTTAGGGGACGTTGATAAGTGGTGTCACATATGATACCATGACAGCGCCCTGTGTCAAGTGCCCCAAGAGGGAGGAGGCCGAGAAAGGAGGAAGAGTATGTTCAGGAGGTTTATGACCAGTGACGCGCGACAAGAAATCACTTGAGGCGATCCGGCGGAATCCCAGAAACGTGGCCTTGCGTGACTTCGAGGCACTGATAAGACGGTATGGATATATCGAAGAAGGCGCAAAGCATCCAAAGGCTATCATAGAAACGCGCACGATGCCTTATCGAAGAGAAAGCCCAGTTAAGTCCTGCTACGTGAAGGAACTACTGGAGATTGTTGAAGAGGCAGACGCATAACCGGCTGGAGATCACGATTATGACGGAGATTGAGAATGGTAGTCAAAGGCAACATAGAGAAAGAGTTGGAATACTATGCGAAGTTGCCCTATACGGTGATCATCGAGCAATGGGATGACGGTAAGGGCCCCTATTGGGTTGCCAGGATTGCGGAGCTCCCACATTGTTTGGTGCACGCAGACACACCTGAGGAAGCCACAAGAGAGATTCAGGAAGTCAGAACGGACTGGATAAAGTCCAATCTGGAAAGAGGGCTCCCTGTTCCCGAGCCGAGACCACGCAAGTACAGCGGTCAAATCAGACTCAGAATCTCGCCTTCGCTTCATAGACTGCTTAGCTACAGGGCTGAAACGGAAGGAATGAGCCTCAATCAATATATGGCTACGGCACTTGCAACAGGAGTCGGCATAACCAAACTGCCCACCCACTCGATAAAGGCGAGAAGGAACACTTTGACAAAGGTGTAAGGTATGGCATGGATAGTATCGGCAGACTAAAGAGATTTGTGAAATTCCTTTCAGGGCCCGACATTCGGCTCTGGCTCTACGTACCTCGGCTTATTCCACTGACCGGCGCCCATTGCTGCACCACTTCAGAAGTCTAGCACGTCCTAGCTGTGGCTATTGACAAAGGCTGCGCCATATGTTACAGTCTCGGGCAATTGAATATGTGAGCGGCTGAGAACAAGAGGAGTATGTCTCCAGCGAGGCTCAGAGAGTCGGGTTAGGTGTGAGCCGATGCCAGCGCAGAGACAGAATGGGCTTGGGAGCTGCAAACCGAAATCCTTCCCCCTGGGAACGAGAGTAGGCTTTGCCGGAGTTGGCACCGTTATCAGAGCCTAGGGTATCGTCCCTCCAAATGAAGGACCGTACCCGACAAGAGTGGTTCTTCCACCTTGCTGAAGGTTGAAGAACAACGAGGGTGGCACCGCGGAATAGACCCCGTCCCTTGGGACGGGGTTTTTCGTTTGTCTTTTGAGGGCAGGATAGTGACAGTTCAATACGTTCCGGACCTGGACACGTTCAGAAAGCTGGCGAAGGAGGGCAATCTCGTCCCGGTATACCGGGAGCTCTCCGCCGACCTCGACACGCCCGTTTCGGTGTTTCTCAAGCTGAAGCAGGAGGCCCCGACGTTCCTCCTGGAGAGCGTCGAGGGCGGCGAGAAACTCGGCCGCTACTCCTTCATCGGCGTGGGGCACGATCTGGTGCTCAAGTCATCGCGCGACAGGGCGATCGTCTACCAGAACGGGGACCGGCGAAGGGTGCAGCTTGACGGACGGGACTGCCTGCACCTTGTGGAGGAGCTCCTCGGCCAGCGTCAGGTCGTGCGAATCCCGGGCCTGCCCCGTTTCTTCGGCGGTGCGGTGGGCTACGTGTCCTACGACATGGTGAGAGCTTTCGAGAAGCTGCCTGAGTGCGCCAGCGACGAACTGGGACTGCCCGAATGCGTCTTCGTGTTCACCGAGACCATGATCATCTTCGACCACGTGCAGCACAAGGTCAAAATCGTGGCCAACACACGCGTCGACGGCCCCGCCGAGTATGCCTACAGCACGGCCCTGGCCAAGATAGACCTCATCGTCGCCAGAATCTCCAGGACGCTGCCTCCCGAACAGGACGGGGGAGGCGCCACGAAAGTGCCCGCCGGCCAGGACAGGGAAGCCGAGTCCAATATGACTCAAGAGGAGTACGAGCAGGGGGTGCGCGCCTGCAAGAAGTACATCGCCGCCGGAGACGCGTTCCAGATAGTGCTCTCGCAGCGGCTGCGGCGCAAGACGAAGGCGCAGCCGTTTGCCATGTATCGCGCCCTGCGCATGCTCAATCCTTCCCCCTACATGTTCTACCTCGACCTAGGCGATTTCCAGCTCGTCGGAGCAAGCCCGGAGATGCTGGTCAAAGTCGAGGACGGCCTTGCCGAGACCTGTCCCATCGCTGGCACGAGGCCAAGGGGGGCAAGCGAAGAGGAAGACGAGGCCCTGGCCGCCGAGTTGCTCAACGACCCCAAAGAGAAGGCGGAACACGCGATGCTGGTCGACCTGTCCCGAAACGACCTGGGGAGGGTCTGCGAGTACGGCACGGTCAGAGTGCCAATCTCGATGTCAGTGCAGAAGTACTCACATGTGATGCACATGGTTTCGACCGTGGAGGGAAGGCTGAAGAAAGGCGAGACCGCCTTCAGCCTGCTCAGGGCCGCCTTCCCCGCAGGCACGGTCAGCGGCGCGCCCAAGATAAGGGCAATGGAAATCATAACTGAGCTCGAAAACTCGAAGCGCGGCCCCTACGCGGGGGCCGTGGGCTATTTCAGCTTCACCGGCAACATGGACACGTGCATTACCATTCGCACGATAGTGATGGTAGGGAGCACGGTCTATCTTCAGGCCGGAGCCGGCATTGTGTACGACTCCGACCCCGCGCGGGAATACCAGGAGTCGCTGAACAAGCTGAAGGCGCTGGAGAGGGCCGTCGAGGTGGCGGAAGGGGAGGCACGTCCCTCGGATCTCGCTGTGAGCGCCGAGAACAGGGGGCGGAAACCGGCATGATAAGGGAAGCGCTGGGCAAGATTGTGGCAGGCGTTGACCTCTCGAGGGACGAGGCAAGGGAGGTCATGGGGGAGATCATGCGCGGTGAAGCCACGCAGGCGCAGATAGGGGCCTTCATCACGGCCCTGCGCATGAAGGGGGAGATTGCCGACGAGATTGCAGGCTGCGCCATGGCGATGAGGGAGAACGCGATACCTGTCACTCCTCAACGGGACGGGCTGGTGGATACGTGCGGCACGGGCGGCGACGGCAGCGGCACCTTCAACATCTCGACCACCGCGGCCTTCGTTGCCGCCGGCGCGGGCCTGCCCATCGCCAAGCACGGCAATCGCTCCGTGTCCAGCCGCTGCGGCAGTGCGGACCTGCTTCAAGCCCTCGGGGTCAACATGGAACTGGGGCCCGACCAGGTGGCCCGGTGCATCGATGAGGTGGGGATCGGCTTTCTCTTTGCACCGATGCTGCACCCGGCGATGAAACATGCC
>Ga0315274_10014796_pt1 | contig 11061 bp, 20 predicted proteins | sample YL17G02_20_MG_FD_203700 | JGI IMG/M metagenome (GOLD analysis project Ga0315274, IMG submission 203700) | Sediment microbial communities from Yellowstone Lake, YNP, Wyoming, USA - YL17G02_20 | ecosystem: Environmental > Aquatic > Freshwater > Lake > Sediment | place: USA: Wyoming | collected...
ATATTTTGTTCACTACACAATACAATAGATATAATGAATTAGTTAGAATTGCAAAGTACGAAGGCATAAAAATAAACTTGATTGATTTACAAGACCTTTTTATAATGAAAAGACGTGCAGGTAGACTTCAAGATAAATTAGACATAGAAAATCTTACTGAAGGAGATAAATAAATGCCAATTAAAATAGCGTCTAAACGCGGTATTGTTACAGTATATCCCGAAAATCTAAATATACTTAAATTATTAGTGCTAAAAGGGCTGGCTAAAAAATATGTTAGACGAAAACATACTTGAAGAACTTGAAATTCTATACTCAAATATTGAAGATATAGAATACGTAGTTGTTGGAGGAATAGCGACAATATTATATGGTGTGGCTAGGGTTACTCAAGATAGTGATATTGTAGTTTCAGTTAAAGATATAAATAAATTCATTGATAGAATGATACTTTTAAAATACACTGATATTTATGATGCTAAAACTAAAGATTATATTTGCAAAATAGATGAAATAGACTACGATTTTGTATCAACATATGAAGGTACATTAAGATTTAAATCAAAAAATAAAATTTTATGGATAGACTTAATGTTGCCTGAAACTAATTTATTTTTTAAGATGCTATATATGTATTCAATAAAAGTTAAAGTTGGCAATACTTATATTAGAATAGCTAACATCGACGATTTAATACGTCTTAAACGTCAAAGCGATAGAGCTAGAGATAAAGAAGATGCGCTAGAATTAATAAAATTGAAACAAATATAGTTTGTTTATATATTTGTCTACACCTGCAAAGACTATATATACACAGGAAGTAATATGGATATGGGACACGCATGAAAAGAACATTCAAGTTTCGGCTATATCCAAAAGCTGGCGAGATTGAGCGATTGGAGAGCGCGTTGTATCTCTCAAGAAGATTCTATAATGCGTGTCCAACTTGTCGATTTTCGGTGGATAGGGACTTGAATGCATCTCTCAACATATTGCAGAGATTAGAGTCGGACAGACTCGAACTCATGAAAACGCCTATGGAGATGTTACCTCCACAACTCTCGAAAGGGGTTGCGCGTAATGTCGATGATGAAGGAAACCCCTTCCGAAAGGGAGGGAGGATGTCACATATTTGCGCCCTTTCTAATTGTCCAAAAATCATCTGATAAATTTCTATTTTCTATATATTCATACGGCAACCAGAAATAGCCATTTAATCCCCAATTTTCACCCCAGCTATTTCTTACTAATAACATTTTAGTTAAAGAATTAAATCCTACAAACAAAATTGCGTGTCCACCTATCATTCTTTCATTTTGAGTTGGCATTTTAACGATACCCGTTTTAGTTACTTCTTCATTTTCAAAAGATTCATAAATTGAAATTCCTCCGACTATAGGGTACCCATCAGTCAAACAATTTAATATTTGATTTAACGAAAGTAATCTATAATATGAAGTTATCTTTCGCAATTTAGCATTTTTGTATGCCCTAACTAATGGTTTGCGATTAAATACTGCTATATCATAAGGCCAAAAAGTTTCATCACATACTCCCCATCTACAAAGTGCTTTTATACCATCTCTAATCATTGCACCAGAATCATATTTTTCATTGTGTCTTAATGCTCTTTCATTATAATATATAAAAAGTCGACTTGCTTCAACATATGGTACTCCATTCTTTATTTCTAAAAATTCTATGTTTCCAGCTAGTGCCTGGCCGGTACATGAACCTAAATTTTTTTGGTCCTCGATTTTTGAACATTTGTCTCTTAAATCAACTTGTTGTGGTATTGATTCAATCTTTGGCTCAATCATTGAATATAAAAAGTCTCTAACGTCAGGCAAATCTGCTATCCAGCCATATGTATGTTTCATATTAATCACTTCTATATCTATTTTTTATTGGATTTTTAAATTCTCTATCTAAAAATTTAATTTTATATCCTTTATAATTATCTAATTTATTATTAGCTACTTTAATAATTTCACAGTACGGTAAATTGTATTCTTTAGAAAATTTACATAAACCAAGAAAAATTATTTTTTCTCCTAAAGGCAATGTAACTTCTAGCAATTTTGCTCGACATGTATTTCCTTTAGACGATATGCTTAACTTATCTTTAGTTTCTTGTGTTCTATGTGTACCCATTAATGTGCGTCGTATTTTTTCTCGTCGTTCTTTTGGTACTTTTTTACCTAATTGACTATATACAAAATTAGTAAATTGTTTTTCTGAAGTTAATTTTTTACCGATGTGAGATAAAGACATGTTCAATATTGTTTCTTTATCATAACGACGACCCAATAATGCTTTCGATAATATATGTCTATGTTCTATGCTTAATATATTGCCATTTCCTCCGATAGCTAAATTATAACCTAAGTTTCTACTCGTAGACTGATAAAATTCTATCCACATTATTTCTTTTTCATTCAATTCGTCCATAGAATTAGCAGTATCTATTTGCTCAAATGTAAAATTATTGAATCCGTATTTTATTAATGCTTTAATGAAAAGACGTCTAGTTTTACGCTTGTAATTAGAAACTTTATAATACATTAAAATTTTCTTTTTGAATGTCAATCTAGTTTGACCGATGTATATTTTACCATTTAAATTGTTAGTTGCTTTATAAATTAACATGTTTTCACTCTTAACAATATGCTTCACTATACAATTTTTTAATATTATTCATTACATCATCAGTCGGTTTTTCTAAATGCATGGGATGTAATTGAAATTGGCGGCCAAATGAAATATTCGAAAGTGTAATTGGTGCCTTTGTTTTAAACCATTTTAAAAGTTCTATGCCGTCTTCCCAAGTTGGGAGATGTTCAATTACATCGCAACAAGTTATCACATCGTAGCTTCTATCTTCAAATTGTTCTTTGTAATTTTCAACGTCTAATTTAATTAAATTCACATTTATATTTTTACCCATTTCAATTAAAGTCTGTAATCTATAATATGCAAAAGCATACGTCTGCCCGGGCACATCTGTCCCAATTACAGTTGCATCTTTATCGATTATGTCTCCGATTTGAGTAAGCAAATATCCTGAACCTGTACCCCAATCTAGAACATTTTTTACACCTAACAATTTGATTCGTTCAGCTAATTTATTGTCTGCTTCTGCTAGAGAATAAATGTATTTGCCCGAATGCGCGCTGAAAGAATCGTATATATAGAAATCAGTCTCAGAGTAGAAACGCAAATAATCTACAGGAGTTTTTAGTTCTTTCCAAGTCTTTTTCAAATCGTCATGTCTAGTTTCAATCTTACTAAGTACTTCTTTTTCGGTTAAGTCCAAAAAGCTACAAAGTATTCCAAGTTCTACGTGCCAATCAAACATTTTATCACTTCATAAATTATTTCTTACTTTATTTACGACTTCTACAACATTTTTAAGTTCATAATCCCATATAACAATACATTTCCATCCATATTTTGCAAAATAATTAATTCTTTCTTGTTCATCTTCAGGTTTATGCCAATAACTTCCATTAATTTCAACACAAATTTGCCTACCGTCATTAATTATACCATCAGGATTTTTATTCCCGATTAAAAATGAACCGTCTCCACAATATTTAAATGGAAGTTTATATTTAGCACATATTATATTAAAAAAAGTATTTTCTATAGAAGTTGGTTTTATCATTAATGCTTCAAGTATTAATTGTGTTTGTTTTTCTCTATATTCTATATTTTCCCAACGTTTTTTGCTTAATATTGACATCAGTTCGAGTGTGTTATCGCTACATTTGTGACCTAACGCAAATTTGTTGCCTAACATACGTTGACGTAATTTTTCTCTACTTTTTTCTGACATAGGATGTTCTATTCGACCTTTTATGTGTTTTGCTTTACTTTCTTCAGTCTGTGGAACACCCTTTTTAGCTGCTGATATTTTTTTCTTTATTTCGTTAGCTTTTTCTATACCATATAAATCTATAAAAGTTTTACCTGTTTTAATCTCTTTAAGACGTTTAGAAATTTTATTTTTCTTTTCTTCTGAACAATGTTTACCCTTCATACTTCTAGGATGACCGTGTATTTTACCACACTTTAAACACGGCGTATCTGTTCTATTATGACCTAACATTCCCTTATGATTCTTTTTTATATTTTCTATAGTTTTTAAAGAACGCTTTTTACCTGTATTCTTATTAGTTATTTTAGATGAAATTTTATTCGCACGTTCTTCACCGTAAAGTTCTTCATAAGTTCTGTCTTTTTGAAAATTAAATTTTCCGTTTGGATATAATTTTTTATATTCAAATATAGTAGTATTATGTGATTTTAAATGTTGAGCATTTATAAACACAAATCTTCTATGACAAATTTCACATTCAACAGTGTCTTTTAAATTATCGACCATAATACAACCATGATAAACTTATTTATTGTATCTACGCGCCAGTATATAAATATTACATATTTTTAATGCTAATTCGCGATAGACATCGTAAACTTAAAGTTCTGAAAAATCTTTATGCCTCAACGTTTTTCGTGTGCCTATAGATGAAGACTGAACGATTCGTGACTCAGTACATTAAACTATATTAACTTAATACCGTTTTCATTTCAGTCTACGCATTCTTGCGCACAGTTTTCAGATAAACACTATAAAATCAATAAAATGGTATAAGAATAATAAAAACAATAAAGTATATATACTATTACGCGCATTATACAAACTAGAAGATTAATATGACAAAATTTTTACTATTAGCCGATTTGCATTCAGGTTTTGGAATTAATACTAACAATATTATATGGATGTGTTTACAGCGCGCTAAAAAGAACAATGTTGATTGTGTAATTGTTGCAGGTGACTTGATATCGCATGACCAGAATCAATGGGAGCCAATTTTAAAAATGTTGCGCGATGAATTCCCGTCAATACCTATACTCTTCGTGATGGGGAACCATGATTATTGGTCTGATAGAACGCAAACGTTCTTGCAAATGGAAGTTAGACGACAACAATTGTTTAAAAAATACAATATACATAACCTCGAAGAATGTGACTATAAGATAAACAATATTAATATAATGGGATACGGGGGATGGTATTGGTTAGACTTCCCACCAAGCAACGATTGCAATTTCATACATAAAACAATTGAAGGGATACCATTCAACGATTATCTATTTGCAAAAGCTAGAAAAAGCGTCGATAGAATAGTTAATGGCATAAAAAATAGTAAAAAGACTATAGTTGTTTCACACTTTTTGACTAATGATGAATCAATGGGCACTCTTAGTGAATTCAAAGATAGAATAATTGACGCTAACAATGGCAAATTGATGCTCGTGTATGGACATATTCATCGAGAGATAATAGAACATAAAAAAGATTATGACATGTATGTTGTCGGTGCAGATTATAATAAGCCACAATATTTGATTGTTGATTTTTAATATTATATTTTGTATTTTATATAAATATAGTAAAGTATTTATACTCATACATGCTTACATTTTTATAACATGGAGGTAAAAGTATGAAAACTATAGCATTAGAAGAAATGCGTGAATACGCTAATAAAGAAACGAGAATGTATATAATAGAACTACCAAACAGCGTCAGTCGTAAAAAGTTCGACTTAGAGTGGGACATTCTTGTAGACGATAATGAAGAAGCATCAATACAAACATTAGTACGTGAAACAGTAAAACGGTTAGGTGGCAAAGTCATAAAAGAAAAATTGACATGCTGGCATAACTATTAAGTTTATTATCTTTTTTTTTGTAAAAATTAGAAGCTGATTAAATGGTTTGTATAACAAGAGTCGTCGAATATAAAGTATATTATGGCAAATCTGAAGATGATATGTATAATGACGTTCGTATTGTAATTAGAAGTGAAGCACGAAAACTTTTAAAAAATCCACCTAAAGAATTAGCTGCTATATCTAAAGTAACACGCGTATGGAAAGACGAATTAGACAATAGAGACGGTAAATATTATCCTCAGATACAGGAAGAACATGAAGAATTTTTATTTGAAAGATTCGTGTGATATGTATTTTACAAGAATACATGTATTTTTGTAGAAAACATTAATTAAACGTAAATAGTCGTCTTATCTGACGTTGAAGCATCGTAACTGTAGTCGCCGAAGTATAAGTATATATTACATGGTGGATTACGATTTTGAATGTTGACAGTCTATAAGTACGTCGCTGTCGCGTTCAATTAATTTACTTTGTCGCTTTAACAAATAGATAAACAGTTACTGCAATAACAGTAAACACAATAATTGATGCAAAAATAGGTATTTCAGGCACTTTATTTTCTTGTACTTGCATTGTATCAAAGTTCTGAAGTATTCCTTTTATAACACTGTACGTCTCTTTTAAATTTATGATATTTAAACTATCGACTGTAGCATAATCTTTGTTGATATAAGCATCATATATAGGTTTTGTCGATATCGATACAAACTTAGCTAAATCCCAGCAAGCTTGATTGACATTTGTAACATTTTTAGCTGGTACATCCTTTATTGTGTTAGCATAAATTTCTGCTTTAGAATCAATATAATTTTCAATCGGATTATGTATAGTTTGATATGTCAAATTAGAAGTAGTGTGCCATGGCATTCCACAATCTTCTACAAAATGTAATCCCCAGCTCAAATATAAATATTTTTTAGCAATATCTTTTTCTTGTATAGCTAAGTTAATAAAATAAGTAGCGAGATATGGCGCGTAACCTATATTTGAATCTACTAAAGCAGCATGCTCTTCTTGATATTTACCTATTATAGCAAATTCGTCTGGGTCGTTTATATGTTTACTTAAAATTGATGATGGACTATCTTCAGGCACTATTTTAGTTGACCAAAAGGGATTCTGTCCTGTAGGTGCATGTACGACTAAACTTTCATTTAAAGGTGCATTAGAAACATTAATCAATTTAGTTACGTCTTCGTGTGTTATTGCTCCATATGAAGGTTTTGGTTGTTCTATTATATTTTGTGATGCCATAAATAATCATCAATTGAAATTTATTGCAACCCAGCCAGGTACGACTGCTGCACCTGCTAATGCTGATGCTATTGGGCCTGGATTAAGCGAAGGTCTTTGTGCAAGAGTTTGGAATAATCCACATTGTATATTATCTGCTAATGCACCTCTTATTTGGAAAGGTGTAGTTGCTTGACATCCAAGTACTATCCATATATTATCTCCAGGTTGCGAATTTACAGTTAAAGGTATATTTACTTTTTTAATTCCTGTCGTGTTGAATGTACCTGAAACATCAGCATATCCAAGTCGAACTAAATCTGTTACTGCTGCAAATAGTTTAGGTGTACCTTTATAAATAGCAACTTCAGCCCACGTTATTGTTGCAACACCTGTAGTAACATTTACTAGTAAATCTATACTATTTCCTGAAAAAGGTGCTACTCCCATAAAATAACAATGGCATGTAGCTGAAGCAAACGCAGTTACAGTCGTAATATTTGTAGCATCTTTTAGTGGATAAACTATTAAAGGTGCTGCTCTAACTATTGTACTTCCGCTAGTTTTAGAAATACCCATAGAATCTGTTACAAACCAACCTGTTTCTTGTTTATAGTGTAATGTTTCATATGGCGCTAATGTAGTCTTTATTATTAATCTGTAAGTTCCATTATTATTAAGTCTTACATATATAGTAACAGATGAAGTGTCTGCATTATATATGCTTATAGTTTTTACTTGACGTTGTACACTCGAGTCTGGAGCACCGACCATTGTTATAGGTGTAGTATTGTTTGTTTCTGTATCAAAACCTTTAGGAGTAGCTGTCGTTGAAGTATGGTCTACTAAAAATACTACAATTTGGGGTTGATTTGCAGTGACTATTGCACCGAGATATATTTCGAGTGATTTTGTCGTAGTATCAAGTAACATCTCACACACCTAAAAATACTCTACTCATCACTTGACCGTGAGTTAAACCACTACCACCAACATCACTTACTATATTGCTACCAGAACGTTTTAAATATTGACCATCTATAATGTTTGAAACTGTAAGTACAGTAGGCTCTGAAGTTTCTAAAATCTTTTTAGTTATATTTATCGGAAAATCTTCAGATGGCATTTATATACCTCATGCTTGTTTCTTAGTGAAGAATTGATAATCATATGTACGATTAACGCCTGCAGTTTGTTGTAACGTGACTTTAATTTTATATCGTGCCCAATGTGTATCAATTTTTAATAGCGGAGTAGACTGAGCACCAGAATATGTTTCTTCAGCGTATTTAACGTAACCACCGCTTGATTTTATTTGTATATACTGTCTAGCAATTACAGTATCGCCACCTGCTAAACCAGTTAAATCAATCGAACCTTCTAATCTACAGACTTTTGGTAACGCACTATAATCTTTTTCGACTACAGTCATTTCATTACCATCAGCAATATTTGAACCTTCGACAGGTGCATCGTCGATGAGTGAACTATTTATTCTATCACCATCTATTTTAGTAGCACCTGCTAAAATGTCGCTCGCAGCAACTGTAGACCTTGAAGATATAGTTTCGTCTATTTTAGAACCATCTATTTTATTTTCAGTATTTGTAAGTATGTCAGCAGGAGTTGCTCTTGCAGCAATACTCGCATCGATTAACGAACCATCTACTTTATCATCTGGGTCTGCAAGTATATCTGCGGGTGCAGCTCTAGTAGAAATTTGTGCATCAATGTTTGCACCTGCTATTTTAGTAGCATCTGAAAGTACTGCATCACGTATTACATTATTTGTATCATCATTCAAATTTCTTGTAGCATATGTCCAAACATCTTCTGGCTTACCTTTTTTAGGAAAATCTACCAATTATATCACCTCAATCTGCTATAAACCACTGATAAGAGTATTCTTTATTTACTCCTGAAATCTGTTGAATAGTGACTTTCATTCCATGCATTGCTACTTTCATTTCTACATATAACAATGGATTATCTAATGGTAATTCATATGTTTCTTCTGCGTATTTTCTATATTCACCATTAGACTTTACTTTAATATAATGTCTAATTGTTACTTTATCTCCTTCTTTCATATTAGACAAATCTACTACACCTATAGCTTGAAACGGTTCATCATGAATCTTTTCGAACATCATCTGCTCAGTACCATCAGTATTTAAATCTCCTTCTAAAGTTATATCGTAGTCTGAACATTGACCTTTTTCATATAAATAATCTATTTCACTTTTAGTTCTATTCCAATTAGAAGGATTTCTACGCATTTGTGTAAATCCTGACTTTTCAATGTTGTTATTTGCATTTAAAGAACCTTGTAAATTATTCATCAATGCTAGATTTGCTAATTCTAAAGTTCTTTGATTCATTTAATGTAACTCCACGATATCGACCATTTTACCTGTAACTGAGTCGTATTCAAAATGTGTTATATTCTTTCTACTCATAATTAGCCACGTAAATAATACTCCTAACGCAACGCCAATTATGCCTGATGCTATAACATCATTTTCTATTTTCATATATTAAACCATATCCTTCTAAATCTTGTTGGTATATATGTTAAATCTGTATATACTATATAATTGTTAGTTGAAGGTTGATAATACAATGGAAACATTTGTGTAGGTACATTGCCACTAAACTTAACCCAATTTCCACCATTATACTTATACCAAGCACCACCTTCTAATCTAGCATATAATTCTGGCATTTAATCACCTTTTAGCTCCAATATCGTACATTGGTCGTCTTATAGTCATTGTATATAATACAAATGATTCGTTGTTAGGATTTATCTGAGGAATTATTTTTTGCAACGTACCTACAACTGTTCCGCCAATTATCAAAAGACCCACCCAGACTGCTGGATGAAGTGCTCCTAATGTTAATACTATATTACTCACCTCTATTTAGTAATCGTACCCCACAATAAACAACCTAAACCAGAAACAATTAATGCATCTGGGATTGTATATGGCAATGGTGAATCTGGGTCATGTTGAGAATTGTACATAGCAGTTCCAACAAGATATATTCCACCTGCAATAAGAAGAATTGTTCCTGCAGTAAACAATGCTTTTTTCTTATATTTTAACATTTTTAATCACACATTACGATTTTACTTGATAACCTTGAGCTCTCAATGTGTCAAACTGTTGCTGTGTTAAAGGTTGTCCACCATGTCCCATCATACCACAAATATATATTGCATGACTTATCATATCCCAGCAATATTTTGTTAATGGTTGATTTTGTGACTGATTCTGTACAACTTGAACATTAACAGATTTAACAGTTATAGCTTTAAGTTTACCTGATTCTCTAAACACGTTTGTCATTTAATTTAAACCTCCTTTATTTGTCATTGGTGGACAATAAAACCAACTTCCGCCTGAACCCCACATGAAAAAACATTGAGATGTTACTTTAACTTCTGTTCCATCAGGTTTAAGAACAGTAGAACCTGCTGGTATTACATATTTATTTCCAACCATGTTTATAGGGCTATTTGATAATACTTTATAACCCCCACCAATAGGTACATATTTTGATGCTTTAGTATTACTTTCTGTTTGACGTTGTACTGTTCGCTGTTCTTGCTTTGAAATTGGAATTGGCTGTTGAACTCCGCCATGAATTATTTTTACTTCAAATTTTTCTTTTATCAATTTTTTTATGTTTAACATTTTAATCACCATACATATTGACAATCCCAGAAACCGCCACCTTGATGTTCACAAATTAAATATCCAGTAGGCTGTACTGGAATTTGTACACCTTGTTTATCAATGATTGTAGTCCCTAATGGAATTTTATTTTTGCCTGGTACTAAATTATAACTTGCAGGCAACGTAATTGTATAACCATTCTTAGTTGTTACTACATTGAAAGTTTTAGTTTCTTTAGCTTTATTAGCAGGTGTCATCGGTACTTTCTGTATTTTAGCTATAAACGTTTGTCTAACTGCTCCAATTGGCATATTTTTCACATCCTTTTTTTAATCTATTATTCCTTTTTCTTTATTTTGCGGTCACCCGGACACTTTATCAACCCTTTGCCCAAT
>Ga0315274_10014798_pt1 | contig 11060 bp, 6 predicted proteins | sample YL17G02_20_MG_FD_203700 | JGI IMG/M metagenome (GOLD analysis project Ga0315274, IMG submission 203700) | Sediment microbial communities from Yellowstone Lake, YNP, Wyoming, USA - YL17G02_20 | ecosystem: Environmental > Aquatic > Freshwater > Lake > Sediment | place: USA: Wyoming | collected...
ATCGACAGCTTGCTCCCGGAAGCGACGATAGATGCCGATGGTTCCCTGGCGGCAAGTGGCGTCACAGTTGAACAAGCGGTAGCGGATCTGAGGCGACTGGGAGAGTTGATCTGCACGCGTCGGCCAGAAGATGTGGATGCACTGGCCGACATGCACTTACGCTATGTGGGTGGCTGTGCTCCGGAGGCAGGACAGAAGGCCACGGTGGCCTATCGTCTGCGGCTGCTGTTCCTGGACCGCTGGAATCTGTGGTCCCGTCTGACACGATACCGTAGTTGGCGTGGACCCCACAGAGAGACCCTAGACGGCACCAACAACGGTGCGGAACGTGCCATTGGCTGGTGGGTCAAGGAGCGTTATCGCACCATGCGCGGCTACAAGCGCGTCAAGTCAGCGGTGAATGTCAGTCGGCTACTGGCTTGGTGTGGCAACCACCTGAACCGAGGCGGTGCTGACCTGTCGTCTCTCGTCGCCTAGAATCCAGGAGAACCCTGGGCTCACTGTGCCCCTGCGTACCCTTTACCAAAGTCCGAACGGTCACCAGATAGAGCGGAACCTTGACAGCGTCGTGGATCCGTGCTATAATTGAGCTTGTACGTACAAGTCTACAAGCTGGCTGCGGCCCGGCGATCGTGCCAAGGCGCTTCTCTGTCCCGGCTGCGAAGATGGTAGAAGCAGCCTTGCCAGCGCCCCTCACACATGTTGCCCTTTGAGGTGGATCGTGGTGGACCTTCACGCCCATTTCGATACCATGTGTCGTCAATACTCCCCCCAGGCTCTACCCTTGTCTATTCACCAGCTCATCGACCGCATGGATCGAGGAGGCTCGGCGCACCTGTCTGGCCAAGCTTCGCCTACCTCGGCCATCCTGTTCTGCACGCTAAGGGCGTGAAGTATCTGAACATACTGTAGCCGTGTATTGGACGCCCCGGTCGCAGTGATGGGTCTTCGGAGCCCGTTTGGTCAGTGCCCACTGTAAGGCACTCGCCGCCAGGCATGGTTATAGACTGTGCCCCGGGTACCATCCGCTTTCCTGGACTGATTGTTCATGCACTCTCGTGGTTGCCCAGTCTCTGGGGCACTTTTACTGGGATGCAGTCAGTCCAAGATCGCAGTGGCGTCTCGGAAAGGAGGTGATAGCCAGGAACATGGTAGTCTGTTGTCCAGGCCCTGGGCCGGTTCACGCCACATCGAGGACTTGGTGCCCGATGGCTTACGGCTTCTATGGCCTGGGACTCGGGTCAGTGTAGCGCAATGCCAAAAAGGAGTGATGAGATGAGCGCGCGCAAGATGTCACGTCGAGAGTTCTTGTATGTCGGAGCCGCTGCTGCGACAGGAACGGTCCTTGCTGCCTGCCAGCCTCAGACGGTTATTGTCAAGGAGACGGTCGAGGTCGAGAAGGAAAAGGTCGTCAAGGAGACCGTCGTCGTCCAGAAAGAGGTGGTCAAAGAGGTCGAGAGAGTGTCGGCTCGGCAAGCTCCAATGCTGCAGGATCTGGTCAAGGCCGGCACGCTGCCCCCGCTGGAAGAGAGGATACCTATGCAGTCTCTCGTCATCGGCCCGGGGATGCTGATGCCAGAGGAGCACCTGCCGCTTGAGATCGGGCAGTACGGGGGAGAGATGAGGAGCCCCTCTTCCACCAAGGCCACTTTCACCAATGGGATGATCCATACCCTCGAGCCCATCCTGGACGTACCGGAGCTGGAAGGCCCCATCTATTCAAGCGTCGTTAGAAGCTACACGGTGGAGGAAGATGGCAAATCCTTCGTTTTCAACATGCGAGAGGGCATGAAGTGGAACGATGGAGAGCCAGTGACCACCGAGGATGTCCTGTTCGCCCATGAGTCTGTGATGCTCAACCCAAAGATCACCAAGACCCAGGAGGCCTACCTGAAGAATGGAGCAAAGCCTAGTGGGACTTTTATGAAGCTGGCGATCGAAGACGACTATCGATTTCGCGTCACTTTTGACGAGCCGTATGGGGCATTCCCTCGCCAGTTGACCAAGCCATGCCACTGGAAAGGGTACCAGGATCTGATCAAGCCCGCGCACTATCTGAAGCAGTTCCACGCCGATCATACTCCCCTGGCGCAACTGGAGCCGCTGATCAAGGCACAGTCTTTGGCAGCAGGTGAGTGGTGGACCCTCTTTACCTCGAAGGACATCAGTCGATGGAACACGTCTAATGCCATGGCAGTTGGCATGCCCGTTTTGGGTCCCTGGTTCATGAAAGAGGAAACCAGTGCTGGGACCTTGATCATGGAACGCAATCCCTACTACTGGAAATTGGACACAGAGGGCAACCAGCTACCCTACCTCGACCACGACAATGGCGTGATGGCCTCGAACAATGAGATGGCGCTCATGATGGTCATGTCGGGCGAGGGAGACCATACGTACGAGTATGCATACCTGCGAGACTACCCGCTCTACAAGCAGAACGAGGAAAAGGGTGGGTATGTGACCACGATTTACAAGATGCACCGGACGATGGTGGATCTGCAGCTCAACTTCACCCATAAGGACCCGGTATGGCGCCAGGTGGTGGGGGATCTCCGCTTCCGACAGGCCCTGACCCTGGCCATCAACCGCAAGGAGATGATCGACACCATCTATCTGGGATTTGCCGCACCTCCTACGGATATCCCCAGCGAATACGACCCCAAGAAAGCCGAAGCGCTCTTGGATGAGATGGGCCTCAACAAGCGGGATGCAGATGGCATGCGTTTGGGTCCCGATGGAAAGACGTTTGAGCTCCCCATCGAGCACTCTGCGCCGATGCCAGAGTTTGTCTCGACGGCCGAGTTGCTGGTGGAGCACTTTCGGGTAATAGGGATCAAGACGACGGTGAAGCAGATACAGGGCACGCTGCTCGGCGAACGCACCAATGCCAACGAGGAAAAGGCTACCCTGGGTTGGTGCTCTCACCCCGAAATGTGGTGCTATACATGCGGGAACTGGCCCTACGGGTACATGAACAGCTCCGCGCGGCTGTGGGTCACCTGGTATCAGACCGGCGGGAAAGAGGGCGAAGATCCGGAAAAAGCCGGAGACGTTGGAAAAGCGTACAAGCAGGCCGTTGACCTGATGCGCAAAACGGTGACGGTCCCGGAGCACGAGAGAGCCAAGGCAATAGAAGAGTACACCAAGGTCATCTACGACAGCATACTCCGTATCCCCACAGTAGGTGGTGGCAGCTACGCTGTGCTGGTCTCAAAGACTTTGGGGAATATCCCGACGGGTGGCTATGGAATCGCGGGTAACTTTTGCGGGGAGGTATTCTTTAGGAGGCAGTAGCACGGCACTGCCGGCAAGGGGCGGCGGGTAGACCGCCGCCCCTGTGGTCCCTCTGGCGGCTGACTTGGTCTCGGCAACGACTGCCAGCCAAGATCAACGACCCTTGAGGAAAGAAGGCCAGAGTGTCTCTTCTAAATTACGTCATCCGACGCGTTTTTCAGTTCATTCCGATGGTGGCCATTACCTCCGTCCTGATCTACTTTATCATCGAACTACCCCCCGGGGATTATTTGACCATGCACATCGTACAGTTACAGAATCAGGGCACCATCATTTCAGAAACCGAGATCGCCAGGCTAAAGGACCAGTATGGCCTGGACAAACCCTTGACCACGCGGTACCTCAGGTGGATCTGGAATATCGTGAGATACGGCGATTTCGGCAGGTCTTTTGACCTCAGCAAGCCGGTCAGTGAGGTCATCGGCGAGCGCATTGTTCTGACCATGGTCATATCCCTTTTTTCGCTGGTGTTCGTCTGGTTGGTGGCGATCCCCATCGGCATCTATAGTGCCGTTCACCAATATTCCCCCTTTGACTATGGCTTTACCTTTGTGGGTTTCATAGGCCTCGCTGTCCCTGACTTTCTGCTGGCCCTCTTGTTAGTCTATATATCATTCGCTTATCTCGAAAATCCCATAACCGGCCTTTTCTCACCCGAGTACTTGGATGCCCGGTGGAGCTGGCTGAAAGTGGGGGATATGCTCCGACACATCTGGGTCCCGGTGATCGTGATCGGCATGGGGGGCACGGCTTCGCTGATTCGCATCACGCGCGGGACCTTGCTGGATGAGCTTCGCAAGCCATACGTCATGACCGCGCGAGCCAAAGGAGTCCAGGAGACCAAGCTCCTGCTCAAGTACCCCGTGCGCATAGCGATTAACCCGCTGATCAGCACCATCGGTTGGCTGCTGCCGAGCCTGGTCTCCGGGACAGCTATAACCTCCATTGTTCTGAATCTCCCCACGATGGGACCTGTTCTGTTACAAGCATTGTTGGCTCAAGACATGTATCTGGCAGGGAGTTTCATGCTGATCCTGAGCGTCCTGACCATGATCGGGACGCTGCTCTCCGATATTCTCCTGGCCCTCGTCGATCCTCGTATCCGGTATGGGGGGGTATCAGAATGAGGCTGGCTCAGGATATGCAGAAGCAGCAAGAGGAAGCATACTATGTAGCCTCACAATGGCAACTGATCTGGTGGAAGTTCCGAAAGCACAGGCTGGCCATGATAGGTGCTCCTGTGCTTGGTTTCTTCTATTTCTTGGCCATATTCTGTGAATTCCTGAGCCCTTATACCTCGCTTACCCGCTTCCCCGAATACGTGGATGCCCCGCCGCAACGGGTACGCTTGTTCGGCCAAATCGCAGAGATTGGAGTTCGGCCTTTTGTCTATGGCTTGGCGCCATCAAGAGATCCGGTTACTCTTGCCAGACTGTATACCCCAGACAAGACCAGGATAGTCCCCCTGCGTTTCTTTGTGCGAGGCGAGCCTTACAAGTTCTGGGGGCTGTTCAGGACGAATCTTCACTTTTTTGGCGGGGAAGGTGAGCCCATATTCCTCATGGGCACAGATCCTCTGGGGAGGGATCTGCTCTCGCGCATTGTCCATGGGTCTCGTATCTCGCTCTCCATAGGCCTGGTCGGCATTTTCCTGACCTTCCTGATCGGCTTGACGCTGGGTGGCATTTCCGGGTACTATGGCGGAGTGGCTGACACGATCGTGCAGCGAACCATTGATGAGCTTCGCTCCATACCCACACTCCCGCTCTGGATGACATTGGCAGCGGCATTGCCCCGGAACTGGACGCCGACGAAAACCTACTTCGGCATCGTCGTGGTTCTGTCCGTTGTGGGATGGACAAGCCTGGCCCGCGTGGTAAGAGGCAAGTTCCTGTCCTTGCGGAATGAAGATTTCATCCTGGCAGCCAGGTTGGCCGGCGCCAGTGAGCCGCGCATCATAGCCAGGCATCTTCTTCCTTCTTTTATGAGCTATATCATTGTCTCGGTCACCCTATCCATACCCAACATGATCCTGTCAGAGACCGCCTTGAGCTTTATCGGGCTCGGGCTCCAGCCACCGGTGGTCAGTTGGGGAGTGTTGCTTCAGGATGCACAGCACCTGCGGGCTATGGCCCTTCACCCCTGGATCCTCATACCCTGCCTCTTTGTTATTGTCACTGTTCTGACGTTCAACTTCCTGGGGGATGGCCTGCGCGATGCGGCAGACCCCTATGGCAGGTAGGTAGCGCGCCCCAGTCGTAAGGGAGGATGTGAAGCGACGATTCGGCGATTCAGTGCACAACAAGGGCCATACGATACCCTCTCGGGCTTTTTCGGAGAACCAACATCGCATAGGAGGCACAGATGACAGACAAAACGAACGCAGCATGCTCTCTCGGTGGGCAGGGATACCCAGGGCATTGGGTGGGAAGGTTCATCTGGTCGCACGGCGAAGCGCACCCGTTCCACTTTTTCCTCATGGCGCGGCGCACCCTTCATCTGCAAGGGAATCCTCGCGCCGCCAGGTTGCTCATCACCGCAGACGACCGCTACCTGCTGTACGTTAACGGCAGGTACATCGGACGAGGCCCCGCGCGCAGCGACCCTCGCTGGAAATCCTACGACAGCTACGATGTGACGCGGGCTCTCCGTAGCGGGGACAATGCCATCGCCGTGCTGGCCTATCACTATGGGTGCCAGAACAACTACACCCGTGATGCCCGCGCCGGGCTGTTTGTCCAGCTAGAGATCACTGCCTCTGATGGGCATGTGCAGGTGATCGGGACCGACGGGGCCTGGCGGGTGCGGCCAGCACAGGCGTGGAACCGCGATGTTGGGCTCGTCAACTCGAACGTGGGCGTCACCGAAGTCTATGACGCGAACGCGGATGCGCCCGACTGGATGGAGCGGGGGTTCGACGACTCGGGCTGGGAGCACGCCTACGTGATCCCAGATACAGCCAGCCCGTGCAGTTACCTGGAACCGCGGCAGACCCCGATGATGCAGGAAGAGGAGATCTTTGCCACCCGGGTCATCGAGGTCGGAGAGATAATGGAACTGACGCGCATGGCCGCTGTGACCCAGGTCCCGGAACGACTGGCCGTGGAGCCTCACTTCCCGAAAGAGTATACCCGCATTGACAACGTGGATGCGCTCCTGCGCGCCGACGGGCAGGTTGCGCAATTGCAGAGTGCCCCCTACCGGCCTGGGGACCCTGTCGACAAAGGGGTGCGATCTCCCTACCTGGTCATAGACTTTGGTCGGCAAGTGTTCGGCTTTCCTCGGGTTCGGATGGAAGGGCCCGGCGGAGCGATCGTAGAGATGGCGTACGGGCCAGAGCTGATCGGCGGGCGCATCTTGCCACTGGCGGGCGGCGTCAAGTACGGCGATCGGTACGTGATGCGCGCCGGCAAGCAAACGTGGCAGACCTTCGAGTACAAGCAGTTCCGCTACCTGCAGCTTGTCGTTCGCGGCGCGGATAGCCCTGTCTCGGTGGACTCGATCAGCCTGGTGGCCTACAACTATCCTGCCGAAAGGAGAGGGAGCTTTGAGTGCTCCGATTCGATCCTGGCCGGGCTCTGGAAGGCTGCAGTGGATACTACCTACCTGCAGATGGAGGACACGATTGTCTGCGACGCCTTTCGCGAGAGGTGCGCGTGGGGAGGGGACGGCGCGCATGGCCTGTACGCGATCTGGGCTGCCTTTGGAGATATGGCCATTTCGGATTGGCACTTCCGCCTGCTGTCACGAGGCCGGCTGGCAGACGGCATGCTGAGGCAGCTTTACCCCGGAACGGAAGCAGGACTGGAAGGCAGAACAGAGCCCAAGAAAGCTACCGCCTACGAGAACCCGATGAACATCCCTCAGCATGCGCTCGTTGTCGCGGTGATGCTAACCGGGGACTATTACCAGCATTTTGGGGGCCGAGAGTTGGTCAAGGACCTCTATCCGACCTTGGCCGAGTTGGTCGGCTGGTGCGAGAGACACGCGGACGACACGGGTCTCCTCTACAACCTGCCGAACTGGCTCTGGGCCGATTGGGGCCCAACGGAGATGCGTGGGGCCAACTTTGAGACGAATGCCCTCTACCTCCACATATTGGACAACATGAGCGGGATCGCTGGGGACCTGGGCAAGCATGAGGACACGCCCAAGTGGACGGCCGAGGCAGACCGGGTCAGGGCCTCCCTTCGGCAACTGCTCTGGAACCCGGCGGCGGGGCTGTATGTGGATAGCCTGCTGGAGGGGGGACAATCCTCTGCCATCACCGAAGTGGCCAACGGGATGGCCCTGCTGTGGGGGATCGCCACTGAGGAGCAGAGGCCAGCGATCGTGCGCGGGCTCACACAACCTGCGGACAATATGGTTGAGGCAACGCCCCTGTTCTACTACTATGTCCTGGAGGGGTTGATCAAAGCGGGCGCGGACGAGGCGGCACTCCGGGGAATGCGGGATCGGTATGCCCCCATGATCGAGTCCTCCGACGCCCCCACCGTGTGGGAGTTCTGGAGGCCCTACATCCGCGAGCGCGGGGCGAATTTCGGCCACGAATTCGGCAATGGCGAGCTAGCCGGCCTCGCTCACAGCGGAGGAGTGGGGCCAGCCTGGACCCTGTCCAAGCATGTCTTGGGGGTATATCCGGTGGGGCAGGGGTTCAAACAGTGCCGAATTGAGCCGCACCCGGGGCATCTGGAGTGGGCGCGCGGCGTCTTTCCTTCCGTCCGAGGGGATATCGAGGTGGCGTGGAAGCAGGAGGGAGAGCGATTCGTCCTGGACGCAGCCCTGCCAGACGGACTGGAGACTGGGCTGACCCTGGCGCGCGATGGTTCTCGAGACATGCTCCTCATCCACAACGGCAAGCGCTTTGAGCTTCCGGTAGGGGCAAAGACAGTCCCCGGCGTGGAGCTTTCGCAGGAACGGATAGGGATCACCGTGGTTGGCGGTCGCCACCACCTGGAGCTAACCCCCCAATAGCTCAACCCTGGAATCCACAGTGGGACAGCTGCCCTTGCCCCCACAGTTTACGCTCCGAAGGGCGAGTACCTGGGTTTCTATGGTCTGGTAGGTGGCAAGGCCACCTACCAGACCCCTTTGCAGTCTCCCCTCCTCGGTCTATACAACGGCGGCGGGAAGGGGAGAAGGGTGAGCCCTACCCAGCGAAGGTCCGAACCCATTTTGCCCTGGATGAGCAGTGTACCCCGGCGCTTGCCAACCGGTGTAGGAGGAATGGAGGTAGTCGATGAACCACCTGGACCGCTTTCTCGCGCTGATGGAGTACAAGCCCGTCGACCGCGTCCCCAACTGGGAATTGGGTGCCTGGCCCCAGACTCAGGTGCGCTGGGAACAGGAAGGCCTCGATCCAACATCCCTGCATTGGCAGTGGTTTCCAGGCGAGAGAGCGTTGGGCATGGATCCCAGAGAGTTCATCTTTTTCCGGGGCGAGATGGTGCCTCCCTTCGAGGAAGAGGTTTTGGCGGAAGATGAGCGAACGGTGACCATGCGTGACCGGCGAGGCCGCATCCGCAGAGCGCTCAAGGAAGGAGCCGTGAATGGCGCCAGAATGTCGATGGACCAGTACATCGGCTTCCCCGTGCATACCATGGCAGACTGGCAACAGATCAAGAGACGATTCGACCCCTCCAGCCCCCAGCGGTATGAGCCCAACTGGCAAGAGCTGCGCGTTCCTGGGTGGCGCGATCGCCAGCATCCGCTGATCTTTGCCCCCAACGGTGCCACAGTAGGCTTCTATTGGTCCGCCAGGGAGCTGATGGGCACTGAGGGGCTATCGTACGCCTGGTATGACCAGCCGGAGCTGATCCACGATATCATGGAGTCCCACGCCGATTTTCTGATCGAGGCCGTACGCCCGGTCCTGGCGCACACCACAGTCGACTATGTCTGCTTCAACGAAGACATGGCTATGAAGTCGGGTCCCCTGCTCAGCCCACGCACATACCGGGAGTTCATCTTTCCCCGCCTGAAGCGCGTGATCGAGCACTACAAGGCTCACGGCGTGCACTATATCGCGATCGATACCGATGGAAACCCGGAGGCCCTGATCCCGCTCCTTCTCGACGCTGGCGTGGACGTCATCTGGCCTCTCGAGCGCGCCGCCGACCAGGATCCGTTGCGTCTTCGTCGCCAGTACGGCCAGAGTCTTCGGCTCTGGGGCGGTGTGGACAAACGCGTCCTGGCCCAGGGGCCGGAGGCAATCGACGCCCATTTGCGGACCCTCATCCCCCTGATCGAGGAAGGCGGCTTTATCCCCTCGATCGACCACACGGTTCCACCAGACGTCAGTTGGCCCAACTTCCAGCATTACCTATCCAGCAAGCAAAAGCTGCTCTGTGGCGAGCTCTAGCCCCGTTCCTGTGCCAGGTGGTCGGATGACATCCGACCCTGTGACCGCCTGCTGCTGCTTCCCCAACTACCACGTCGGTCCACGCTGTGAAGGCGATTGCCCAAACGAACCGCAAAGATGTTCTAATTCCTGTCAAGTAGCTGAACCTTATAGACAAACCGAATAAGAGTCGTACAATATAGGTATGGCGAGACGACAATTCCAACTAAGCGAAGAGCAGGTCAAAGAACTGGCAAACGCGTACACAAACTGCAAGGATGGTGCGACACGCACCCGCTATCAAGCTGTGCGGCTGTATGGCACGGGCTATCCAGTTAAGGAGGTGATAGAGATCACTGGATGTAGCCGCAGTAGTCTGATGGAGTGGTGCCGGGCGTACCAGACCGACCGCGCAGTCAGCTTGATCGACAAACGTCAGGGTGGCAATCGTGCCAAGCTCAAGCCTACACAAGTCGAGGAGCTGCGCAGGCGTCTGCGGCAGTACGCGCCAGCACACCTGTTTGGCGCCACTGCTGCCACAGCGGATGGGCAGTTCTGGACGGTGGAGGATCTACAACGCGCGATCCAGCAATGGTATGGGGTGTGTTACCAGAGTCGTAGTTCCTACCATCGGCTGTTTGACCTATGTGACTTCAGTTACCAGCGCCCGGCCAAGGTGTACAAGTCGCGCTCGGAAGCCAAGATGGCTGAGTTTGAGGAACAGCTTGAAAAAAAAGTCATAGCCACCGTTCAGGAATCGCCCCAGACCGTTTTCTTGACCGAAGACGAAACGGCGTTGTATCTCTAAGCCACGACTACGGCGGTGTGGGCTGCTCGTGGTCAGACTCCAGTGATCCGTGCTCACCCAGGACGGGAGAAGGTGAGCTTCTATGGCACATCGAACCTGCACACCGGTCGGGAAATCGTGACGCACTCGGCAAAGATGAATGCAGAAGCCAGCGCTCAACACTTGGCACAGATTCTGGAAGCAGTGCCAGACGTACCCATTGTTCTGCTGTGGGACCGAGCACCGTGGCATTCCGGGCAGGTGATACGTGACCTTCTGGCAGCGAATCCGCGCATAACGGTGCACCGATTCCCTGTCGCGGCCCCAAAGCTAAACCCTCAAGAGCACGTCTGGAAAGCAACACGCCGTGCCGTCAGTCATAATCACACCATCCCACGCCTCCCTGACTTGGCGGATCGGTTTGAGTCGCATCTGAAGGCCAACACCTTCAAAAGCTCGTTCCTGGATCGCTACGGGTTCAACGCCCTTTGTCCAATGTCTAGATGATTTGAGACCCTTTCATAATCCGGAATAACGTTTGGATCCCCCTGTGTGAAGGAGTAAGATGCTGGTAGGAAGAACAGCACTCACCTGACACAAGGGGGACAGACATGAGTATACTCCAATGGGTCGCAA
>Ga0315274_10014799_pt1 | contig 11059 bp, 6 predicted proteins | sample YL17G02_20_MG_FD_203700 | JGI IMG/M metagenome (GOLD analysis project Ga0315274, IMG submission 203700) | Sediment microbial communities from Yellowstone Lake, YNP, Wyoming, USA - YL17G02_20 | ecosystem: Environmental > Aquatic > Freshwater > Lake > Sediment | place: USA: Wyoming | collected...
TGCTCCTCATCACCGGCGACTCCGCCTTCGGCTTCAACCTTCAGGAGCTGGAGACGGCCTACCGCGAGAAGATCCCCGTCATCTGCCTGGTGTCCTGCGACTACCGCTGGGGGATGGAGGTGCCGGGTCAGCTAGTCAGCCTGGGCCTGGAGAACCTCATCGGCGTGGACCATTCCCGCGCCCGCTACGACAAGGTAGCCGAGGCCTTCGGCTGCTTCGGCGCCTACGTCGAGGACCCGGCCGAGATACAGCCGGCCCTGGCGGCGGCCGTGAGGTCGGGCCTGCCGGCGGTGATTCAGGTGGTGGTGGACCAGGGGGCCAATGTGCTGCCGCCGGGCCTCGTGGAGTACGCCGAGGCCCTCGGCGAGGTCTAAGGGCTACCGCGCCGCCTCTCGGCTGCGGACAAGGAGGACGGGCGTCCCTGCCTGGCGCAGGACCTGGTCGGCTGCGCTGCCGAAGACCAGGCGGAGCAGGCCGCTGCGGCCGTGAGTGGACATGGCGATCAGGTCCATGGCGTGGCCGTGGGCGTATTCGACGATGGCGTCGCCTGCCACACCCTCCAGGATCTCCGCCCGCACCTTGATCTTCTGGGCCTTCAGGCGACCGACGACCTTTTCCAAGTAGGAGCGGGCGTCCTCTCGCTCCGCCTTCAGTGCCTCCGAGGCAGCCTCCACTCCGACGGCGGCGGCAGCGCCGGTCGGTTCCAGGCCGGCGGGCATGGTCCCGGCGACCAGCTTGGAGAGGGGCGCTATGACCTGGATCAGGGTCACCTCCGAGTCGAAGCGCTGCGCCAGCTCCTGGACGTAGGGTAGGACCACCTCCGCCAGCTTCGAGCCGTCCAGGGGCACCAGGATCTTGCCGTACACGCAGCCCCCCTTGCTAGGTTCTGGGCGCCCGCGAGGGACGCCCCTACGATGCCGCCTGACTCATCTCCCGCGCCGAGGGCATTGTAGGGGCATCGCGCTGCGCACCGCAACGGTAATAGTAGGGCGCGGGCCTACACGGCGGCCACCAGATCGGCTACCATACCAGCGCGATGCTCCCGGAAACCTTGATACGGACGAAGGCGCCCGAAGTCGCCGACCAGATCCTCCGCATTGGCGCATCTGCCCACAATGAGGAGGAACTGCGCATCGGTGTCGCTGCCCTCCTCAGAACCTTTGCCTCAGAAATAGGCATCTCTCTTGAAGACCGCCACGAGTACAACATCGCCCGTGGGCGCGCCGACTCCACGTACGGCCGCCTGGTCATCGAGTACGAGCACCCCCACGCATTCACGGACAGAAACGATAGCCTCTGGAACCGCAGAGCAATCGAACAAGTGAAGGGCTACCTGAAGGGGTTGGACAGGGAAGAAGGGCGGTCGCCGGCGCGCATGCTGGGCGTCTGCCTCGACGGCACACGAATGATCTTCGTGAAGTACCGTGAGGGCAGGTGGCAGGAGGAACCGCCTGTCGCGGTCTCCGCTCGCTCTATCGAGCAGTTCCTTCTGCGCCTGGCCTCGCTTGCGCCACGGGGAAAGGCGCTAACCGCGGAGAACCTCTTGCAGGACTTTGGCCCGGACGCCGACCGTCCCGGTCCGGCCTCTGTTAAGGTGCTCTACGGCAAGCTCCGGGACATCACCAACAGCAAGAAGGTGAATACCCTCTTCCTCCAGTGGGACACGATGTTCGGCCAGGTCAGCGGATATGACGCGGCCTCCGCTGAGCGGCTCATTCAGCCTCTGGCCCACCAGTACGGCATCTTCGACTCGAAGATTCACCCTGGCAAGTTCCTGTTTGCCCTGCACACGTACTACGCAGCCTTCATGAAGCTCCTGGCGGCCCACATGGTGACACTTCAGAGGACAGGGGTAGCGCGCCTTGGGCAATGGCTAACTATGCCCGCTCGGCGGTTCATGGAGGAGCTGCACCGCCTGGAAGATGGCGATATCTTCCGGGACGTGGGCGTCCGCAACTTCCTCGAGGGAGACTTCTTCCGCTGGTACCTGGAGATATGGGACGGCAAGCTGGACGACGCCCTGCGCGGGATCGTCCAGGCGCTCGACGCGTACGACCCCGATACCCTCCGCGTTGAGCCGGAAGAAGCGCGCGACTTGTTGAAGCAGCTCTACCAGGGTCTCCTTCCCAAGGAGCTGCGGCACGGGCTCGGCGAGTACTACACGCCGGACTGGCTGGCAGACCTGGCTATCGACGAGAGCGCCTATGACGCCGACCCGGACACCCGCGTGCTCGACCCGGCGTGCGGCTCCGGCACCTTCCTTGTCCTGCTCCTGCGCCGGGCCATCGCTGCCGCGGCAGAACGTCAGATGCCGGAGCGCGAGCTGCTATCCAAGCTCACCTCCAACATCGTGGGCTTCGACCTAAACCCGCTCGCGGTTATTGCCGCCCGCACCAACTACCTCATGGCCATCCGAGACCTCCTGCCCCACCGCGAAGGCGACATCGACATTCCCGTCTACCTGTGTGACTCCGTACTGGTCCCCGCTGAGGTCAACGAGGGCCGGGAAGAAATACCCCTGATCACCACGGCGGAGACGTTCGTCGTCCCCCGCCGCGTGGTGGACGAAGGCAAGCTGGACGCTCTCGCCGGCGCGCTGGAACGCTGCGTGGAGCACGACTACCCTCGAGACGACTTCCTTGCTCTGGTCGGGGAAGAGCTAGCGTTCTCCGATGAGGACAAAGCAGCCACGCGGCACATCCTGGGCCCCCTCTATGACCAGTTGCTCCAGCTCAAGAAGCAGGACCGCAACGGGATCTGGGCCAGGATCATCAAGAACGCCTTCGCGCCTCTCTTCCAGAGCCAGCGCCCCTTCGACATCGTGGTGGGCAATCCACCGTGGGTGAATTGGGAGAGCCTGCCCCCAGACTACCGGAAACGCACGCAGGAACTGTGGAAGAAGTACGGACTTTTCACGCTCTCCGGCGCCCGCGCCCGGCTGGGCGGCGGCAAGAAGGACATTTCCATGATCATGGCCTACGTGGCCATGGACCGCTATCTGCGGGACGGCGGGGTGCTGGCCTTCGTCATCACCCAGACCGTGTTCAAGACGCGGGGAGCAGGTGAGGGCTTCCGGCGTTTCAACCTGGCCCCGGACACGAACCTGCTGGGTGACGAGGGCGTTCCCGCCAAGCCGGTGGAGGTGCTGCGCCTGCACGACCTGGTGAGCGTCCAGCCCTTCGCGGGCGCCGCCAACCGCACAGCCGTGATGGTTCTCCAGAAGGGCCGCCCGACGTCCTATCCCGTGCCGTACACCGTGTGGCGCAGGAAGGAGCGGGCACGCATCAATGAGCTCATGGCCCTGCGGGACGTGCGCGCCCAGCTTGAGCAGACAGAGCTGGCGGCCGAACCCCTCAGCCGCATTACCGATCCCTGGTTGACCGCCCCCAGACAAACGCTGGCGGCGCTGCGCAAGGCGATAGGTGCCTCCCCCTACAGAGCGTGGGAGGGGTCCAACACCGGTGGTGCTAACGGGGCCTACTGGGTTGAGATAGTGGAGGAGTTGCCGGACGGGAAGCTGCTCATCCGGAACCTGCACGACGTGGGTAGGACGGAGGCGCTGCCCGCCCTGACCCGCCCCGTTGAGCGCGACCTGCTCTATCCGCTGCTGCGGGGCCGCGACGTGCGGCCCTGGGTGGCGGTGCCGTCGGCGCATATCATCCTGGCCCAGAACCCCGACACGCGCGTAGGCTGGCCAGAACCTGAGATGCGCGTGCGCTGGCCCAACACGTACGCCTATCTGAAGGAGTTTGAGCCGCTCCTGCTGGAACGCCCGGCCTACAAGAAGTATTTCAAGCCGGACGCCCCGTTCTACACGATGTTCAACATAGGCCCCTATACCTTGGCGCCATACAAGGTGGTATGGCGGGAGCAGGCCGCGCAGATGACGGCGGCGGTCGTATTGTTGCCTGACGCGCACGGTAAGCCCATAGTACCCGACCACAAGTTGATGCTGGTGGCCTGCACGTCACCCCAGGAGGCCCACTACCTATGCGGCGCGCTCAATTCCTGCCTGTGCCGAGCGCTCACGCGCGCCTACATAGTCGAGGTGAGTATGTCCACCCACGTCCTTGAGCATCTCTCCCTGCCGGCTTTCGATCCGGGCAACGCGCTGCACACGCGGATCGCAGCCCTCGCCGCTGACGCGGCGCGGCTCGCTGCTGAGGAGGGCCCCGGACTTGCGGCCGCCGAGCGGCAGATCGATGCTGCCGTCGCCGAGCTCTTCGGGCTAACCCCGCAGGAGCTAGAGACCCTCCAGGAAGCAGCGGGCTGCTGAACCCGCTTCCAACAGTTGCCAACCCTTCCCCGCTTGCCGTACGATTTCAGGCACACGTCATCTCAGCCTGGAAAGTTGGTCTCACCATGCCTATGCGCTCCGACGTCATCAAGAAAGGCTTCGAGCGGGCGCCCCACCGCAGCCTGCTGCGCGCCACCGGCGTCGTTCGCCACCCCGCAGACTTCGACAAGCCGTTCGTCGCCGTCGTCAACTCGTACGTGGACATCATCCCCGGCCACGCCCACCTCCAGGAGGTGGGACGGGTGGTGAAGCAGGCGGTGCGCGAGGCCGGCGGCCTCCCCTTCGAGTTCAACACAATCGGCGTGGACGACGGCATCGTCATGGGACACTTCGGCATGAAGTACTCCCTCCCCAGCCGCGAGCTCATCGCCGATAGCGTGGAGACGATGGTGGCCGCCCACTGCTTCGACGCCATGATCTGCATCCCCAACTGCGACAAGATCGTGCCCGGCATGCTCATGGCCGCCATGCGCCTGGACATCCCCACGATCTTCGTCAGCGGCGGCCCCATGCCGGCCGGCCGCTTGAGCGACGGCCGCATCGTGGACCTCATCTCCGTCTTCGAGGGAGTGGGCGCCTACCGCGCCGGCCGCATCAGCGACAGCGAATTGCGGGAGCTGGAGGAGAAGAGTTGCCCGAGTTGCGGCTCCTGCGCCGGGATGTTCACCGCCAACTCCATGAACTGCCTCTGCGAGGCCCTGGGCATGGCCCTCCCCGGCAACGGCACCATCCTGGCTCAGACCGAGGAGCGGCTGGAGCTCTACCGCCAGACGGCCCGGCAGATCATGCGCCTGCTGGAAGCGGATCTCACTGCCCGCCAGATCGTGACGCCGGAGGCCATCGACAACGCCTTCGCGCTGGACATGGCCATGGGCGGCTCCACCAACACCGTTCTCCACACCCTGGCCCTGGCCCACGAGGGCGGCGTCGAGTACCCCCTGGCCCGCCTGAACGAGGTGGCCGCCCGCGTGCCCTACCTTTGCAGCGTCTCGCCCGCCTCCAGCGTGCACGTCGAGGACGTCCACCGCGCCGGCGGCGTCAGCGCGATCCTCCACGAGCTCAGCCGCAAGCCGGGCGTGTTGGACCTGGGGCAGCGCACGGTGACCCTCAAGACCCTCGGCGAGAACGTGGCCCAAGCGCAGGTGCTCGACCCGGAGGTGATCCGGCCCATCGAGAACCCCTTCAGCCCCACGGGCGGCCTGGCCGTCCTCTTCGGCAACCTGGCGCCGGAAGGCGCGGTGGTCAAGGCCGGCGCCGTGAACCCCTCGATGCTGGTCTTCGAGGGTCGCGCCCGGGTCTTCGACTCTGAGGAGGAGGCAAACGAGGCCATCATGGGCGGGCAGATCAAGCCCGGCGACGTGGTCACCATCCGCTACGAGGGCCCAAAGGGCGGGCCGGGAATGAAGGAGATGCTCAGCCCCACCTCTGCCATCGTAGGGATGGGCTTGGACACCCAGGTGGGCCTCATCACCGACGGCCGCTTCTCGGGCGGCACCCGCGGCCTCTGCATCGGCCACGTCTCGCCGGAGGCGGCGGCCGGCGGGCCCATCGCCGCCCTCCGCGATGGCGACGTTGTGCACATCGACATCCCCAACCACCGGCTGGAGGTGGACCTGACGGATGCCGAGATCGAGCGGCGCCTGGCGGAGGCGAAGCCACCCCGGCGTGAGATCCCCAGTCGCTGGCTGCGCCGCTACGCAAGCCTGGTGACCAGCGCCAATACCGGGGCGGTGCTGCGGGAGCCCGAAGGATAGGCCCGCCACAGATTCACACAGATTGAACACGGATTCCAGGGGGTCGGCGGAACCTGTTTGGCGGCAATCCGTGCCTGCCTGCCTGCCGCCTTGCCCGCCGTAGGAGGGTAGGCAGGTCTGTGCCCATCTGTGGCTGAAAGCCATCATGTGAATGCTCGAAATCAGATGAAGATTACGGCACGGGCGCCGGTGCGCGTCGACCTGGCGGGGGGCTGGACAGACGTCCACTACTTCGCGGACCGCGAAGAGGGCGCCGTCCTTAACGTCGCCATCGCTCACCACGTGCACGGCGAGCTAGCCCGCGCCGAGGGCCAGTTCCAGGTCAACTATCACACCGACATCCCCCCAGGCGCCGGGCTGGGCGCTTCGGCGACTCTCAACGTCGTCTGGCTGGCCCTGGTGAATGCCTCCCTGGGCCGTCAGCCCTCGCGAGAGGAGCTGGCGGAGCAGGCCTACCGGCTGGAGGACCTCCTGGGAGTCACCGGCGGCAAGCAGGACCAGTATGCCGCCGCTCTGGGGGGCATCAACCTCCTGCACTTCCAGGGCGGCGCTGTCCAGGTCGAGCGGCTATCTCTCAGCGACGACACGTTGCGCCGGTTGCAGGGGCGGCTGGTCCTGGCCTACAGCGGCGAGTCGCGCCTCTCCGGCGAGATCCACGAGAGGGTCTGGAAGGGCTACCTTTCGGGCGAGAAGAAGGTGGCGGCGGCCCTGCAGCGCCTGCGGGACATCGCGCTCGAGATGCGGGAGGCCCTCGTGTGCGGGGACCTCGGGGCCTTCGGCGCTCTCCTGGGGGAGAACTGGCGGTGCCAGAAGGACCTTCACCCGTCGATCACCAACGAGACGGTGGAGGGGCTCTTCCGGGCGGCGACAGGGGCGGGGGCCATCTCGGGGAAGGCTTGCGGCGCCGGCGGCGGGGGCTGCCTCCTCCTCTGGTGCGAGGAGGGAGCCGCCTCGCAGGTCTGCGAGGCCCTGGCCGGTAACGGCGCCCAGATCATCGACTTCACCCTGGATCAAGAGGGGCTGGTGGTCACCAGGGAGGGGTAGGGGCAGCGGCCGACCGCGCCTATCACTCCCCCGTGATGGCGTACAGGTAGCCGTCGTCGCCTGCTACGTACACTACGCCGTCTACGACCACTGGCGAAGAAAAGGGGAAGTCACTCCCCTGGAAGCGCCATCGCTCCTCCCCCGTGGCCCTGTCCAGGGCAAAGACGTAGTTGTGCACGTCCTTGATGCCCTCGCGAGTGCCAACATAGACTGTTGCGCCAGCCACCGTTGGGGGAGCCACAAGCGGGGTGCCCGTGTCGAAGCACCACTGCCGGTTGCCCGTGGCTGCGTCCAGGGCGCAGACGGAGCCTCCGTCGCCAACGTACAGCGTCCCATCAACGACAGCCGGTGAGTAAGAACCGCCGCCGGTCCTGACGCGCCAGCGCTCCTCTCCCGAAGCTGCGTCCAGCGCGTACACGTAACCCTCCGTCCAGCCGGCACCAACGCCGCCGGCGTACACGACTCCATCCGCGACTGCGGGCGAACCAACGCCGCCGGCCGCCTTGAACCGCCACCGCTCCTGCCCTGTACCGGCGTCGAGGGCGAAGACGTAGTCTCCCGGCGGCTCCGCCCCGCTGGCACTGACATAGACCACGCCATCGGCCACCGCCGGGGATGAATCAATGGGGCCGGGACCCTCGAATCGCCAGCGCTCCTCTCCTGTCGCAGCATCCAGGGCGTAGAGGCCGCCCGTCTCTCCCGTGTGGCTTGTGACGTAAACTACGCCACCAACGACCAGCGGAGAAGAAGAAACGCCACCTATGTCGAACCGCCAGCGCTCTTCGCCCGTCACCGCGTCCAGCGCGTAAAGGTAGCCGTGGCTCTCGCGGTTGCCATAGCCACCGTTGCCGACGTAGACGACCCCACCCGCCACGGTCGGTGACGAGGAGAAGCCGTGGTCGAAGGCCAGGCCGCTGCCGAACGCGAAATGCCAGCGGTCCTCTCCAGTCGCCGCGTCCAGTGCGTAGATGTAGCTGGCCCACAGCGAGAGGTTGGATACTCCTGAGACGTAGACCGTCCCGTCCACCACCACCAGGGAAGAGTCAATGCCACCGCTCGCGTGGAGCCGCCAGAGGAGCCTTGGCGAGCGTTCAACGCCCGGGCCGGGGTTAACGCCGGTGCGGGCGGCGTCGCCGCGATCCATGGGCGCACCTGCGGCGTCAGCGGAGTCCCCCTGGACTACTGCCGGTGCCAGAGTGGGTGTGGGCGGCTGCTCCAGGGCTGGCCCGGGCAGAATCGCGGTGGGAGAAGCCTGCTCCGCCGCTGGCCCTTCGGCAATAGCGTAGACCTCCTTCTCACCGGCAGCGTACACGACTCCCTCAGCCACCTCTGGAGAGGAGAAGCGATAGGCTTCGATGGGGAACCGCCAGCGCTCCGCTCCCGAGACGGGGTCCAGCGCGAGGATACCCAGCTCGCGAGAGACGACATCACTGCCTGGTCTGCCTGCCACGTAGATCAAGCCATCTGCCACCGTCGGTGAGGAACCCGGCATCCCCCGTGCAGACATGTCCCAGCGGCGTTCCCCCGAGTTCGCGTCCACTGCCATTACGAAGTCGCCGCCGAGGTAGGCCACGCCGCCTGCGACAGCCGGGCAGGGGCCATTTGTACCTTCTTGTGCCCGCCAGAGGTAATCCCCGGTAACAGCGTCTAAAGCGTAGAGGGCATTTCCTTCGACATACACCACTCCATTTACCACCACCGGGCAGGCCTCCTCCCGCGCGCTAACGCCCGTCCGCCATCGTTCGTTGCCCGTGGCCGCGTCCAGAGCATAGAGATAGCCATCGTCGCTAGCGACGTAGACGACGCCATCAGCGACGGCTGGGGCTGACCACACGCTGCCGCTCGTCTCGAACCGCCAGCGCCGCTCTCCCGCTGCCGCATCCAGCGCGTATACGTATCCGTCATCGCCGCCGATGTAGACCGCCCCACCCTCAACGGCTGGCGAGGAAGCGACTCTGCCTCCAGTGTTGAACCGCCAAAGCTGGTCGCCCGTACCCGCGTCCAAGGCGTAGACATAGTGGTCCCAGCTCCCAAAGTAGACGACCCCGTCCACGACGGCAGCAGAGGACCAAACGGCGTCGCCTGTCTCAAACCGCCAGCGCTGTTCACCCGTCTTCGCGTCCAATGCGTAGAGGGAGCCGTCCAGACTGCCAATGTAGACGAGCCCCCCGGCGACCGTCGGAGAGGAGAAGATCTCGTCACCTGCCTGGAAGTGCCAGAGCAGGGTCGGCGAGCGCTCGACGCCAGGGCCGGGGTTCACGCCGGTGCGAGCGGCGTTGCCGCGGAACATGGGCACGCCAGGGCTAGCGTCATGACGACCGCCGCCACCGCCGCACGATGCGGCCAGCGTCGCCAGCATCGCGACAAGAATCACCAACAGGCGTCTCATAGCAGTGCTCCTGCTCCCTTCGACCACCAGCAGCGACCGTATTATACGGATGTCTCGCCCGTTGGCAAGCCTAGTCAGCCCCCTCGGCGGGCTTTCTTCGTTCACGCTCAGGCCGACAGGGGAAACTCAGGTTGGCCGGGCGACGCCGACCAGGAGAGGTATGCCCGGTCCCATAACGTGTCGCTGGAGGTCGACGAGATGGAAGCCGGCCTCGACGATGGTCTCCGCCGTGCGCCGGTTGACGTGGCAGCCGCTGCCCAGGAGCCGCCAGACGGGCGCGATAGCGTCCTGTACCAGCCCGCGCAGGCCGCCGTCATAGCGGACGTGCTCGATGAACCGCAGGGTGCCGCCGGGCTTGAGCACCCGCCTCACCTGCGAGAGGGCGCTGCGAGCGTCCCGCACGGTGCAGAGGACAAGCACGCTCACCACGTGGTCGAAGCTGCCGTCCTCGAAGGGCAGCTCCTCCGCCACGTGCTGGTAGAGCTCCACATGAGTCAGGCTTAGCTCCTCCAGGCGCTTTCGGGCCTGGGCCAGCATGAAGGGGTCCGGCTCCGTAGCCACCACTTCGCTCGCCTTCTCATAGTAGGGGAAGCTGTGGCCGGTGCCGGCGCCTATCTCCAGCACGCGCCCCTCCGCTCCTCCTACGATGTAGGACAGGTGGCCCTGCATCCATTTCTCGTTGTTCCTGTCGAGGAGACCATAGAGGGCAGCGTGCCAGCGCCGCCCCTTGAACTCACGATTCGTTCCGCCGGCCATGCTTGTCGCCGCTAGCGGAAGAGGTCCCTGTCGGGGTCACGGACCAGGTCGCGGCCGCTACCGCCGCCGGGCTCGAAGCGGTAGCCGCGGATGAGGGCGGCGGGGATGCGTTCCAGCTTGCCGGTCACCAGCTCGGCGGCGGCCGCCAGCTCGTCGGCCACGGCCACCTGCGTGACCCGCAGCTCGTAGCCGTAGGGGTCCCGCTGGCCGGCGTAGTCCTTGAGGGCCACCAGGCCGGCCACGCCGATGGCCACCTCGTCGGTGCCCTCGCGCCAGGGCCGGCCGAAGGTGTCAGAGATGACGACGGCCACCCGCGCACCGGCGCGCTCCTCGACGGCCCGGCGCAGGGCCTCGGCCGAGCGGTCCGGGTCCTCTGGGAGCAGGATGAGGAGGCCGGGGCCGCCGGCGTTAGAGGCGTCGACGCCGGCGTTGGCGCAGATGAAGCCGTGGTGGGTCTCGGTGATGATGATGCCCCGGTCCATGCGCACGATGCGGCGGCTCTCGCGCAGCACCACCTCCACGTGACGGGCGTTCTTCCCCGTCTCCGCCGCGACCTGTCGGGCAAAGCTCGACGGCTCGACAGCGTGGAGGTCCACCACGCGGCCCTCCGCCTTGGACACCACCTTCTGGGTCACCACCAGCACGTCGCCGTCGATGGGGGGCGTGTCCTGGCGACGGGCGGCGTCCAGGACGAGGGCCGCCAGGTCGTCGCCTGGGCGCACCTCGGGGATACCGGCGATGCCGATGACGCGGACTTCAGGGGTCAAGAGGAGCTCCGGGCGGCCCGCCGGCTCTCCAGCCCGACGATGCGGACGCCGG
>Ga0315274_10014802_pt1 | contig 11058 bp, 8 predicted proteins | sample YL17G02_20_MG_FD_203700 | JGI IMG/M metagenome (GOLD analysis project Ga0315274, IMG submission 203700) | Sediment microbial communities from Yellowstone Lake, YNP, Wyoming, USA - YL17G02_20 | ecosystem: Environmental > Aquatic > Freshwater > Lake > Sediment | place: USA: Wyoming | collected...
GCGGACCTTCTCCCGACCCTGGAAGAAGTTGTCACCGCTGCGGACGAGATCCTGGCTCAAAACAAGTAGGTGTTCTCAGAACTGCAGGATGGCCTCCTCCGGATTCCGGGAGGAGGCCATCCTCCAAAGGCCACTGATTTCTCGGAGGGTGATGGGTGCAGTATGGACTGAAGCCCCTCGGGCGCGAGCGTCTCTGGCTGTGGGGTCTGCTCACCCCCACCTTGTTCGGCCTGGCCTTCGGAACCATTGGCTCTCTGCTGGCGACGCTGCTCATCAGCTTCTTCAACTGGGACCTGATCACGAAGCCCACCCTGGCCGGCCTTGGGAACTACCTCTCGCTGGTTGAGAACGAATCGTACCTGAAGGCGTTCACCAACACCATCAAGTTCGCTTCCCTGTACGTGCCGGGGGTTGTGATCTCGTCGCTCTTCGTCGCCGTTCTTCTCAACCGGAAGATCCGCGGCGTCAGCCTGTTCCGCACAGTCTATTTCCTGCCAGCGGTTACTTCGGCAGTGGCCACGGCGCTGGTGTGGAACATGATCTACGGTAGGGACACGGGAATCCTGAACTACTTCCTGGAAGTCGTGGGGCTGCCCCCGGTGTGTTGGCTCTGCCGAGATCAGGCGATGCTGTCGGTGATCATCGTCAATGTATGGGGAGCTATCGGGGAAGGTATGATCATCTTCCTCGCCGGGCTGACCGCCATCCCGCGCGACTACTACGAGGCGGCTACAGTGGATGGCGCGGGGAATGCGCAGCAGTTCTTGCGGATTACCCTCCCCTTGATCACCCCCAGCATTCTCTTCCAGACCTTGATCTCCGCCATCAATGCGTTTCAGGCGTACGACTACATCTATATGCTGACGCGCCGGGGACAAGGGGATAGCACGGTGCCCGTGGCCGTCTTCTCGATCTACCGGAACGCGTTCAACTTCTTCAAGATGGGCACGGCCAGCGCGCAGGCGATCCAACTCGCGGTGCTGGTCGCCCTGTTCATGGCCCTGCTCCTGTGGCTGGAGCGGCGCTACGTGGTGTACGAGTAGGAGCGGGAATGCGGAGCCAATCGGGTCGGAAGGCGGCTCTGGACGCAATCACCTATCTCGCCCTCATCGTGGGGGCGGCGACGATGCTTCTGCCCTTCCTGTGGATGGTCTCAGTGTCTCTCCGCCTCCCTGCCGATCAGTGGTCACGCACCTTGATCCCCTCCCCGATCACGATCCAGAACTACGTCGAGGTCTGGGACAAACTCCCCGAGCGGGCGTTTCCCTACCTGGTCTTCAACAGCTTCAAGATCGCGATCCTGGTGACGGTCGGCCAGATCCTGACTTGTGGAATGGCGGCCTTCGCCTTCGCTGTCGTTCGGTTTCGCGGCCGGGATGTACTGTTCAGTCTGTTGCTGGCCACTTTGACGATCCCCGGCCAGGTCGCCTTGATCCCCAATTTCATTTTGTTCAAGTACCTCGGGGTCATCGGCACCCAGCTGCCCTTGATCCTGCCCGCCTTCTGGGGAGGCGCCTTCGGCACGTTCTTGCTGCGCCAGTACTTCCTGACCATCCCGCGTGAGCTGGTGGATGCCGCCCGCATGGACGGGGCCTCGCTGTGGGCCATCTTCTGGAAGGTCTATATGCCGCTTTCCAGGCCCGCCCTGGCGGCTCTGGCAATCTTCAGCTTCAAAGACTCATGGAATGACCTGCTTCACCCGCTGGTCTATCTGCCGACCGACATGAAGAGGACAACCCTGACGGTAGGCCTGGCTTTCTTCCAGCAACAACTGCAGATGGGAGGCAAGTTCACCGTGCTGATGGCGGGCGCCTTCTTGAGCATCCTGCCCCTGCTGCTGATCTTCTTCATCGCCCAAAGGTACTTCATCGGCGGGATCGCGCTCACAGGTCTGCGGCGCTGAGCGGCACCGCGCGGCCGAGGCGCCTCCGGTTAAGCGATATCATATCCCTCGTCGAGTCCTGCAGAGTGGAGGGACCCTATGCCGAAAGTCGCGATCATCGGCGCTGGAAGCGCCGTTTTCACCACGGAGCTTGTCACCGATATCCTCCTCGCGGCGGACATTCCGCCAGGGACGTTCGCCCTGGTCGATATCGACGCCGAGCGCCTGGAACTGGCCCACCGCGTGGCGGAGCACCTGATCGCGCGGACCGGGAGCCAGTGGAAGGTGGAAACCTCCGTCGATCGGAGTCGCGTGCTGGCCGGCACGGACTACGTGATCAATACCATCGAGGTCGCCGGCCTGGCCAACGTCCGCCATGACTACGACATCCCCCTGAAGTACGGGGTCGATCAATGCATCGGAGACACGATCGGCCCTGGAGGTCTGTTCAAGGCCCTGCGCACCCTGCCCGCGTGGCTGGACATCCTGGCCGATGTGGAACGTTTGGCGCCGGGGGCTCTCGTGATGAACTACGCCAATCCCATGGCCATCACTGTACTTACCGGCCTGCGAGCGTCCGCCCTCCCGATCGTCGGCCTGTGCCACTCCATTCCGAATACGGTCATGCAGCTCGCTGTCTACCTTGGCATCGCGTTTCCGGATATGGCCTTCCGTGCTGCGGGGATCAACCACCTTGCCTGGATCACCGAGCTGACGCAGAATGGAGAGGATCTTTATCCCATGCTGCGCCAGGCTGCTCGCGATCCGTCGGTCTATGCGCAAGATCCGGTGCGGTTTGAGACGATGTTCCACCTCGGAGCCTTCGTCAGTGAATCGAGCGGCCACTTCTCGGAATACGTCCCCTATTTCCGCAAGCGGCCCGACTTGATCAAGCGCTACTGTGGCGAGGGATATCGCGGACAGAGCGGATTCTATGCCGAGAACTGGCCGACGTGGCGCGCCGAAAGCGATGAGCAGATTCGACGGATTCTGTCCGGGCAGGAACAGGCCGAGCTCAGCCGCGGAGTGGAATACGCCTCCTACTTGATCGAGGCCATGGAAACGAATCGTCCGATGGTGATCTACGGCAATGTTCCTAACACCGGTCTCATCGATAACCTCCTCCAGGATGGCGTGGTGGAAGTGGCCTGTCTGGTCGATCGCCACGGCGTCCAACCGACGTACTTTGGAGCGCTGCCCCCGGCAATGGCGGCGCTTTGCCTGCCGCATATGGCGGTCCACGATCTGGTGTCCACGGCCGTGCTGACACAGGATCGGGAGGCGGCTTTTCGAGCGCTGGCGCTCGATCCGCTGACGGCTGCAGTCTGCTCCCTCGAGGAGATCCGACAGATGTTCGAGGAGATGGCCGCCGCCGAGGCAGAGTATCTGCCCCCATGGATGCGTGCCTGATTTCGACCTGGTCGTTGCCGGCGAGCTCAACCCCGATCTGATCCTGTGCGATCCGAAGCTGGACGCTCGCTTCGGCCAGCGCGAAGCCCTGGTCGAGCAAGCGGATCTGACGATCGGGTCGTCGTCGGCGATCTTCGCCTGCGGTGCGGCCCGCCTCGGGCTCCGGGCGGCGATGGCCGGAGTCGTCGGAGACGACCTGTTCGGCCGATTCATGCAGGACGCCCTGGCCCGACGCGGGATCGACACGGGCGCGGTGATCGTCGATCCCGAGTTGAAAACGGGATTCAGTGTCATCCTGGCCCGGGGAGCGGACCGCGCCATCCTCACATACTCCGGCGCCATCGGTGCCCTGCGGGCGGAGCAGGTGCCGGACCCCCTGCTGCAGCGGGCACGCCATCTCCACGTCGCCTCCTACTTTCTACAGACCAGCCTTCGACCTGGGCTTCCCGATCTCCTGCGACGAGCGCGTCGGCTGGGACTTTCCATCTCATTGGATACGAATTGGGATCCCGAGGAGCGCTGGGAGGGCGTGAAGGAGATCCTGCCATGGGTGGATGTTTTCCTTCCAAACGAAGGAGAGGCCCGAGCCATCGCATCCGTCGCCTCCCTGCCCGAGGCAATCGACCGCCTGGCGAGGCTTGTGCCGATGCTGGCCGTCAAGCTGGGCGGCGATGGGGCGATCGCACGGCGGGGGGACGAGGCCGTTCGGCTGCGTGCCCTGCCTGTCGAGGTTGCAGACACCGTCGGAGCGGGAGACTCCTTCGATGCCGGTTTCCTGTATGGATACCTGCAAGGCTGGGCCCTGGCACGGTCCCTGGGGCTTGCCGTCGCCTGCGGCTCGTTGTCGGCGAGGGTTCTGGGCGGAACGTCTGGCCAGCCTGATCTTGCCGAGGCGACAAGACACATGGATCCCCTCGCTTGATCAGCATTCGCGAGATCGTGAGACGACTCATTTCGCTGCGTGTGAGCGACATGCCCATCACGCTGCTCGCCGTTTGCCCGAATTCGGACGCCGTCCTGGAGGCGGCCGTGCGGGTTGCTACGGTCTGCCGCGCGCCGATGCTCTTTGCGGCCACCCTGAACCAGGTCGATTGCGATGGCGGCTACACCGGTTGGACCCCCGAGGCCTTTGTGACCCGCTTGCACGTGCTTGCCAGGGACTATGGATGCACCTCGCCGCTCTATCCCTGCCTCGACCATGGCGGCCCCTGGCTCAAGGACGCCCATGCAGAGGGTGGGATGAGCCTTGAGGAGACCATGTCGGAGGTTCGCGCCTCGCTGACGGCCTGTTTGCGGGCAGGATATGCCCTCCTCCACGTTGACCCCACGGTAGACCGCTCGCTGCCCTCCGGCCAACCTCCGGACATCGAGTCCGTGGTGGGAAGGACCGTCGAGCTCATTTCCTACGCGGAGTCGGAACGCTGGCGAATGGCCCTTCCCCCTGTGTCCTATGAGGTGGGGACAGAGGAGGTCCATGGCGGTCTAGCGGATCTCACCAGCTTTGATCGGTTTCTCGCCGGATTGAGGAGCGGCCTTGAAGAGAGAGGGCTGTCGGAGGCGTGGCCATGCTTCGTCGTGGGAAAAGTGGGCACCGATCTCCACACCACGACCTTCGATGCTGACACGGCCCGCCGTCTATACGAGAGGGTGTCTCCGTTCGGCTCGTTGATCAAGGGCCATTACACGGATTGGGTCTCGAATCCGGAGGAGTATCCGGCGTCGGGCATGGGGGGGGCCAATGTAGGGCCCGAGTTTACCTCCACGGAGCTCTCTGCCCTGCGGGCCTTGTATACGCTGGAAGTGAGGTCCGTCAGGGCCCGTGTCCGCAGCCGACCCTCGGAGTTCGTGCCCTCCCTCGAGAAGGCGGTCTTCGAGTCCGGTCGATGGAAGAAATGGCTCCTCCCTGGCGAAGCCGGGATCCCCTTCGACCAGCTGGACGCCGCCCGGAGAGAGTGGCTCGTCGCCACAGGCGCGCGTTACGTGTGGACCAACCCTCAAGTGCTCGAGGCCAGGGAACGACTCTTTGAGAATGTACGCTGCTCGTGCCCCGACCCGCATTCCTGGGTTGTGGAACAGATCGCGCGATCCATGGAACGGTACGTAGATGCCTTCAACCTGCGCGAGTCGCTGAGCCTCCTCACCGGGTGAGAGCGCTCAGGCGTCTCGCCGCTTTTCCTCAAGAAGAGGTTCTCCCCTTCCTGTCGACTCCACATACTTTCCCGGGGATTTGGGCTTGTGCCAAGCGGTGCGCGCGCTAGAATGGCCCGTATGAAGCTTCGGAAGGAAGGTCCCATGGCTCGCTGCAGCCAGGACTCCTGAAGGGGTTCATGAGAAGGCTCACGGTGAAGCTCGTCCCTTTGGCAACAAATGTGGATACCGTCTCCTTGAGGATGGAGTTGGATCGTCTGCTTCTTCGTTCACGTCGGCCGATGACCTTTCGCCTGGGCGAAGTCGGAGCGGGAGAAGGGGGGATCCTGCTTGTGGAGATTGCCACAGACATCAGCAGGGAAGAGTTGCTCCTGCTGCTTAAACCCCTGGAACGCCTGTTTTCGGTCGAAGTCCAGCAGATCGGGTGGGGTTGGCCCATAACCGCCGCGAGGGAGACGTCGGGTCAGCGGCCGGAGCTGCCCGGACTGCTGCCCGGCGATCCTTACAGTGCTACCAGCTCTCAGGATGTCCCTGAAAGGTCATACGCGCCGGGGAAGTGGCAGGTCGTGCGCCGGATCGCTTCCATCGTCCTGTCCTTGGTGGTGATCCTGGGGTTTGGGGGGATGCTCCTCCTGGCGCGTCCCGCTGATTCCCTTCCATCGCTCGGGCTATGTCACGAGCATCACGTGTGACCCACAAGGCATCGAGGTGAGAGACTGGTTTGGGCGTGACCCGAGACGCCTGACATGGAAAGAGATTTGGGGACTGGACATCCGCTTCGAGGAATGCCTTGTGCGATCCGAAAGGCTTGACCTGGCTTTCCCGGTGACGGATGTCATTGGCCCCCAAGATCGTCCTACCCTCATCAAGACCATCATCGAACGGTCCGACCTCCTTTTCGTCGGCGGCATGTCGCCTCTGCTGTACCGACGCTTCGAGGCCCCATCCTAAGCGATCTCCCCTTCGACTTCGTGCGGGTGAGTATCCCTGCCTGGTACGCTTGCCGGAGCTTGCCCATTCCCCGGCCAATTGAACTGACTCGATTCCAATCTGTTCGAACAAAGGCGCTCGGCCGTCAGGCACCGCCGGCAGCACCGTCGGTTATCATTGATGTACCCTATTCCTGAGACCCTTCGTGGCGTTAGGAGGCAGAGATGGACCATGTTCAGCTTGGCCGCAGCGGCGTGATGGTAAGCCGGCTTTGCCTGGGCACGATGAACTTCGGCCCGGAGACGACCGAAGACGATAGTTTCACCATCATGGACCGTGCCCTCGATGCGGGCATCAATTTCTTCGATACGGCAAATGTCTACGGATGGCGCATCGGAGAGGGGGTCACTGAGCAGATCGTGGGGCGCTGGATGGCCCAAGGCGGCGGGAGGCGCGAGAAGATTGTGCTGGCGACGAAGGTCTACGGTAAGATGGGGCAGGGGCCGAATGAGCGGCGGCTCTCTGCCTATCACATCCGCGCGGCGTGCGAGGCCAGCCTCAGTCGCCTGCAGACGGATCACATCGATCTTTACCAGATGCATCACATCGACCGCCAGACTCCTTGGGAAGAGATCTGGCAGGCGATGGAACAACTCGTGCGCGAAGGCAAGGTGCTGTATGTAGGGAGCAGCAATTTCGCCGGCTGGCACATCGCACAGGCGCAATCGGCCGCGGCCGCGCGCCATTTCATGGGGCTGATTTCGGAGCAGAGTCTCTACAACCTGAAGGACCGCACGATCGAACTCGAGGTGATCCCGGCCTGCCAGGGATATGGCCTGGGCATGATCCCTTGGAGCCCGTTGGCGGGTGGGCTCCTGGGAGGCATGCTGGACAAGATCGCCTCTGGCCGTCGGGCATCGGACGATATCCAGAAGGACCTGGTGAAGTATCGTCCGCAGGTGGAGAGGTATGAGGCTTTGTGCCGGGAGATGGGAGAGAAACCGGCGGATGTCGCCCTGGCATGGCTGATCCATCAACCTGCCGTGACGGCTCCCATCATCGGTCCGCGCACGATGGCGCAGCTTGAGGGGAATCTGCACTCGCTCGAGATCACGCTGTCGGAGGAAGTCCTGAGGCGATTGGACGAGATCTGGCCCGGTCCCGGGGGCGTGGCCCCCGAGGCCTACGCCTGGTAGCCCCTCTTGCTGGAGGGGCGACGCTCGTTGTGCCTGAGGATGAGATCTCATGCGCCGCTCCGCCTTCTCGACTTCCGATGAGGCGGAGCGGCATGCTTGTCGCGCCAGCGAGGTCGAGGAAGAAGATATCCTCCACCGGATCGGCGGCTGCGCCCCGCCGGACCGGTTTTGTCCCCGCGGGGGATGAGGTGAGACGGCATCTGCGCGGAGATTCCGAGAGCGGCTAGCGGCGTCGGATACCTCGCAGGAGGAGATAGCCTCCGACCAGGAGAAGAGCCACTGGCCAGACGAAGCCGAATAGAGATGTCTCAACGGCGAGGAAGATCACACCCAAGACGGCCAGCACACCGGCCGGGATGAGCGGCCACACTGTCTTGCCCTCTGGCCGGGGTGTGAAATAGACCAAGGCGAATGTCGCCGCCAGGCCCAAGAAGAAGATCCCGACGAATGCCCCCTCGCCAACGGCGCTCTCGACAGCAATAGCCAGCGCAAGCGTGAGCAAGGTGCCGGCAGGGATGAGAGCCCACCACTGATCCCGCTTGGTGAGGTAGACCCACCAGAAGGCCACGCTGATCCCTCCGAGGACGATAGAGCCGCCTAAAGCTCCCACAAGCCGGGGGGCAAGCCAATCGAGGACCAGGAGCACGCCGATCGACAACAGGGTGAATCCCGGGATGAGCGGCCACCACTGATCCCTCTGGCGGGAGTGCCACACGAGGAAGAGAATGCCCCCCGCGGCGAAGAGCATTCCGAACAGGCCCGCCAAGTTGACGGTAAGGAGGTTGAACGTCTGGGCCAGCAGGAGCGCGCCCATGGCCACAAGAAGAAGGCCACCGATGATGCTGAGATCCGTGCGTTTCATTCTGGCTTCCCTCCAGGTCGTGATTGGATGAAGAGTGCGTCAGGCGGGGAGCGTCTTGGAGTCGCCTGACGGCAGCCCAAGCCCGACTCTGCGATCGACGTCTCTGCGACCCACCCGTGCCCCGATCTGCAAGCCTATTGTAACCAATAGGGGAGAAGAATTCGTCGCAATCGGACGGCCCGCTTCCTCGATGTCTGCGTCCGAGACCCTGTGAATAGGACGGCGCAGGCGTGAGGTCATGGAGGGTTCTTCGTCGTCCTGGGTAGCGGTCGATATGCCCGCGAGAGGAACCCTGGCGCGTATTCCGGGCTCCGGGACTCACCCAGGGGATGCCTTGTGCTTCAAGGAGTTCAAGCTGGTAGACAGCTAATCAGCCGTCAGACGGCTGCCACACTCCGTTGTGGTCGTTGGAGGGAACGGTCAGCCAGTGGCTGCGGTCGGTGGCAGCACCCAGGATAGGCGGGTTCGCGCTGATCCGGAAGTGGGCGACGGCGTGCGAGAGACGCGAGGCGTCGAGTGAGGGGCACGGCAATACCGCGGGGCCTGATCCGTTCGCGGGGAGCTGGCGTCGCGAACGCCCGGATCGTACCCGGCCGGCCGGATCACTCCCCGATGAGACCTCTGGCGTCGACGGCTACGATGCCCTTTTCAAGTACGAGCAATGGGTTGATCTCCAGTTCGGAGATCCGCGGGTTCTCCACCAGGAGGTGCGAGAAGGCGAGAAGGGCATGGATGAGAGCGTGCCGGTCTGCGGGGGGCGCGCCTCGATATCCGGCAAGAAGCCGTGATCCTTGCGTCTCATCGATCAGCTCCTCGGCATCGATTTGGGTGAGAGGCGCGACGCGGAAAGCGACCTGCCCGAAGGCCTCGACGAATACCCCGCCGAGTCCAAACATCACCACCGGTCCGAACGACGGGTCTCGCTTGCCCCCCAGGATGACCTCGGTTCCACCTGAGACCATCTGCTGGACCAGGAGTGCCGCCCGGGAGGCTTCCCGAAGACTTTCCCGGACGCGCCGGAGCATCGCCTCGGATTCCCTTTCGACGGAATCGATGTCGCTCAATCCGAGGACCACGCCCCCCACGTCGGACTTGTGGGCGATGTCCGGCGCAAGGATCTTGAGTGCAACGGGGAAGCCAAGACTCGCCGCGCGGCGTGCGGCCTCCTTTGGATTGGGCGCAACATGCCAGGAGGCGGCAGGAATGCCGGCGTCCTGGCAGATGGCCAGCGCCTGGTCGGCGGTGAGGGGGCCGGCAGTTGAGGGCAGAACCGTCGGCCGCGCGATGGAGGGTGCGTCGGGCAATTTCGTCCGGCGGCGCGTGAGCCAGTTCTGTCGGTCGCGTGAGGCGGCCAGGCCGCGCAGGGCTTCCTCGATCTCGTAGAAAACGGGCATGTGGAGCTCCGCCTGGAGCGTCTGGCGGTCGTCGGCGCGTGAGTGAGCGCAGAAGGCAATGGGCCGCCCTGTTTCCTGCATGATGGTGTCGACCCGCCGCGCCAGGCGGTGTGCACCCTCGGACTCATACGTACCGTAGGTGTTGATCAGCAAGATCGCATCGGGGGAGAGGGCGCGCAGGCAGGCCTCCACGATCTGGGCGTAGAGCTCGAAGTCAAAGATGACCCCGAGGTCAATGGGATTGGTCGGGGCGATGACATCCGCCGGGAACATAGCGCGTACCGCCGAGGCGAACTCCTGAGGCAGCGGGTTCAGGCGGAATCCGAGGCCCTCGGCAAAGTCGGCAGCGACGACGGCATGGCCGCCCGAGCGGGAGATCACCACCAGGTCGTCGCCCCGCACGGGCGGCAGGGCCAGCCCCTGGGCGATGGCGATCCCATCGCGAAAGCCCTCGGCGCGCAGGATGCCGGCTTGGCGAAAGGCGCCGCTCACAATGCGATCGTCATTGGCGAGCGCCGCCGTGTGAGAGAAGGCGACGGAGTGGCTGGCCTCACCCCGATTCGCCTTGTGGCAGATGATCGGCTTGGAGGTGCTCACGGCCAGGTCCATGAGACGACGGCCTTCGTCGATCGACTCGAGATACAGGACGATCATCTCCGTGCCCGGATCGGCGATCAGAAAATGGAGGTAGTCCGCCTCGTTGAGATCGGTCTTGTTCCCAATGCTCACGGCCTTGTTTCCGCCCACGCCGCTGGTGCACAACCGGTGCAAATACGTGATCGAGACGCCGCCGCTCTGGGACACGACCGAGGCCGGCCCGAGGCGCGTGTCGTCGGTGGTGAGGGGCGCAAAGGGAAGGCAGACGCCGTTTTCCAGATTGACGACGCTGATGCAATTCGGGCCGACGAACCGGATGCCGTGGCGCCGGGCAACTTCCAACACCCGCTCCTCCAGCCGTCGCCCTTCCTCTGAGAACTCCCCGAAACCGCCTGACTCGATGACGGCGCGGCGAATTCCCTTTTGCCCGCAGGTCTCAAGCAAGCCCGGTACGAGGTATGCGGGCGTCAGGATCACCGCCAGGTCGAGATCGTCCGGGACCTCGTCCAGGGACGTCACAATGGGGATGCCATGAACTTCGCCGGGCACTCGCCCGACGGCATAGATCCGACCCTTGTTGTCAAACGTCTTCAGATTGCCGACGATATGTCGGGCGAGATTGTCCGGTTTCTCGGAGAC
>Ga0315274_10014803_pt1 | contig 11057 bp, 4 predicted proteins | sample YL17G02_20_MG_FD_203700 | JGI IMG/M metagenome (GOLD analysis project Ga0315274, IMG submission 203700) | Sediment microbial communities from Yellowstone Lake, YNP, Wyoming, USA - YL17G02_20 | ecosystem: Environmental > Aquatic > Freshwater > Lake > Sediment | place: USA: Wyoming | collected...
GATTGCAGATGGCCGGCTCGATAAAACCCAAATCTGCGAAAATGTTTTATCGGATTCCGGAGGGCAATCGCATGGCCATGGGCACACGACAGCAGCGGGAGCGCCAGCAAGGATTGTGGATCCCCGCCGCCGATATTCCCCGCGGCGGCGGGCATCCCTTATTCATACCGGAGCGTTCAATTTGGGCCTGATCCTGCGCCAGATAGTGGGCGTGGGCAAGCCGCGCCGGCTCCGGGGTTCGGGCGGCGCGATTTTTTCGCTCCTTTTCACGGTAGGGGCGCTGGGGTTCGGTCGGTTCGTGGCAGGGGACGGCCATTCCCGCCCTTCGCGACCCGCGGAGCTCCAGTTGCCCCGCTTCATGGCCGCTCAAGTCCCTGCGTGAAAACAGCTACTTCTGCCACGGGCTGATAGGTGACATGCTGGGCAGGGCTCGTGACGTTGCCGTTCGCGTCGTAGCTCAAGTTGGTGCCGCCCCAGTTGGTGAGCTCGTTGGCGGCGTCGTACGTGGCCGAGCTGACTGCCGCGGGCAGGTTCGTGCGCGCCCACGTTCCGCCCTTGGCCGTCACGCGGCCGGCACTATCGTAGACGTACGTCAGGTTGCCGAGCTGTGTCTGGGCAAGCTGGTACGTCATGCTGGTCAGCCGCGAGGCGTCGTCGTAACCATAGCTGACCGTAATCCCGTTGGGCAACGTCAGCAACGTGCGTCGGCTGGCCGCATCGTTGCTGAAGCCGACGACCGTTGTGAGCTGCGTGATTTGCGTCAAGCGGTCCGCGTTATCGTAGCTGTAGTTCACCGCCTGCTGGCCCGCCACTGTCATGCCTGTTCGCCGCCCGGCAGCGTCGTACGCGTAGCTGATTGACCCTTGCGGCGTCGTTTCCGACGCCAGCCGGTCGAAATTGTCGTACGTCCGCACAATCGTGCCCGCCGTTGAATCGACCAGTTGCGTGAGGCGGCTGCCGGCATCGTAGGTGTTACGCGACCGCGTGGGCCCATGCCCATTCCTCAGCCGCCGCCGTTTACGAAATCCTGGTACGCGAATTCACGCGGCCAACCCCAAGCGCTCACAGCCCACTGCATAACAGGGTTCTGGCGAAAACGTAAAGCATTATCACGGCTACCCCCAGAAGCAGAATTCCGATTATGCACAGAAGCCGAACGTACTCTGGGGTGCTCGCGTATTCTCTTAGGGAGGCGATACGGAAAGCGACGAACATCAGCCGGGGCTTAGGTTGGCAAACAATCCGCTGGACAACGCCGGGCCTGAGCACGAGGAGCAAACCTAAAACAAGGCAGCACATTAGACCCACAAAGGAGACGATAAGCGCGGCTATGTGTTCGGTCATGTCACCGGCCCCCATCCCATGTCAGAAAACCAGAAGACCGTAGGTGCAACTCAGGCCCACCTGGGGCGTTGCCGCTCCCGGGGCATGTGCCTGACCTCCGCTGCCAAAGTTGAAAAAGTACCCATAGATGAACCCACCTCCGCCCGAGCAACTCCAGCCCCTAACGAAGTTCCCAACGCTAGACTCACTGGCTGGAGATGGCCTCATCCAGCCGGGTGTGAAGGACCCCGAAACGATCGTCGCCGACTTCCCAACGTTAAGCCCCGGACCGGCATACAGATGCACGCCCCGGGTCAGCGTAAAGCTTAATGTGGCCCCAACCAAACCGCCGACATTGAGAGTTAATTGAAGGAAATCGGGGTCGGGGTGGGCCAGGCCTTCGGCAGTGAAGGGGTCAGCGGCTTCAATGGTGCCAAGGTCGACCTCGGTGGCCTCCACATAGAAGGGAAACGGGGTATCGGGATTGACCGGCACGCAGGGCCCGCCGCACGGGCTCCCGGAGGGGTCCGGCGGGTACGGCTGGCCCCTGCGGCGCCTTGGCTTAAGACCGAACGGATCACCAAGCATGACCGGGTCGTTGCCGGCGTAAACATACGGATTAATGCCACCGCGGAATCCGATCGGGTCTTGCGAAATGAATCGTTGGTAGAGCGGGGAATAGTATCTGGCGCGGTAATAGTACAACCCGGTGCCGTCGTTCTCGCGGCCGGTGAACTGGAACGGGCTCGCGGAGCTGGCGCCGGTGAACGTTGTGTTGCCGAACGGCTCGTAGGTGTACTGCGTCTGAACGGTGCCCGCGTTGTCCGCGAGAGCCACTGTGCTGCCAAGCAAGTCCGGAAGCAGCGAGCGCGCGCCCGCCGAGTCGGTACGCATGAAGAACTCATCCAGGCCGCCGGCCAGCGTGTTGGCCGTCGGGGTGGAGCCGGAAAGCTCCTGCACGGGATTCAAGCCGTCGTACAGGAAACTCGTCGTGCCGCGGACCTGGCGGCGGCCGAAGCCGTCGTATTGGAAGGTTGCGCCGGGGACCGAAGTCAGTTGGTTGCGCACGTTCCAGGTGTAGCTGACATGCTGAGCGGGGCTGCTGATGTTGCCGTTGGCGTCGTAGCTCATGCTGGTGCCGCCCCAGTTGGTGAGTTCGTTGGCAGCATCGTACGTAGCCGAGCTGACCACGGCAGGCAGGTTTGTGCGCACCCATGTGCCGCCTTTCGCCGCAACCCGCCCGGCGTTGTCGTACGTGTACGTCACGTTTCCGAGTTGTGTCTGGCCGAGTTGGTAGATCATGCTCGTGAGCCGCGAGGCATCGTCGTAGCCGTACCCCACGGTGACGCCGTTTGGCAGAGTCAGCAGCGTGCGTCGGCTGGCCGCATCGTAGCTGAAGCCGACGACGGTGGTGAGCTGGGTCATCTGCGTCAGCCGGTCGGCATTATCGTAGCTGTAATTCACGGTCTGCTGCCCGGCCACAGCCATGCTCGCACGCCGCCCCGCCGCATCGTACCCATAACTGATTGACCCTTGCGGCGTAGTTTCCGAAGCCAGCCGGTCGAAGTTGTCGTACGTCCGCGTGATCGTGCCCCCTGTGGAGTCCACAAGCTGCGCCAGGCGGCTGCCGGCGTCGTAGGTGTAATTGATGGTGCTCTCCCAGCCTTTCTTGCTCGACCCAAAGCCTACGAAGGTGCGCCGGTTCAACGCGTCGTACGTGAACCCGTCGATCTTTCCCCGCCGGTCCGTAAACTGCGTAAGGTTGCCATTCCCGTCGTACTGGTAGCTCTCGGCTCGCGTCAACGGATCGGTGCGGCTGGTCATCCGGTCCATGTTGTTATAGACGTACGTGGTCGGCCCGACCGTTTTCCGTTTTCGCATCAGTGTGTTGGCGGCTTCGGCAAATCGCGCAATCGGGCTGCTACGGCTTCGCGCTTTTGCGGTGACAGGCTCGGCAAAGCGAGCAGCTGTTCGTAGTAGGATCTAGCCTCAGAATAGCGCCCCAATCGGAAGTACAGTTCGGCAAGCCACCCCAGCACGTCCACACGGTAGGGATCACCCTCTTCGCAGAACGAAAGGGCCGCCTCGTACTCGCGAATGGCTGTTTCTGCGTCCGAGGCATCGCGCGCGGCCTCCGCAAGACGAATGTGGGCGTCCCACAGCGCTGTGTTTGCGCGCTGTCTTTCGTTCTCATCGGTGCTTGGAGAATTCAACACCTGAGTAAGGTGGTCGCGCGCCTCTGAAAGCCTCGCAAGGGCAAGCTCGCAGCAGCCCAGCCAGAGAAGATAGTTCGGACGGCGCGGATCGTCCTTCGAACAGTGTCGAAGCACCCTGCTGTAAGCCGCAGCGGCCTCCTCGTAATCGCCGCATTCGTAGGAAACGGCCGCTAAGTAGGCGTTGATGTCACGAATGAGGTCGTCATCCCGACGAAGGAAAGGATGCATCTCGATTCCGGAAAGTGCCCTACGGAACGATTCACATGCCTGCCGAAGCTGCTTCAATTCACGCTGCACCAAGCCCATTTCAAAGTGCAGGGTAGGCAGCATCAACTCATTACAGGGGTGCTGCAGTGCCTCGTTAAGGACCCGCTCGGCGTCGGCGAGTCTCCCGGAGGCGCTCAGACTCCTCCCGAGGGCCATCAGGCAACGAAGTCGTATACGGTTGTCGGCGTCGAGCCCTAGAGCCCGCTGAGAATAAGCGATGGCCTGGTTGGATTGATCCAAGATATGGTGCATCGTCGCGGCTTGCAAGAAAACAGCGGAGAGCTGCGGCACGTCGCTGTCCAGGTCCCCTGTCGCGATCGCTTTCTCCAACCAGCTCAATGCCTTACTTGCTTCCTCACGACCGCCAGCGGGGTCGACTTGGTGCCCTCGCTCCGCCAGGACGCTGTAAGCCAATCCGCGAATGACGAGCACCTCCGGTGATTCCTGTCTGCCGACCAATAGGTTTATTGCAGCCTGCGCTAACGAACGCGCCTCCTTCCAGTCAAAGACCCCCCCAGCCTTCTCCATGATCAAGCCTGCACGTTCGACATCCGACAGAGGAAGGTCCAAGGCTTTGCTCTGGATCTCGGTCGCCTCATCCAGCCGGCCAGCCGCAAAGAGCGTTCTGGCAAGCTGGCGGTAGTCCTCCAGATTACCGGACCCCTCGGCGATTTTTCGCTGTAACTCGCGTACGTTCGCTTCAGGTGACATGGCTCTCACATTACCCTGCAAGTCGGCTCCGGACAGTGCCATTTTTCGGGATCCGGATGCCGCGGAAGCCGCGGATCGATGATCGGCAATGGGAGTGAAGGCGCGCGTGTCCCCGCTCCAGTCAACTCTCCCACCAGTTCGAGCAGACGTAAGTACCAGGGCAGCTCTCCGGGCGGCGGCGGGGGCGGCGGGCCGGGACAAGATCTCGGTAAGGGCGGCGGCGTGGTCCGAGGGAGCGGCCTCGCAGGCGGCCGCGCAACATTCTGCGGGAGCCAAGGCTGTCTGCGGGGCGGCCCCTGAAGACCCGACGGATCCTGCCAATTGGTTGGGCTATTGTCTACATATGCGTAGAGGTTCGGCCCACCTTCGAATTCAATCGGGTCCTCCGAAATGAATCGGCCGAAGGTCGGGCTGTAGTAGCGGGCGCGGTAATAGTACAGGCCCGTGCCGTCGTTCTCGCGGCCGGTGAATTGGAATGGATTGGCGGAAGTCTGCCCTGAGAACGTGGTGTTGCCGAACGGCTCGTAGGTGTATTGCGTCTGCACGATCCCGCTGGAATCGGCCAAGGCCACTGTGCTGCCAAGCAGATCGGGCAGCAGGGCGCGGGCTCCAGCAGAATCTGTGCGCATGAAGAACTCGTCGAGGCCACTGGCCAGCGTGTTGGCCGTGGGCGTCGAGCCGGACAGCTCTTGAACCGGGTTCATCACATCGTACAAAAACGAGGTCGTGCCGCGGTTCTTGCGCCGCCCGAAGCCGTCGTATTGGAACGTCGCGCCGGTCATCGAAGTGAGCTGGTTGCGGGCGTTCCAGGTGTAGCTGCCGATTCCATCTTTCACTATGTTGCCGTTCGCGTCGTAACCGATATTGGTTCCGGCCCAGCGCGTCAGCTCGTTGGCGGCGTCGTACGTGGCCGAGCTGACTGCCGCGGGCAGGTTCGTGCGCGCCCACGTTCCGCCCTTGGCCGTCACGCGGCCGGCACTATCGTAGACGTACGTCAGGTTGCCGAGCTGTGTCTGGGCAAGCTGGTACGTCATGCTGGTCAGCCGCGAGGCGTCGTCGTAACCATAGCTGACCGTAATCCCGTTGGGCAACGTCAGCAGCGTGCGCCGGCTCGCCGCATCGTTGCTGAAACCGACGACCGTGGTGAGCTGGCTGATCTGGCTGAGTCGGTCCCCGTTGTCGTACGCGTAGTTCACCGCCTGCTGCCCGGCCACTGCCATGCTGGTGCGGCGCCCGGCTGCGTCATACACATAGTTGATTGAGCCTTGCGGCGTTGTTTCCGAAGCCAGCCGGTCGAAATTGTCGTATGTCCGCGTGATCGCGCCCGCCGTTGAATCGGCCAGTTGGGTGAGGCGGCTGCCGGCATCGTACGTATAATTGATGGTGCTTTCCCAGCCCTTCTTGCTCGACCCAAAGCCTGCAAACGTCCTCCGGTTCAACGCATCGTACGTGAACCCGTCGATCTTGCCGCGCCGATCAGTGAACTGCGTCAGGTTGCCATTACCGTCGTACTGGTAGCTCTCGGCTCGCGTCAATGGGTCAGTCCGGCTGGCCATCCGGTCCATGTTGTTGTAGACGTACGTGGTCGTGTTGTTGCGCGCGTCCGTCACCGTCAGCAGGTTGCTGTTCCCATCATACGTGAACTGGGTGGCGCCGTTCAGCGGATCGGTGATCCGGGTCACCCGGTCCAGCGCGTCGTACTGGTAATAGACGCTCTGGGCCAGGGCATTGGTGCTGCTGAGCACCCTGCCGGCGCCATCCGGGAAGCTGGTGGTCTGATGCCCCAGCGGGTCGGTGACGCCGATCAGGTCACCCGCACTGTAGCTGAACGTGGTCGTCTTGCTCAGCGGGTCGGTGATAGTCAGCGGTTGTCCCGCTGAATTGTACGTGAATGTGGTCTGGTTGTTCAGCGGGTCGGTGATGCTGGCCAGGTTCCCGCTGCTGTCGTAGGAAAACGTGGTGGCGTGGTTGAGCGGGTCCGTCACGGTGGCGAGCTGGTTGAAATTCGGCTCGTAGGTGAACGAGGTGGTGGCCGCGTATTGCGTCCCCGACATCCGCGTCACGCTGGTGGTGTTCCCCATCGAGTCGTAACCGTAGGCCGTCACGCGGCCGAGCGGGTCGGTGACGCTGGTGGGAAGGTTCGTGGCCGGGTCCACCTGCGTGGTAACGCTGATCTGCTGGGGCGTGCCCACGGCGTAGGTGTCGGTCTGGCAATAGCCGGCGGAATTGAAGGCGAAGGTTTCGACATTGCCGCGCGGGTCGGTCACGTTCGTCTGCGTCACCTTGCCGTTGCCATCCAGCGTATAGGCGAACTGCCAGAAGCTATTATCTGCCAGCGTCTGCCTGCTGATCCGGCTGTTGGCATCGTACTGGTTGGTCACACGCGTGATGTTGCGCGGATCGGTGATGGTGAGCATGCGGTGCGACGTGTCATAGGTGTATGTGGTGACGCCGCCGGCCGGGTCGGTCACTTTCCAGAGCCGACCGCTGGCATCAGCGGCATCGTAGGTATAGCCCACCGTGCGCCCGATATTGTCGGTGGCCTGGGTGATGCGGTTGACTGTGTCGTAGGTGAACGACAGCCAGCGCCCGTTGGGCGAGGCGATACGCAGCAGGTTCCCGGAATTGGCATCGCGGGTGAACGTCAGCGCATTGCCGTAGCGGTCGCGGATGGCGATCACGGCGGCTTTCGACGGATTGGTCGCGCCGGCTGCCTCGGGAAAAAGATAGACGGTTCCGTTCTTGAGCCGCAGGTTCCAGCCGTTGCCGTTCCAGGTAATGATCGAGCCATAGAAGCCAGTGGGCGTGGAAGTGTGAGTGAACACAGCGTCGGTCCAGCCGGTGCCGGGCGAGGTGCGCACGTAATGAATCGCGGCGCCGTCGCCCAGGACCAGGTCCACGTAGGTGAACGTGGAACTGTCCCCGACCAGGAAAATCTCGTAGTTATGCGTGGCGCCGATGCCGAAGGGGCGGGACAGCGGGTCCAGTTGCCGATAGGTCCGCGTCAGGCTGATCGGCAGCACGTCGGGAAGATAAACATCGGTCTTCTCATGAAGGAACAGGCCGGTGGCCAGGCCGGCTGGATCGCCGCGCGTGCGGCAGTTGCCGGGTGGCTCACCCGCGTCCGGCTTGCGCGAGGGGTCACCGATCATGGCCCCGGTGAACTCCCAGATGACCACGCCGGGGTTAGGCGCGATCTGGCGGCCGTCGGGAGTTACCCGGCCAAAGCCATACACGTACCAGCCGCGGCCCTCGGGGTCGTAATTCCAGAAGTTACCGCCGGTTCCGGGCGGATACCTGCGCATGTTCGGGTAGATCAGCCGCGCGCCCTGGCTCACATACGCGCCGCCGGGCTGGATGGTAAAGTAGACGGGAACATCGACACCGGGCGGCAGCGGGAAGGGCGGGCGGTCCAGCGGAATGGCGGTGATGGACAGCTCGGTGACGATGCGGCCGTCATGGCCGATGACGACCGAGCCGGCCGGAATGCGCAGTTCCAGCCCCGGTATGCGAGGCGTGGTGACGACCGTCTCGGTAGTGGTGGGCGAGGGAATCTTCACGGCGTGCGGCCAGTCCAGATCCGGCATCCAGATGGTGTAGGGCAAAACGTTGCTTCTTCCGGCAATGATGTCCACGCCGGCCTCGAACCGGCCATATTTCTTGCCAGGCTGGTTGGCCGTCGCGCCCTCGATCACCAGCTCATGATGCCCGGCGGTGAGGGGCGCCAGCAGGAACCGGCCGGTGGAATCACTGCGCGTGCTGGTGTTGTCGATGGCCAGGCTGACGTTCTGCAGGGGCTCGCCGTTGAGTTGCAGCACCTGGCCGGCCAGCGCCGTTTGTCCAGGGAGCGCGGCCAGCGGCTGCAGCGCGCGCCACTTCGAATCAGGCCAGCCGGTGACCCATTTGCCCAGGAAGTGGCTGGTGTCGGGTATCCAGCTTTCTGCCGCCCCGGCGGCTGCATCGCCGGCTACGCCCTCAGTGGTAAAGGTGAAGCTGGCATAAGAAACCGAGATGTAGTCCTGATCGACGGGGCCGGCGACGGAAACGGTATACGTTGTGCCGGGCGCCAGTTCCGCGTTCGGCGTGATCAAAGCGAGCATGCCGGCTTCGGCGGGAACGACCCTGGCTTCGACCTGGCCGCTGTGACCGGCTAAGCGAACGGAATTGCCATCCACACTTTTTACCCAGAGCGGCTTGGAGAAGCGGAGGGCGATAAAAGCATCCAGGGAGACATTCTCAGCACCATCGGCCGGGATTGAGGCCGCAAGACGCGGGGGGCCGGCCGGTCCCGCCGCGGCGGGACCAGCGGTACAGGGGCCGGCCGGCGGGACGCCAGCGCTACAACGGGCGAAGCTGCGGGACTGCGGGTCGAAGATTTCGTCCTGCTGCAATGGCGCACCGGCAATGCTGCTGGCGCCACCCGTGAGCAGCACAGTTCCGTCGGGCAGGAGGCGCGCGGTGTGGCCCAGGCGCGGGACGGCAAGGCCGGTGGCCAGCTTAGTGCTCGAGTGCGTGCGCGGGTCCCATAGCTGGGCCTGTTGCAGCGGCTCACCTTTCTCCGAGATGCCGCCGGCGATCAGCACCAGGCCTTCGGTGAGCAGCGTGGCACTGTGATAAGCGCGCGGAGTTGAACTTGTGCCAACGAGTGAGCGGAATTGCTGCGTCTCGGGGGTGAACACTTCCGGCGCGCGAACGACCTGGCCGTCCGGCCCGATGCCGCCGAGCACCAGCACGGTCCCATCGGGAAGCAGCGTCGCGGTGTGCCAGGCGCGCGCGTGCCGGAGCCTGGCCATGGCAGCAACAGGCGCAGCGGCATTCGTTTCACGAAATGTCACGGCGTCCATGGGGCCAGCCGCACCTGTGCCGCCGAGGAGCAGTATGCGGCCGTCGGGCAGCAGCGTCGAGCTTTGGCCGGCCAGCAACGCCCGCTCAGCGGGAGCGCTCCGCGCCGGGGCGGATGCAGGCATGCCAGGGCGTGGCGCGTTTATTGCGGCGCGCGTGCCACTTGCCGCCGCTTTGCCCGGCGCTGCTTTACCCGGCGCCGCATTCGCCCCGAGGCCCGCGATCACCAGCAGGCCGATTGACAGGCAGCCCGCAGGACACATGATCTTCGCTTTCGTTCGTTCCACGGCTTCTTCTCCCGATCCAAGGTCCAAGGTCTAGGAATTGCGGATTTCGGATTTCAAACAATCCAGCACCCCGCATTCCGCATTGCGGACTCCGCACTCCGCACCCCGCATTCCGCACTCCGCATTAATTACGGGCTCGTTACGGTGACCGTGATATTCCCGGTGTTTGCGCCATTCGGATCCACCTTCACGGTGTAGGTTCCGGTTGTCGGCAGTGTTTGCTGCGCCAAGTTGAAGCTGGCCGCGCTGGAAGACGAAGAGGTCAACACCGTACCGTCGGGCTTGAGCAGGCTGACGGTGACGCCGTTGATGGAATTGCCGGTCAGCGAGACGGTTACGAGTTGGCTGGCGTTCCCAGTAAAGGTCAGGTTCGCGTTCTGGCCGGGCGTGGTGATGCTGACCGGGACGGAAGCGCCATTCGGGGTGATCGTGCCCACTACGTCCACGACGTTGTAGAGGGTCAGCGTCGTGCTGCCCGTGTTCATGCCGCCCGGATTCAAGAAAACCGTGTAGGTCCCGGTGGTGGGTAGCGTCGTCGCATCGATCAACAGCCCGTTCCCGCTGCCGGCACACCAGCCTGACTGGTTCAGTGTGGTTCCGCTCGGGTTGAGTAGGAAAACATCCGCGCTGCAGTTCGGGAGGGTGCTGGCGCTGGTGGCCAGGCTCACCTTCTGCCCGGCTGTGCCGCCGAAGGTCAACCGTGCATTTTGCCCGGGGATGGTGATATTGACGACCACCGGGGAGCCGTTCGGCGTGATCGTCCCCGTAACGTCGGTAAAGCCGTTCACGGTTAGTGTGGCACTGCCACTATTGGGGTTTTCCACCATGATCGTGTGGGTGCCGCTGACAAACGAGGCCGGGAAGTCGGCGAAGCTGCCTGCGCCCATGCAACTGGAGCCGAGGGTCGCGCCGCTGGGCGCATACAGGGTCACATTCGCACAACTGGCAAAGGTGTGGTTCGAATCGGTGATGCTGAAGCGCTGTCCCGCGGTCGCGTCCACGACCACCAGCCCAATCGCGCCTGGCGCCGTCAATGGCACGCTAATACTGCCGCCCTGCGCCACCCGGCCGGTGAACTGCACGTTGCCCGCGGTCTTCGGCGGCGGCGCGACGAAGAAATCCACGCTGCTTGTCCCTGTGCCTTTCACGGTGGCCACGGTCACACGGCCGGAGGAAGGGCCGGCGGTGGACGTCAGACTGGTGGTTGTCGCCGTGCCGATCGGGATATATGTAACGTTGTGCTTCGTCCTATCATTCGCCGGGACGGGATCGAAATTGCTGCCAGTGATGGTGATGGGCGTGCCCAGGACCCCGATGGCCGAGGGCGGATTGGATCCGGTCACAGTGACGGCAGTGATCGTCGGGGCGTCGCTCGCTATCGTCACCGTGAACGGACCGCTGCTGGTGGCCG
>Ga0315274_10014804_pt1 | contig 11057 bp, 8 predicted proteins | sample YL17G02_20_MG_FD_203700 | JGI IMG/M metagenome (GOLD analysis project Ga0315274, IMG submission 203700) | Sediment microbial communities from Yellowstone Lake, YNP, Wyoming, USA - YL17G02_20 | ecosystem: Environmental > Aquatic > Freshwater > Lake > Sediment | place: USA: Wyoming | collected...
TCATTAGCAACGCGAGAATCAATAAGAGATTGCATCATCGTTTACCCTAAAGTCCTGAGAACCGGTGGCTGTCCCCGCACGCGTTCAAATCTCAGCACTCGCACAACTTCAGCACCTCTCTATCCGCGAACTATCCGCCTGTCACCAGTATCTTGTCTGTCATACGGATGGCAGAGCGGCGATTTTCAGGAACCAGAAGATTTGCGGCGCACAGACCCCCATTGCAAGCACACCTATCCAAAGAGAACGCCACCAACCGCGATGTGCGAGCGAGCATACCACCGTAACGAAGCCACCGAGAAAACACATCAATCCGAGGCTAGTCACAATGAAGCTTAACGACTCGGAATAGTAAGTGATGGGATATTCCCGTCTCACGTAGAAGAGGACATAGTCGCATGCCGAAAACGGTAAGTTAGACAATCCCAATGCCAACGACCAGTCCCCTAGACGACCCACATACCGCTCCCTTCGGTCCCCTTTCGGAGACTCAGGCCTGGGTTCGACTGATTCCCTCATCGCTAGCCCTAGATCCGGCATATCGCAGGCGCCGGGGTTTGTTCCATAACCATCACGTCCCCGCCGCACTGATCGCTAAGGGTGCGCCGTTCTTCATCTCGTACTTTCTGGGATGACTGTACTGCCAATCGCCGAAGCCGGTCAACGTTTTTCGAACGACTGGTTCGGAGGCGTACATGTTCTTTCAACGGTAAGAAGATGGGGTGGGTGCTCGCCAGCGCAGACCAATAAAACAAGCCGACAGGACAGCCTGCCTCAGTCTATCGTCCTCTGTAACCCAACGACGACGCCCTGAATGTTCACCTTGCTGGCAGGTAACGATAATGTCGGCACTTTTGGGTTGGCGGCTCTCAGCTCAACGAGGCTGCCTTTTCGGAAGAACCGTTTGACTGTCGCTTCATCGTCAACGAGCCCGACGACCAACTGACCGTCGTCAGCAGTCTCCTGTCGTCGCACAACCAGTATGTCTCCCGGCAATATCCCTTCGCCTATCATGCTTTCGCCCCGCACTCTGAGGGCGAAATCAGGACGCCTCGCACGCTCTTGCGCGACCGGCACGTGTCCTTCAATGTTCTCAATCGCGAGCAACGGTTCGCCTGCAGCGATTCTTCCGACTAAAGGCACTGTCGCCACGCTGTCTACGGCAGGTCTCAGCGACCGCAGAACGCGTATCGAACGCGCTTTTTGGGACCGGGAAATGTATCCTTTTCTATCGAGTGCGACGAGGTGATCGTTCACGCCGTTGCTCGATTTGATCCCGAACCGGTTTCCTATCTCAGCAACGGTCGGCGGAAAACCGTCTCGCTCGATACATTCCTCAATGAAATTGAGTATGTCCCGCTGTCTCGCAGTCAGCGCTCGTGCCATACGCGTTAGATCACCCTTGACATAATCATACAGGTATCTCTTCGTTTGTTCGACCATTATTATACTGGATAAACGTTCAGGTGACAAGAACTTTTTGAACATCGCGGACAGAACGGTTATAATATACGCCGATTCATCTTCGTTCTGATTTACAGATGAAAGATGTCGCGCCTGAAACGACCGCGTTTCGAATCGTCTTTTCGACGCAGTCGGTCGGGTTGCGTTTGCAAAGGGAAGACTAATGGGACGCTTTCTCAACCACTGCACACAACGCGTACTGGTCATTCTGAGTCTCTGCCTACTTGTGACAATGAATTCGCTTGCTCAGCAGCTGCCGACAGCGCTAAAGAGCACCCCAGCGCAAGTCAATCCGTCCTCCGCGAAAGTCAGGATGCTCATATTCAAATCGAAGGATTGTCCCGAGTGCGGTCAGGCACTCGATACTGTCCTGCCTCAAGTGGAGCAGGATTTTCCGGGACAGGTCGAAATGCAGCAGGTCGAGCTGACAGAGGGCGACAATGTCGTGAAACTGTTCGCGCTCGAAAAAAAGTACGGGGACATGGACAACAGCCCGCCGGTGATCTTCATGGGGAAACGCGTTCTCGGCGGACCAAAAGAGGTCGAACAGAAGCTCCTGCAACTCATACCGGAAGTTCTGGCAGAAGGAGGCTGCGATTACCCGGTGCTCACCGAGGCAGACCTGAAAGCTGTCAGCGGAGTCCAGCTCGGAAGAAAGTATCTCGCCTACTTCAAACAGCAAGGATGTCTCGAATGCGACCGGGTGACATATCTCCTCCTATATCTGAGGAAGCGATATCCATCGCTTGAGATCAAAGAGTACGATATAGGATCGCGTAACGACAAGGTGCTCGACGAGGCGATGTGTATCGTGCGAAAAGTGCCGGAACGGCTCAGGTTGGTCGTTCCGTCCATGTTTATCGGGAACGGCTTTCTCGTCGGTGACATGATCAGTCGCGAAGCGGTTGAGAACCTGCTCAACGCGCCGGGAGCCGATCAGGCGCCGTGGAACCTCACCAAGGAACAGCTTGAGAAAGCGGAAGCGTCTCTCGGTGCGCGGTTCCGGTCGCTGAAGATCGGCACGATAGCTGCGGCAGGGTTGCTGGACGGTATCAACCCGTGCGAGTTTGCGACAATTATCTTCTTCATATCGTATCTGGCTATGATAGGTCGAAAAGGAAAAGAGCTTCTCCTGGTGGGTGCGGTATTCAGCGCGGCTGTATTCTTGACCTACTTCATGATAGGGCTTGGGTTCTTTCAGGCGCTCCGATCGCTCGCTGGCGTGATGCAGAAACTCTCCATAGCAGTGTACATCGTCATCGCCGTTATCGCGTTTGTCATCGGCGCGGTCAGCCTGTACGATTTCGTGCTCATACGGAGAGGGAAGCTCCGCGACATGAAACTCCAGCTTCCTGCGTTCCTGAAACGACGGATCCAGCTCACGATAAGCAAGCGGTCGCGCATGCGCCACTATCTGGTGGGTGCAGCCATCTCAGGAAGCATGGTGTCGGTTCTCGAGCTGGCATGCACCGGTCAGGTATATTTGCCAACGATCACGTGGGCGGTTCAGGACCCTGCATTACGCCAGTTCGCGTTCCCCCTTCTCATCGTGTACAACCTGATGTTTATCGTCCCGCTTGTCGTGATCATCCTGTTGACATACTACGGGTTTACCTCGAAAGATCTCACCGCGTTTCTTGAGAGACGCGCTGCTACGGTCAAGCTCGCAACGGCACTGTTGTTCTTCGCTATGAGCGGCGTGCTCATATACAACGCGTTCCTGTAATGCGGCATGTTGTGGTTCTTGGTCGTTCGGTCTACGAGGACTGATGGCGTTCACAGTTGCCCGGGCGTTCGTCCTGACACTATGATTGACCGAGACGGTTAAACCTTTTCGTCCCCAAATGGCTCCTTACTGATGGGAGGGTGAGGAGCAATGGATCAGTTGGAGAAGTTGGTACTTCGCGCCCAAACAGGGGATACGAATGCGTTCGGAGAGCTTGTCCGACACTTCCAAGACATGGCTATAGGCTACGCTTATGCCGTGCTGCGCGACTTCGGAACCGCCGAGGATGTTGCACAGGAGTCTTTCATTCGCGCGTTCATGAAACTCCGCCAGCTACGCGACCCGAAGGCGTTCCCCGCATGGTTCCGCACCATTTTGTCGCGCGAATGCTCCAGAATCACCCGGCAGAAAGGTCTTCCCACTGTCTCGCTTGAGGACGCTGCCGATGTGCCCGATGAATCAATTGGTCAAATCGAGCGACGGGACACATGGAGTATCGTCGAGAGGGCAATCCGAGCGCTCCCAGCGAAAGAGCGTGAGGTCACCACACTCTTCTATATCAACGGATACTCGATGGGAGATATCGGAAGCTTCTTGGCAATCCCTGTCTCCACAGTCAAGAACCGACTCCATTCGGCTCGGAATAAACTACGGGAAAGGACTATCTCCATGGTGGAAGAGACTCTCAAAGCCAACGCGCCACACCCAGACGACATGAGCGAACGCATTGTCTTTCTTTTGGACATGGCGAAAGAGTTCGAACGAGGCATACCTCTCGCAAAGGTTCTTCAATCGTTGGAGAAAAAACAGACCTCAGAAAGAATGCGAACTGCCTTGAGAGAGGTCCGTGAAGCCGTCCTCTCTGGAACCGCACTGAGCAGCGCCCTTGCCGGATGCCCAGATTTGTTTCCCGAAAAAGTAGTCTCTTTGGTTCGGGACGGCGAATGCTGCGGGTTGCTCGAGGTGTTCGTGCCGCTGGCGGCGAAGTGGCTCAAAACAGGGCAATACAAGGTGGACCCACACATGTTCGCTCGATGTCTCCACAACTCTCACTGGTTCAGCGACGCCATCGAGGCAGGGGCGTCCGCGGTAGTGATATACGAGGAACAAGCAGCTAGCCAAGACAAGCTCGGTGAAGTCAAAGTATGGGTTGGATTCCTCATGCCCGACAACAGGATTGAGAGAATCTGCCCGTATTTGACACGCGAGGAAGCGAAACGTCTAGGGAAACGACCAGAGCCTTATCGTGATCTATCCCATGCCTTGGGCGCCGTGCAGTCTCTGAAGTTCATGACGATCCTCGACAAGGTGCAGAAGGGTAACGAGATGACCGGCCGACTGAGAATCCGGCTCAAACCTGAGGACAAGAACGAGGTCCTGCTCCCAATCACGTTTGCTCCCAGGCGTAATATTGATGAGGTCCGGGTAGACCTTAAGCCAGTGCAATGCCAATGAAGACCGAGGACGCTTACCGCTAGCGTGAGACTGGCGATTGAGCCGTTGTTCTTCGCTATGAGCGGCGTACTCGTGTACAACGCGTTCATATAGACAGCGCCTGTCCCGCGGTCACCGCCCGTCAGAATTGCTCGCTCGAGAGAACCCGTACGGTTCGCCCCGGAGAAAGAAGTAGAAGACTGCAGTGCCGAGCAACGTTATAGACCCGCCAAAATAGAAGATGGACTCTATTCCGGTAAAGTCCATCACGATCCCTGACATGATGGGACCAAGTATCATCCCTACGTCCATCGCCATATCCGCCAGTCCCATAGCGCTCCCCATCCCATATCCTCTGCCGACGTCAACTGCTATTGCGGTCATCGCGGGCATGGCGAGCGCCCCGGCAAACGCAAACACCATTCCCAATGCCCATATAGGCAGAAATCCCCTGATATGAGGTATCAGCAGCAGGCATCCGGCACCTATGACACCACCGGCAACTGTCAGGTGGATCCTGTTCATTACGTCAGCCATCTTCCCGAATGGCATCAGGAGCACCGTCGTGAACAACATGCTCGAACCAAGTATAATCCCGATCTGCGATAGGCTAAACCCGAGCACGTCGCGACCATAAACCGGAAGGAAGAAAAGGACCGAGCCTCGACCGAGTTCCGCGATGATCCGGGCTAGGATCATTCCTCGCACGACCCGCTTTTTCAGCAGTGTCACGAGTGGTCCATACGTCGGCACAGGACTTTCGGGCACCTGCGTTTCCGGTTCCTGTAACAGCACAAGCGCCAGAACCAACATCAGACATGATGCTGCGCCCATAGCGTAAAACGCAGATGGCATGCCGTACCGCTCACCCAAGAACCCTCCGAGGAACGGTCCAGCAGCAACCCCTGTGAACATAGCTATGTTGAACAGACCCATCCGGCTACCCTCTTTCCCGACCGGGGAGCTGTCCGCAGCATGTGCCATGACGACAGGAAACACCATTGCCGACCCTATTCCGTGGACTAACCGTACTAAAACGAGCCGGCGAATGGTCCCGGCGAAAACGTAACCGACCGAGGCTAACGTGTAGATGAACAAGCCCACCGTGATGAACGCCTTTCTGCCTTTTGTGTCAGATATGCCGCCCACAACCGGCATGAGAGGCGCTCGCGCAATAGAAAAAGCGGCTGCTATGGTCCCTATCCAGACGCCGGTCGCGCCCAGTTCTTTCGCGTACACGGGCAGCACCGGCGAGAGGATACCTAGACCAAGACTCGCAACTAACGCTGTGATACACAGTAAGAAGAATGTTCCCATAGGATTAACCCACACCATTCAATCCGAAAAACCCCGTCCCTGTCAAGCAGATTCGCGCCTCAGTCTACCCCTCTCGGTTTCTTCGGAGGGACGTGCTCTGTCACGTCCGTGCGTTCCGTCACTCGCGTCATTCGAGGGACACGACGGAGCGTGTCCCTCCGAGAACTTCGTGGAGGAACCGTTCTATCGCGCCCTTTTCATTTTCGTAAGCCCCGGGGAAACCGCGGATGACCCAAGATTTGCGTGGGAACCCGTCGAGTCCGTGTTCGGTCGGAAGCGGGACAACTGTCCGGGCACCCGGCGGCGCCGCGCCAAACTCAACGTGTGACGTTCTGAAAGCCCGGAGGGAAGACATCCCCCGTATACGAGAACGGATAGCGGATGGCGCCAACTTCTTCAGACGACACAGGGGAGCATGTTATCAGAACTTGCCGTCAATCGTGCCGTCACTAAACCAATCCATCCAGACCTCTTCGTCGTCGCCAAACTGGCTCAGATCGCATCCGCACCCAGGAGTGATACAGAAGCGGCTGTGACTCCATAACGCTGTCAGGTCTTGCTCGGTGCGATATTCTCGCCCGCACATAGGACACACGATATAAGCAGTCTCACCCATAGTCTGGCGCTCTTGCGACCGCGCCCAACCGCGTCAATCTACACCGTGATCGACTCGATGCCCATGAGCTTACAGTATGTTTCGAGTTCAGCAACGGTGTTCCCGCGCGTCGCGTGGACATGGTTCGAGAACATGTTCTGCACCAACTTGTGCGGATCACACTCGAGCCGGACAAAACAGTGCGGCCACATATCGCGCGCCTCGCGGAACCGCGCCTTCGGCTGGTACGTGCTCCGACCGGAGGCTATCACCATCCTGTACTGACCCGATTTTCTGCTGAGCCGCGCCAGAGTCATCTCGCCGGAATCACAACACAATACGGTTGTCACTCCCCTCGCCTTACCCATGTACTCGTACTGTCTGCCGAGGTCCACATCCTTCTTGCCTCGCGCATAGCACATAGGCATTGAACCGCAGTTCACAATGCGCAAGACGTTCCGCTCGACGTCTACATGGTTCACATCGCCGAACAGAGACGGCTGTCCGGTCATGAGGTTCATGATCCGCATCGTCAGCGCAGCGTTAACATCCGCCTCGCACGCGATGACGTAACCTTCATCGTTGCACAGCGAAACCGGCAAACAGTATGACCCGTAATTGTCGAGCACCTCTCCCGCGCACTTCACGCACGCGACACGGTACCCGTCATCGCTCAACACCTTTCTCAGGGCATGATACAACCGGACAGACCTCTCAAGCTCGGCGTCCGTTGCGTGAATGTGCGGATGAGTCGCTCGGAGCCTCTTGAGCGTTTCATTCAGCTTCCTCGACGACACTGATTCGGCTTCAAGGATTATCCTGTACTGGTCAACATGTTCGATCTCGACTCCGAACATCCGTCTCACCTGCGAGAAATCAGGCATCGTCGTGAACATCCCGGCAACGCGACCGCCTATGAGAGCGCACCGTGTGCCTCTTGCTCGCGTGACCGCTTTTGCAGCACGAGCAAAGACGAGCACGTCGCGCATCGTCGCATCGTCCCCCGGCGCTCCGTAAATGAACCGGTGCTGCAATCCCATCTCATCAAGAGAACCGTGGATGATGCCAGCGCCGGTAAGGGAAAAACTCGCCGGGTCCGGTACGCTCCATATCGCGCCGGGTATGCGCGCCTGCTCGAACGCGTTGACAACCCACGGCGCGTGCGTCCATGTTCCTATCAACATAATGAAACAGTCGGCGCCGGAGTCATGCATCCTGCGCAAGTCTGACATGAGCGTGCCGGAGTCAAGGACAACATCTTTCGGATGGATGACTTTCAGCCCACAAGCGGCAAGCGACTTCGCTGCGCTGCGGTTCGCGTTGCTGGCAAGGTCTACTCTCTCCCGCGGTAACGAAACCGTCATGAACCCAACTGTCGGTACGTTCTGACCTGTTTTCACCTGTCTCCTCCACATGGCCCATCAAATCGCCGAACACCACGCTATGTGAGCAGCTTATAGAACCATTATAACGTCATTGCAGACACATGTTATAGGGGATCACGTTTCCATCAGGTCAACTTCAGCCAGCGTTTTCGCGTTCACGTTGAGCCTGAACGTCTTAATCTCAAACGCGCTCAAGTTCACCCGCTCCGTCAGACCTATCGCCGGGAAACGAATCGTTGTGGAACGCGCGTGACCGGTCGGCTCAAACAGCCGCACAATATAGTCCTCTGAACTTTCTGCTTTCTTGAATGCGGTCATCTGAACCGCGTTATCGCCGAGTGTGACCAGAGGTTTCGGCTTTGCTCCTGTCCCTGCAGGATAACATGACAGAGCAACCGGTCTCTCGTTATGAACGAGAGCCTCCCGGTCTATATGTTTCAATCGTTCTGCGAGATCGCCGGCGTTCAGCCAGAACCGGTACACCCGTTCACCCTGGTCAATCCGGGGTGAAAACCTATCCTGCGGAATGCTTTCCCTGCCCGCAAATGAGCTTGCTGAATACCCCGGTGAACGAAGGAGAGAGAGCCGTATCTCGCCATCTTTGAAGTCCGAACCGTACACGCAGTCATTGATGCACGTGAGCGCTTTTCCAGCTTTCTCAGAAACGACTGCGACCCACTTCTGTGCAACCGCTTCGTTCCCATTGCAAGGCAACTCCGCGACACCGTAAGCAACTTGCCCGAAATACCTGCCATCGTACAACGCAGTCGGAATGGACAGCTTGAGCATCTTGCTCTTCTCATTCCAGAACACCCTAACGTCGAGCTCGATCTCGCTTCCCAGCTTCGGGACCTTGTAGGTCTGACAGATAAAAGAATCGCCGTACTGGAACACCGCCTCGATGACTGTTCTCACCTCACCGTCTTCGATAACTCGAACGGACCGCAACACCCTGTCCCGGACCCCTGAGAATCGAGCCCCTTCACGGCGCGACATCAGCTTAAACCCTCCAGCAACTCTTCTGTACCGTTTCTCGATCATCCCCCACGAATCCTCATCGTCTCGGATCGCGAGAGGGATAAACGCGCCGCGCTTGAGGTACTCGAACCCGTGCACGGAGTACCTATCCACGAGCCCGGTCCGGCAGTTGACCACACATCGCAAGTCGGCAGTCTCGACCGTCAAGCGTCCGTTCCGTTCCTTCAGCTTGGGCACCGGTTTCTTGGGTAACACCTCGAACCGGCAATCAAATCGGTTCATCTGAGACGGCGCCAGTTCGGCTCGGAACACCGCGCGCTTTCTCCAATCCAGGCTGATGTTGCTCAGCTCTTTTTCCGCCTGACATGGGATCCGTTTGCGACCCCGGTAAACGATGGGGTTGGTGAATTGATCTTCCCAGTTGATATCCTCCAAATTGAACTCGCACTCGAGGATCGCCTCTATCTTGTGCGGGTGAGGATTGTACACGAGAATGGGTATTTCACCCTCTTTCGCTTTCCTCTGACCGGTTGATAGCGCAAAGAAAGCTCGTGATTTCAGGCGGGACACAATCTCCAGCCCATGGTCGAGAAGCCTCAGCCCCGCTTCTTCGACAGGCTGAATTGACGAACCAGCAAGAATGTCATGAAACTCCGACAACATCAGGTCATAAATGGCCTCATGGATCTCGTCACGTGGGTACTGTAAGTGACCCTGTACTGACGCGCTCGAAAGCATCTTCTCTGTCATGAAAAGCTCATTCTCAAGCAGCCGGTGTTTCTGCTTCATCCGGATCTGGGACGTGTAACACCCCGTTGCAAACGGATTCACATCGCGCTCATGTCTTGGGAGAGAACCCTTCTCCAATTCCTCAAAATACGCTTCGGGAGTGGAATGAACGATCTTGATGTTGCCACGCTTCTCCATCAACTTAGTGAGATTCCTGAGGTCGGTTCGAGAAGGTCCACCGCCGTGGTTTCCCACACCCCATAGGACAAGACCGACCGGTTTATCCTTGTGCTTTTCGATCCAGTCTTTGACCTTCTTGTGTGCCAGCCCGCGCGGCGAGTTGTAGCCCGGCGCCCGGTGCGCTACGATCTCCGAACCGTCGTACCCCACCCAGACGTAGTCATCTCCGGGCAACGGGCACTGTTCGGGACTCGGTCGGCAGTGAAGATACGAGTCATACCCAGATTTCTTGAGGATCTGTACCAACCCCCGGGTATGACCGAACGGATCAAGATTGACGGCGGTCGTCGGTCGAACGCCGAACTTATCGCTGAAGTACCGCCTGCCTATCAGAGCCTGCCGCACGAACGATTCGCCGCTCGGCATGTTGCAGTCGGGCTGGACAAACCAACCGCCCATGATATGCCATTTCCCCTGTTTCACGAGCCGCTGAATGCGTCTGAACAGAGCCGGATCGTATTCCTCAACCCATTTGTACAGGATCGCCTCGTTGTGGTTGAATACGAACCCGTCATATTCCTCGCACAGGTCTGCGGCTACCCGGAATGTCGCCATAGCTTCAGCGGCACCCTCTTCCCATTCCCATAACCACATCGGGTCTATGTGCGCGTTACAGATCAGATGCAATCTCTTCATTACGGTCTCTTTCCTTCCCCTCATTTGCTCACATCAAAAAGAGCCCCTCTCATGAACCGACCCCCCAGTCTCACTCGTTCAAGCCGTCAGAAACGCCCCGTCCGTGTCGGTAGTATAATCCAGCGGAGTATCATCGGGCAACAATAAGCATTTTCGGACCCTGCGATCTCAGGCAAGACGGTCAAAAGTCGCACCCGAGACTTTGAGACGCAGTTGACACATCGGAAGTCAGCCAGTACAATACGGACACGTATACCGTATGTTTGCTCCGTCGTGTGACCGCGGTATCAGAAGTCTTCCACCTGGAGGATCGTTCGGTTCCTTCCCACATGAGTTCCCGCCGCAGAGGTTGGGGAGGGCATTTCTGATCCTCAATGGTTGGTCCGGCACAATGGGTCGTAAACGTAGGTGAAGGAGAGTGCACATAGAGCCATGAACGTGATGATCATTTTTCTGGATAGTTTTCGCTGGGACCATATCGGCGTGTACCACAGAGGACGCGCTCCGTTCAAGGGCATCAAACCGTGTCAGACACCCAATCTCGACCGGTTCG
>Ga0315274_10014805_pt1 | contig 11056 bp, 13 predicted proteins | sample YL17G02_20_MG_FD_203700 | JGI IMG/M metagenome (GOLD analysis project Ga0315274, IMG submission 203700) | Sediment microbial communities from Yellowstone Lake, YNP, Wyoming, USA - YL17G02_20 | ecosystem: Environmental > Aquatic > Freshwater > Lake > Sediment | place: USA: Wyoming | collected...
TCAGGGAATCGAGCTGCCCGCCGTACGTTTCGATGGTTGGGCAGACGTCCGTGATCGGCTTCGACGCCTTCAATTTGGCGATGACCTGGTCTTCAATGTCCGAGACCGAGTACATGCGCTAAAAGCCCTTCAACTTATCCAGGGTGAAAATCTTTTCATCCGGCGCGGAATAGTCCACCCCGCCCTCTTCGGCCGCCACATCCTCCTCCAGGCTCACGGTGGCGGAGGCGATGTCTTTCAGAATCCGGACGGCGTTGTCATACCTCACCTGCCTGGCCTCGGGAATGCTCATGGCCTTGCGCGCATGGAGGTTATAAACGGCGATATCGACCGAGCATTTGTTTATGATGGGCGGAACCGGGCTGAAGGGGACGGTATACCTGGCCGCGCAGTATCCGTCGATCTCCGCGTCCGCCGAGGCGATCGCCTGGGCCACCCGGCTTTCATTGATAACGCCGGAGCGGGCATCATCCGTGAGCTGGATGAGGTCCGCATCCAGGATGACCTGGCGGATATCTTCGAGGATACAATAGGCCATTTATCCTCCTGCCATAATTCAAATCCGCATCGTTACCCGGCACCGGATGTAATCTTTTTTCTGGCTATCGCAACCGAACGCCTTTGGCACTTTGCTTCATTGCACCTTGATGGTGACGCGAAAGTTCACCGGGACACCCGGGGCCAAGAAATCGACCCGCGCTAAGACCTCGTTGGAAAAGTCCGACTCGTTGCCGGCGCCGTCAAAAGCGGTTAGCACGAAATAGTAGGTAAGAACCTGCCCGGTCGGGCTGGTCAGAATGAATTCTTGTGTGTAGGTTGCGCTCGGAGTGCCAGAGTAAGTGAAAATAGCAAGCCTATCATAGACGCCGGAAACGTTTCCGTAGTAGAGATTCCAACCGGCCAGATCATCCACCGGGAGGGGCTGCTCCCACTGGAAGGTAAGTTCCTTCGTCCCTGTCTGGGCAAAGGCAGGAGTAACCAGCAGCATGATGGCGATCAAGAGAGCAAAAAATATTTTCATATCATCCCTCATTTTAAGGGGGCGGGGCACCGCCCGCCCCTTTTATGGGTTGATCGGCAATCGCCGTTTTTTGTTACTATTTCTTATCCTTGGGCGGGTCCGGAAGTTCTTCCACGAAAAGCATGGGCTCCGCCTTCAGGGCTTTCAACTGCTGTAGCGTGAATTTGTCGTTGGGATACTCCGTCGCCTTGCCCGGATGCGCCACTCCGCACCGCCGGAATCCATCTTTTTTCGACCTGATTCTGATCACGTTCTTCTCCTTTCTTTAAGGGCGCGCGGCGCGCGCCCCTACAATTTGCAACTTGCATTTTGCATTTTGCAATTTCTTAGGACAGCCAGGGCACCACGACCAGCTTGGCCGAGTTGTACCAGACGTTGCTGCCCCCGGCGGCGTTGAACTGGGCTTCGAGCAGCGCCTTGCCGGAGGCCTCCAGGGTTGCGCCGCAAAGCAGGTGCGTCGGGACGATGCCCAGCGGGGTCACGCCGTCCTCTTTCTTGAAGGCCATCATGGCCGCCCGCGCCGCGGCATAGTAGGTGGTGTCCAGGGTCTGTTTGCTCCCGTAGGCCAACTGCCAGAGACCATAGCCCACATTCTTCCGGTCATCCACCCCGTACCGGAACTTTTTGCGCATGAAGGCATGCTCGTCGTCCGGCCGGTCCATAGCCACGAATTCCGGCTGTTTGCGGACCTGGAGGATGATCGGCTTGATGGGTCTGGACAGATCCAGGAGATACCAGGGGGTGCTGGCGCCGCCGCCGGTATTGTTGCCCAAGCCGTCCCCCACCGGGTGGTTGTCGTCGAAGAAATACTGCCCGTCGAAACAGAGGGTGTTGAATCCCGCTGCGAGGAGAGCGAAGGCCAGGATGTCCGGATGATTCTTGGATGCCTGGGCCAGTCCCTGAATCATGGGCGTATAGACGCCGATCTGGTCATCCTCGATGTCATTCCGGTCGACCTCGACGGTGGACTCGAAATCCCTGTTGGTGATCTCGTAATGGAACGCGCCCAGATCCTTGATCACCCGATCTCCCAGCCATTCCCTCATGGTGGGGAAATCTCCCAGCCACTTGTAGTCCACGCTGCGGCCCGAAGAGGGCGCCCGCATGGCGATCAGGTCCACCTGACTCGGGGCGGCGTCGAAGGCCTGGTTGAAGACGGTCGAAAAGCTCTTGTAGATCCCCGAAAGAGCCGCTTGATTGACGATCATGACTTTTTCCTCCTATTCATGGTTGTAGGGGCGCGCTGCCGCGCGCCTTTTTAAATACGCGCGAACCGCTTATTCTTTTTTTTTAAGCGGCCAACAGGTTCTTCTTATACTCGATCCAAGCCGCCAGCATGATCACGTCGTCCGTTTCGAGCGTCCCGTTTTTGGGCTTCAGGGTCAGCTCCATTGCCGCCGGATAGGCCGCCAGGTTGGCGAGCGCGAGAGTGCGCGTCACATGCTGCACCGTCTTTGCCGTGGCGGTCCCGACCATCGCATCGGTGTCTCCGCCGAAATCGGAATCAGCATCGAAGAGCGCAGCGACTTCATTGTTATAAGCCGCGACGGTAAATTTCGTATCGTCGGCATCGGTCGCCCCGGTCTTGGCCGCCAGGATATGCAGCACCATATTCGCCGTGACGTCGGCATCGGGAGGGACCGCCACCTTTGTTCCCACCGCGGTCGGAGTCGCATGATTGTTCCAGCGGATGCCCAGCCCCTTGGCCGTAACGCAAAACCCGGGGAGCGGATCACTGGCGTTTACAAAAGCGGCCAGCGCGACCCCGGCGTCGGTTATGGTCGGCATCGGGATGTCGATGATCCCCTTTGCGGTGAGCAGACTCTGGTAGATCTCCTGCAAAGCCGCCTCGACCTGCGCTGCCGTGGTAAAGAGTCCGGCATCGGCGATGGAGATGGCGGAGGCCGCATGGGCCGCGCTGGTGTCGGCGAGGTGCACGGCCACGTCCGCCTGGCGGATGGCCGGCTCGATGTCCACCCAGGCGTGGGTCGTGTCGATGTATTCGGCGATCACGCCGCAGAAAATGTCATGGGTCACATTGCCCGCCATGTCGACGGTTTCATCCGACGCCAGGAAAACATTGTCGCCCATGTTGGCGATGCTGATTGCCGTCGCGAAGGTCATCTTGAAAAGGCCTCTTCTCCGAACTTTAACGGTCATGTCGCCGCTGCTCCCACTTCCGTTCAGTGCCGCCGACCGGGCCATTCCTTCGAAGATCTGTCCCGAAGCGTCATCGCCCGGGACCGCGTATCCCGCGGCGTTGACGGAAACGAATGCGCCGGCGTAAATATTTACCGCCTGGTAGACCGGGATCTCCAGCTCCACGCCTTCACGATATTCGGTTTTTTTGTCCGCTGCCAAGCTGAGTGTCATGCCAATCCTCCTTTTTGCTGCGAGGAGCTTAGCGCTCCAAGCGTGTAATTTGTTGTTCCCCCGCTTTACGCTATGCGTTATGCGGTCTTGTTGTACTTCGCGAACGTGGCGTCGTCGATCCCCATCATCTTATTGATCGACTTCTGAGTCTCATCCAACCCATCCTTGGCCGGAGGGGAAGGAAGCAGGCCGCCCACGGGGATCACGCTGCCCGCCGGCCTGGAAAGAACGATCAGCCTGAACTGGTCCGGGCTCTTCAAAGCCAGATCCCGGCCCCATTTATCCAGCTCCTCCGGACTCGTTTTCCCGTCCTTAAGCGCCAGATGGAGCAGATCTTCCTGCTTCATCGAGGTGATCGTCCGCTCGAGCTCGGCCACTTTCTGGCTCAGGGCCACGGCCGCCTGGACCGGGGCCTTCAGGCCGGCGATGACCTGGAGGACTTCATCCTTGCCCGCTTCCGCCTTCGCGCCCAGGGCGTCCAGGACCTCCTTGCAGGCAATGAGCGTCTTGCCTTCCAGGTCCTTTACCTTGTTGACGAGCAACTGTACCGCCTCGGCGATCTTCTCTTCCGCGGCATCCGTTGCAAGGCCCAACAGCTTTTTCAGTTTCTCCAACATAGCCTCCTCCTTTTCTTTGTTTGGGAGCGGTTCGGAGAACCGTCCGTATTTCGCCATGATCGGCTTCAGGTTGTTGATCTTCGGGTAATTGGTAAGGGCCACGTTTTCGATCCGGTAAATCTTGCGGTCCTTGGCCGTCACCCAGAAGACCGGTGAAAAATACCGGTACTCGCGGTTCTTCAAATATTCCTTGGCCCGGGCCGTCCATTCGACCGCGGCGTAGAGGCCCTCCCTCGCCCGGTAATTGAGTTTTTTCACCCAACCGGCTGCCGGGGCCTGCACGTCTTTCAAAGTTTGATGCTCATAATCGATCACCATGTCATTCCCGCGGCGCTCAAAAGAGTCGATGGCCCGCTTCGCGGCGGTCGCATCCAGAAACGCCGGCGGCTCCCCCTCGATCTCGACCGCGCCCTCCGGGATGAGCAAAAACTCGCCGGGCGGATCCGGCACCTCTTTCAGGCTGGCCATCACCGCCAGTTTTCCTTCCTCCCTGGCGACCCATTCCCCGGCCTCATTTTTTTCAAACTTGTTTTTAACCGCCGCCCAGGCCACGGCGAAGCATTTTTCTTCGTCTCCCTTGTACTGGTCGAAGGCGGAATTGAAGGCCGCCATCCAGATCTCCTGGCCGTGCTCCGGCAGGGCTTTCACCGCATCCGGAAGTTCCTCTTTTTTGCCGTACGGCATTTCAACCCCCTATTTTCCCCTGGCCGGGCCTCAAGTACGCCCGCCAGGGCTTTAAATCGTGTTCATGAACATAGGTGTCAAGCAAATTAGGCCATTCATCCATGTTTTTCCGCGTCGGCCGCCCTGGGGCGAATTCGGAAGTTTCCTCGCTTTTAAAAGATGTTTTGATTTTCATCCCCTCAAGCCCGGTTTATAAAGTCTGATATAGCCCGGTTGAAAATCTCCGGAATCCGCCCCTCGACCTTTTTAAAACCCCGCTTCATGTACGGGTTCGGCTTCTGGCCTTTCACGCTGCGGGCCAAGATCAGTTTGTCTCCGATCATGAATCTCAAGGCCTTCGCGGTTTTCGGTACGATCTTTGCTTTACGAGGCCCGAAGAGCCCCGTCCCCTCGTGCACGAAAATGGAATAAAGCGCCGTGGAGGAAATGATCGCCCTATTTCTGTCGATATATTTTCGGATCCGGTCGGCCAGCTCCCCGGTTCTCACCGGAGCCGTTTCCATCGCCGCCGCCTCCACCGCCCCGGCAGTCCGCAATAGGCCGGCCTGGATCCCCGCCGCCAGGTTGTTTCCCACCTTTAAAAGCTCGGGTGATATCTTTATCTCAGTCTTAAATTCCATATATATCCCATCGGTCCTATCCGACTGATCGGTCCTATAAATTCATGACCAGCCGGCAAACACAATTTGGATGAAACGGAGGCACCTCATTGAACGTCCCGAATACCTCCGGGAACCTCGCCGCCGCGTCCATCTTCGCCTGCATGACCCGGGCGGGAATGATTTCCCCATGCCGCGGCCTGCAAATATCACAAGCCCGCTCACCCCGGGTCACATGCACCCTCATGTCCACCCCGGCCTGCACCCCCTGGCGCACGTCGGCATAAGACCTCATGCGCGTGACCGAGGTATCCAGGATCCTCCGGATTTGCCAATCCTCTAGTCCTTCGAGTTGATCCGAGAACAGCTCTCGAAACCGGACTATCCCCTCCGCGCTGCCGCGGCCAAAAAGCCCTTCGCCCTTCTCGCCGTATTGCGCCTGGAGAAACTTCATCACCGGGCCCTGCATGTCCTGGTTCTCGATATATTTGGAAAGATAGGCCGTATCGATTCGGCGCATAGCGTCGAGAGTCGCCCGGTCGACCGGATCGAAGGACATGGACACCGCCGGCGCCGCCCCTCCCCACGCGCTCTTGTCTGTCACCCGATAGTAAGTGAAGATCGGCTCCATCGCTCTTTCGATCATCGGCGTCAGATCCTCCGCCGATGATCCATAATGTTTCAGCAGGATCGCCCGGATTTTTTCCCCGAATTCCGCCTGGCTCATCCCCGAGCTGCCCAGCAGCTCGCGTTCGATTTCATCCAGTGCCTTCATGCGGATTCCGCCGAACGAAATCCGCACCTCCCGCATGTACTGCCCGATCAGCCTCTGCCGGGTCGCCTCCATCGAAGCCTCGGCGTCAACTGAGAGGTCCGTCTCTTTGCCCATGATTCTTTTCATCGTCAGCGGAAATCCCCCCGGCGCCGGGGGCGGAAGAACTGTTTCTCCTTCTTTGGGCATGGGAATTTTAAATCTCTCCGCCACATGCTCGGCGGAGATGGGTTGATTTATCCCGTGAAGATTCTTGTAGACCTCTGACAGCTGCTGCAGGTCTTCCGGCGGTTCAAATTTTAAATTGAACCAGGGCAGGGATTTATCCCACCCAAAATTGAAGCCGACGATCGGGCGGAGCAGCTGGGCGCGGATCGTCTTGCTCAGCGCCGCGGAATCCGCCTTGATGAGATCCTGCCGGACTTTGTCCTGGGCGTCCTCGTTCCCCAGCTTGCCGGGCGTCCCTTCCGTGGTCGCGGTCTGCCCCAGGATCGCCTTGCTCATTTGTTTGTCGCAAAAATTGGCAAGCTGCTCATAGATATTGTTTGTCCCCGCGTTCTTCATGCTCTCCACGAACTCGATCTCGGTATTCTTGGAGATGATCCCAGCCGCGTCCGACCCCAGGGACTGCACCGCGGTCATGAGCGCGTCCTTTTCCTCAGACCCGGCTCCGGGCTCGTATTTGCCGAGCCTGAGCGGCATGCCGAAAACCTCGGCGAAGGCGACCCAGTCCTTCAGGGAATAGTTTTTGAAGAGGTACATCCAGGAGCAAACGCGCAGTACCCCGGCCCGGGTGTCATATCCCGACCGCGCCTTGTATCGGTGGTAGATCATTTTGAAAGCGGGCATTTCTTCCCCGTGAAAGGGCTGATCCACGGTCGTGACCCGGGGTTTTTCATCCAGCTTTTCATTCGGACGGGCCGCGCCGCGCTCATAGAACACCGCTCTCTTCGGATGGATCCAGCGGATATCCGAAACGGTCGCCCGATTGCCTTCCACGCTCCAGAGAATCTCGGACATCGAGTATCCCTTGCCGATCGCGTCCAGGAGGTCGAGAAGGTATTCATCAAGATCGGCCAGGCTGAAAAGATTGTCGGAAACGAATTCGGCTATTTTCTTATCCTCCGCCGATTCGGAAAACGGTTGCACATCATAATCCAGTCCCAGCACCGCGTCCTTGCGGGTCTGTATTTCGGAAAAGAGATGGGCGTCCTTCTCCTCCATTTCCTCGAAAAGCTCGGCCTGTCGGTAAACGTCCCCCCCGTCCGCCTCCTGGAGGATGGACGCTAACTTTTGCGGCGTGAGCCCCTTGGACGGATAAGACGACCAGCGATCCCGGATCGTGGTCACCGCGATCTCCCGGGTCTCGGGCCGTTTGCCGATCTTTATTTCCCGCCCGAATTGATCATAAAGGATGGTCATTGTTCTTTATCCCGCAATCCGCAAGCCGAAATCCGCATTTTTCTAGTAAGCCCCGCTCAACTCGGCGAATCTTCGCCGCACAACTCCCCTGTATTCGATCTTCCCCGCCGGCCGGCTCGCCGCCTGGGCGGCCAGGGCCTTGGCCCAGAAGTGATCGGCATGCCCCGTCTCCTCGGTCTTGTCCGCGTCAAAGCGAAAATGACCGGTGGAGGTCTCGTATTTCTTCACGCTGTGAAGAGAGTTGCGAATGGTATTGGAAATGGGGATCCGGCTCTGGAGGTCCTCGAAATTTTTCTTCAGGCCCGTGGCGAGGGCTTCCTTGCTGGCCGCGGTGAAATCGATCCCCTCCACTTTCCATTCGCCGAATTTATCCGTCGCCTCCTCGGCGATCTGCATTCCCAGGCCCGTCTGGTCGATGCAGGCCCGGCGCACGGAGGGATCCGAAAGCAGGTGGAAAAGGACCCTCTTCTGGACGAAGAAGGGTTGTTTGGCCATCTCGATCACCGCCCGGGTCCAGGCCACCCCGTCCTTCGATTCATCCACCCAGATCACCGAAAGGTCCCGCTTCCGCGCCACGTCGAATCCCAAATAAAGGTTTTGCAGGGGCGATTGGGCGATCGCCCCTGCCTTGGCGAGGAGGGGAGGTTCGAGGTTGGTGCGGCGGAATTCCTTGTAAGCGTCCTTCGCTTCATCCAGCAAAGCCTTCGCCCACTCGGGCGTCGTTTCGCATTCGTCGTTCTCCACCGAGGCGATCAGGTCATAGGTCAGGAAGGCGGTGGCCTCGTCCAGGAACTCCACTTCGTATTCCTGCGCCCACCCCTCGTCGTCCCCGAATCCTTTTTTCAGATCCTCCACGGTCGTGGGCTTCCCGCTTTCATCTCGGAGCACCAATCCTTCTTTGACCGCCACCTGGATCGGCACCACATGCTTGGAGTATCCATTGTCCGCGGTGCACAACTCATAGAACTTATTCTTTTTCCCGAAGGGCGTGGAGATGATCCGGATCTTGTATCCCCGGGTGATGGTGGGGTAGAGAGCGCGCCAGATGGCCCGGCTGTCCTTGTGCAGGGCGAATTCATCCAGGAGGATATTGGCGCTCCAGCCCCGGGCCGTGTCCGGGTTAGCCGGCAGCCCGATGATCCGCGACCCGTTGGGGAACACGATCTCCAGCATTTTGTATTCGGCGTCGTCGCCCTTGAACGTCCCCTCGATCTCCTCCACCGCCACGCCGATGGCTTTGGCATGGATCTTGCTCTGGGCGATCAATTCCTTGGATTGCCTCTCCCCGCGGGATAGGCAGACCCACTTGGTCACATGCTCATAGCAGTCGAGCACCGCCTCGAGCGTCGCCCCGAAAGTCTTCCCCCCCTGCCGCGTTACCCGCCCCACTTTGAAGCGCGATTTATCCTCCACCCATCGCTTTTGGTAGACGGTCAGCGGGACCAAAGGCGCTGGAGGTTTGAGGTTAGAGGTTTGAGGCAAAGGATTTTTGCCTCCATCCTCCAACCTTCCGCCTCCAACTTTCTTTTCAGTTCGCGGCGCCCGTGATGCCATAGATCTCTTCCTTGATCATCTTCATCGCCTCGGGGCTGAGGCCCCGGGCCTTCCCTTTTTCCTCGATGTTTTTCACCGCCTGCCGCGTCTTATCCCTAACCTCGCGCGCCCACTTCTTCTGGGTGACGGCGGCGCGGTTCAGCCGGGCGATCATGATCCCCATCTTGGAGATATTTGTCTGCCCCGGATCCAGGTCCTCCATCTTGATCAAAACATTAAACGCTTTTTCCTGGCAAAGCCGGGTCAGCGCCTCGCCCATCGCACCCTCTTCATCACCTACCGCCTCGGTGATCGCCTTGGCCTGTTCGGTAGCTATCTTGATGGCGGACAGTTTATTCTCGAATTCCTGCCCATATCGATGAGCGGCCGACCTGGAGATCTCAAATCCCTGTTCCTTCAGCCAGGCCGCCAGGCCGTCATAATCGGCGAACCCGCCGGCGATCAGCCGCTTCTCAAAGGCCTCCCGGATATCCCTCGGCAATCTGGATATAGAAGATCTCGGCGGCATTCAAACTCCCAAATCTTCCCCCCTTTGGAAAAGGGGGACTGGGGGGATTTCAATCCGCAATCCGCAATCCGCAATCCGCAATTGGCTCACCACCACACCTTGGGGCGGGCGATCCCCGGAAGGCAATCATCGTTATATTCCACGATTTGCACCCCATGCCAATTGATCTTGGCGAACCAGATCGGACGGTCGCGCTCACTGATAGTCAGCAGCCCCCGGTCCGCCAGGTAATCTAGCTCCCTGCGCAACTCGATGATCGTGAGATCTGGGATGCAGGGATCAATGGCGTTGCGGATAATGGCCTCCGATGCCCCCACCGGCTGGGCGGCATAAAGGGACTGCAGAATCATCCATCTCAATTCTTCCCGCCGCGCTTTTTCCAGGTCCACTTTTCCGCTCATCCCTCCGTCTCCTTTGGCTTGCCGACGGCCGAGATCAGGCTTCCCAGGCGGTCGAGTTTGGTCAATATGGTGACCTCGTGGCGGATAAAATCCTCCCGCCGCACATAGCAGAGCGGAAGGTCCGCCTTCATCTCCAGGACCTCCCTCTCCAGCGTCTGTTGTTTTTCGCCGTGGACCTCAAGTTTTTTCCTGATCTCCTCGAACTTCTCCGCCATTCCCTTCATCCCCGCGTTGACCGTCCAGCGGGCGGTGGCGATGATCACCAGGGACCATCCCGCGATCAGTCCGAGGAGCCATCCGAAATGAGTCCAGGTCAGATATTCCCCCTCCATCGCTAACGCCCCCCCCAAGATACCGTCTCACTCAAAGCTTTCTGCTTCGCGCGCCCTCTATACGTGAGACGATTTTTTCCATTTTTCCCCGCCCGGCCTCGGTATCCAGCGGCCCGGAGAAGCGCCCGGAAGGAATCCCCGTCTGGATATACTCCTCGTCGAAATACCATTCCGTGCACACCGGCCCGTCGTAAGAAACGCAGAAGGTCAGCAGAAAATAATCATGACCCTTGGCCGCTTTCTTCCGGGCGAAGGCAAGGGATTTGACTACTATGTTCTCTTTGATGTCCGCGCGGATTGCATACATGTCTCCATTGGGCAGTTCCTCCATCCCGATAATTTCTTCCTGCCAATCCACGCCCAGAAAATCCGGGGCTTTTTCGGGGATGATAATCTTATAAGTCCCGCGGGGACTGACCAGCAGCTTTCCCTTTTCTGGTTCTCCCCCCCAGCCCGACGAGCATATAAAAAGCAGCGCGGTGGCCAGGATAAAAACTTTTTTCATTTTCCGATCCTCGCCTTTCCTTTTCGCAGAGGCGGGTTTGAAACCCGCCCCGTTAAATCCCGTTCTTAGCGCCGCTAGGCCGCCGGCTTCATCAACTTCTTGATCAGGTCATAAAGCAGCGTGGCCACCCCGGAAACGTACCCGACATTTACGGTCGTATCGATGAACTCCGTTCCGGGAGTAGGCCCGACGTTCAAAAGCACCGAGATCCCGCCCAGGAGGAGGACCACGATGGGCGCATATTTGCTCTGGATCCAGAGCAAATATG
>Ga0315274_10014806_pt1 | contig 11055 bp, 13 predicted proteins | sample YL17G02_20_MG_FD_203700 | JGI IMG/M metagenome (GOLD analysis project Ga0315274, IMG submission 203700) | Sediment microbial communities from Yellowstone Lake, YNP, Wyoming, USA - YL17G02_20 | ecosystem: Environmental > Aquatic > Freshwater > Lake > Sediment | place: USA: Wyoming | collected...
GGGATTGCTTTCTTGTCGCGAAGAATAGGAAAGTCGGAACGTTTAATATGTGCTCCTTCATGTAAGACCCCTGCATGAAGAAGACCCGCGTATTCCTCAAACACATCATCGCTAATCCACGGAAGCAATATACGTTTACCATCGGTCTTTAATTCAGCATTTGGGCTATGGATAATTTCAATGGTCTTATTACCCGTTTGATACTGAATCAAAGTCCTCAAGGCTTCGACCTTCCGCCCTGTAAGCGGACTTTTCTTTTCTGCCAGCATTACTAAACACTCCCACGGGTAATCGTTTCAAGTCCAGAAGTGAAATCGCTTCCCATATGTAGCCGTATAATCTCTATTAGTTTAGCCACATCATCATCCCTTGCGAATGATAGAAGCGATAACTTAACTGCTTCCGCCGGATTGCGGCGGCAGTAGAAGGCGTGATATCGTGCCCATGCTAATAATCGACGCATACTGAACGTGTACTGAACCTTCTGTTGATCGAACAGTTGACGAATACCGTGAGCAGTTTGAGCCATCTTCCTCGCAACATTTTCATCAATGCCCAATGTACCATCTGGGCATAAAGGAGTTTTCTTTGTAATGATCTCAGTTTCTTCCTCTATACTCAAATACATCATGGGAATGATAACGTTGTATCGGTCGCGTGCAGCAGCATTCATAAATTGCGTACCGTGGTAGAGGAAACTGTCATCGCCCAACCCAGTTGTATTGGCCGTACTTATCCACCGAAAGTTTGGGTGACGATCAAGAACCTCAAGAAATGGTTCACCCGACTGTGGGTGATAATTTTGTAAAGTAATTGTCCCATTGCTTTCAAGCATCGGATGCAACGCCCCTCGTAATTCGGGGCGCATGAAATCAGCTTCATCCTCAAGAAGAATTTTGCCATTGCGAAGGGCATCGGTAACATAACCATCGACCCACTTCATTTTGTCACCAACAACAATCCATTGACCAATGACCTGACTCTGTCTGGTTTCTTCGGAACAAGAAAAGCGAACCAACTCCCAATCGGTAATAGCAGCGATTGTCATAACCAATGACGACTTGCCACAGTTGTGGACAATAAAACCATCAGCAACAAAGTTTGGTGGTCCCTGCATTGAGATATCATATACAGGTTCTTCTCCATATTCTTTTATTGATACAATACATTCGGCTCGTGGAAGTTGAACACTAAAATTTCTCTTAAGAATCTTTCCGCTTATAATATCGTGTTTACGTTTGGTAATAATTTGTAGATTAGTTATGTCATTATTAAGGACATTTGTGTCTTTGTGATGGACTACAAAACCATTAGGTATATATTTAAGAGTACTTGCTCTATGTTTTTCAGTTTTAATAATAGATATAAATTCTTGGATAGAGATTCCATTCATAGCAGCTTCAGCAATAGCTATAGACGCATAAACTTCTTTGTATTTATATCCAAGTGTATACTTTATTCTACCATGTGGATGATATTTACATGAGATAGTTGCACGTCCATGATATTTATTGCTTCTTCCAGAGGAAACTGAAGTACGATTATGACATAAGATTTCATCGCCTGGTGAAAGTTGTTCAAGACGAACGAATCCCTCTATATCTCTTTTAGGGTGAAAAGAAACTTTAAATCGATGATCTGCTGTTGCCTTAATAGTCTTTCCGCTTTTCATTTTAATAAGATAAGTTTTCTTGATTCCTTGATATATAATATCTTCAATAGGAAGATAATTTATTGTTCCATCTTCTAAAAGAGATTGTATTTTTGTTTTATATCCCTTTTCCCATGGGCGTTTACCTGTTTGCATATAATGAAATTTCTTATATGCCTCTTCAATAGTATAATCTCTTCCTGTATTTCGCTTTCCTCTTCGAAGACGTACTTTCGTTTTCCCTGAAAGACAACCTGGCGGACCAACCAGCAACATATTGTCATTGCCGGAAAGTCCGTAAGCAAGTGTTTCTGCAATTTGCAGATTAAGGTTGTAGTTGATGTCTATTGGGGGGATGAATGGTTGAATGCTTTCGTAGTCTTCGCATTCATCGGAACTGGTTGCTTCGCATTTGGGGTTTATCTTGCAACCACCCTTAGATTTGCTGATACAAACCCCGTAATTCCTCCGCTTTCGCTTCTTCAGACTTGCGTCACCGAACCAGTAAATTTCTTCGTCATCGGCTTTCTTAGGCTTCCGTATTTTTTTCTCAGGCTCCACCATCTCATACTCCTCATACTTTCTAGGTTATTGCCTATTAAGTATAGAATAATACTTCACTTTATCGGTGTCAAATACTTTATGAATCTATTATGAATCTATTATGAATCTATTTTTGATCGGGTGTGTTTTATTTTATCTTTTTTAAGGTCGGGTACTTTTAAGAAGCTCTGCTATGCAATTCTCAATTGTCGCTTTATCACTACCAATTGCATCGGTAACGATCCTATCAAGGGTCGCCGGATCAATGTCCCCCTTCTTGTAACCAAGGCTTCTCGTAGCATCACCTAATTGTTTCCGTAAGCCGTCGAAGACTTCTCTGTGAGCTGCATGATTTTTTCTATTGGTACTAACGTCAAAAGTACTTCCGATGGGCTGTAAGGTGGCTTTTTGTTCGTCTAGGGTCATGATTGTTAAAGTAGCATCAAGCAAATTGATAAACTGTGCCGATGTTAAGTTCGATTTCAGTAACCCTGCTTCATTATCCCACACAGTTACTAGGGTAAATCTATCAGTGTCTATTAGTTTTTTATCTATCGTAATTTGCCAGTAACCAACTCCACCGCAAAATACCGAAGGATCAGAATACTTCAAGTCTTGATTTGTTATTGTCGCTTCAGCTTTACAATTAATCTCCCATGGGTGATTCCAAAGCCACCGGACTTCTACATCTGCTTGATTACCTACGATACTATTCACTTCTGCTTTCACACAAGAAAAAACACTCGACTCAATATAGTCGCAAATATCCGAATTCCAAGGGTTAGTACCGATGTTACCGTAAAATCGAATTTTCTTTGCGTTAGCATTTGGATTCCACAGTTTTACATAAAGACCTTTAGCCTTTAAGATTTTATTCCACAGCAAAATCTTTTTCACGGCTTTATCCTTTCGCTTTATTTATTTTAGCGACCTTTCGCTTATAGAGCCGTTCGTATAATTCAGGGAAGATTTTCCTGTTGTGTTCAAGGTTACCTTCGACCCACCACCCTTGAAGCTTATGCTTGCAAGTGAAGTCGGAACAATACGAATTGTGCAATAATCTTTTGCACCCTCTCAATGTTCCAAACTCCTCAATGTAAGCTTTATCGGCACACCAATCAACACAGACACCTCTGAGACACGTGTAACAAAAAGGTTTCTCGTTACACATAAGGCAACACTGTCCAAATTCTTCTATCCATTTTTTAATTAGTTCAATCGACTCACGTTGACATAATTGACAATCTTCGGTAAATCTTGAAGCGTTACATTCTATTTTGTCTGTCCCAAACAAATGATAACGTTTACCGTCGGAATCAATTATTGTTTTCATAGTGCTTTTTTAGAACTCGTTAGTGTTTTTTTTAGAGTTTTTAGAGTTTAATTTTTGTTTGTCAGAGTTTGTTTTGTAATTGTTCGTTCTTGTTCGGTTTTTTTGTTCATTTTTTTTTCATCGTTTTGGCTAATATCTACCTCGCCTAGTCCATTAGCAGAAACGCATTCAGCAAGTCGGAATAAGAGATTCGAGAATTGTTTTATACTCATCTTCATAACAATTTGGTTTTCGGTACTCTTCACTTTCTTCTCGGTCCAATTTGGATATATCAAATGCAACGATTCGTGAATAGTAGAGGGAAGAATGTCCCTTCGGGGATCTACTACTTGCACATTGGCCCATGGATAAGCCAAACCAGCTATTTCGAGTTTGCCTTCGGGGCGAATTCTTTTCAAGCGGAGAAACGATTCGGGATCTTTTAACAGTTTGTATACACGAGAAAGGAGATAGTTTGCTCGCTTCTTGGTCATGTTTAAGCATCTTTTCTCCTAAAATGGACTTTATACGCACTAAAACAGCCAATAACGATATGATTTAGCATAGCATTTTTTTTTCAATGTGTCAAACAGGTTGATTTTGCTCATCTTTTACGCATTTTTTGTGCATCTTTACGCATAACTCGTAGTGTATAGTGTGAAATCAGTACTTTGTCTATATATATGTGTGGTATGACTTCCTACACTCTATCCGAAGGGAGTTAGTAAATAATAATAAAACTTCGTATGACTAATTATGTTGTATCTTTACTAAAAAACAATACGCTTTTACTCGTATTAATAAGTACTAAGTTCTCGTAAACTCGAACTTAGTACTTATTAATACGTCTACACGTTTTTTAGTAAAGATACAACGCTCTCGAAGACTCGAGCTTGGTAAAGTTAAAATCTTAAAAGTCTTGAAAAAAGTAAAAAACATAATATATCGTATTGTGTTGTATTGTATTGTAATCTTGAGTACTCAAACATTCATATCCCCTTTTTACTTTGACTATACAAGACACTCAGTACGTCAGTACAGCAAGGGGGGGGGGGTTATCGTTTTGTTCTTCTGTTTTGTTCCTTCATAATTCTATCGTAAGCTTCTGTAGCTCTACGAAAACAAATAGGGCAAAGATTAGGAAAACGTTTACTTGTAAATTTTGGATCAACCTCTTCTCTTTTACAACCAAAACATTTTTTAATCATAAATTTCTCCTAAACTTTAAAAGAGATACCAGGAAATGTTTTTTCAGTCATAGTCTGTAACATTCTTATCTTTTGGGTGTAAGCAATAATCATATCGGCAATGTATTCAATAGTTTCTTCTTTGGCGTCTTTGAAAGTAACGCCATTTTCGTCGTGGTTGGCTAATCGAATAGTACAATAATCGTTTATCTCAACAACATATTTTGCCATCATTTCTCCTCAGCTTTGAATTGCTTGTTCAGTTTGTTAAAGACTTTTACTGCTTCATCGGCTGCTTCAGTAATCGTTGTAGCGTAGGCTTTTACTGTCACATCAACAGAGCCTCGGGGTCCGCGACGAAGTTCAACGCTTGACTGCGAAGATTGTAGAATCTCAAATTCTTTAGGAATAATCTTTACAATTAGTTTTTCCGACATTGTTTACTCCTTGTATTAGGGTAGTTCGTTGAAGAAGATATAAGCGGCTGCTGCCGTAGCTGCAAGCCATCCTAATGCCGAGTGAACATCGCCGAAGTTAATGGCAACGCCGAGGTTAATGAAAGTTCCGAGAAGAAACAAGGAATTTCTAATCATCAATCCCCTTCCCTTTTGCTTCTAGTTTCTCCACAATGTGTGCAAATATCGTATATGTATGTTAGATTTCTTAATGAAAGAATAACATTGTCAAGATCATCTATTTTAACTCTTCTATCTTCGCAATTGAAAATTTCTCCGAATATTTCAAGGATTTTTGGATCAAATTTGTAGTTATATCTAGATTGGAAACAATGACAATGATTGTTGGAGCAGCATATAGAATTCATTTTTTTCTCCTTTTTCTCCTAAGTTTTTAATGTTCTGGATAAAATGACAAATGTTCGCCCTTCCGCAATCTTTCTATTTCGGCTTCGAGAGTGTTTCTTTTTGTTATTAATTTATCTAGCTCAATATATCGTGCTTCCATTGCGCCAGATAAATATTCTTTTTCTGCTTGGTCTATTGTGTACGGGTGGTCGGCGGCCCAAATATTTACAGTATTTTCCAGAGCCTTAGCGGTTGCATCTAGAAGCACGGGGGTAGGTCGCCAATTGTATGATCTTCGTTTAGGACGAATATATAAACCATTGGAAATTTTATCTAGTACATGAAAGTTGAAGTCTTCTCCCCTATTCAAATGAGCATTGACATAGTATTGATTGCCACGGATAACAAGACACATATCATCACCTGATAGCAGAGTTTCAACGTAAATATGGTTTGCATCGGTGACTGTAAGCGTGACTGTACCGATTTTCTTAGCTCCAATGTAGACTGGGCATTCTGCTACTGGCTTCATCACAATCCTCCTTTACTTAGGATTTTTCTTAACCCGTATTCAAAAGACTCTACAACATCTTTATGGTTTGGTTGACGCATAACGTAAGAAGGATGGAAAACTGGTATGTAGGTTATGCCGTAATCTTTGTATTCTCCATTCCATTCGAATTCTGGACCTATCAAATGGGTGGCTGCAATTTTCCCTATGCACCCTACGACCCTTGGTTTATAATGGTTTAGTTTATAGCGTAAGTAAATCCCACATGCTTTCACTTCTTCTTCGGTTGGATTTCTGTTGCCAGGTGGCCGACAATTATGACTAATTATTCCTCCTGCTATAAAACTTTCATCGCCTTCAACTTCAAGGCAATATAGATATTCTTGTCTACGTTGTTTTCTTTTAGAAAATTTGGTTATTGTTATATCTACAAATTCATATTTGTTTTCATGATTTTTCCAAATTCTTTTAAAGTCTTTGATTGGAGTTTTTGAAGATATTCTTATCACTTCATATCCATTTTCAGCAGCTATCTCATCTCGGACCTTATTTTTTTTCTGTGCTTTCGGATATTTTTGTTGATAATTATCTATTTCAATTATTTTTTTGCTGTTTGGCAACATAAAATCATAATTTAAAGTCTTAATTGCAAATTGTGAGATAAAACTTATTTTTTGTTGTTTAAGATATTCTGCAAAATAATGTTCTCCATGACCTATTCTTCCACCTGCTTTTGGATTTATTTTTTCATATCCCTGTATTGATATTGCTACATCTATTTCTCTCTTTTCTATTTCTGCTTTTGTATGTGTTCGTCTCCATCCTGTTTTAAGTTTCTTTCTGAAAGCCTTATTTGCTTCTCTTGTTATTTTATATCTATCTCGAATACCCGTTCTATATTGTTCTTTCATTACCTGTCTTAATTTATCTTTTGATTGTGGAGATGAAGCTACTGAAATATTGTGGCATTTTTGGGAGCAAGTATTTTCTGTATTATCATAATTGGCGATATGTTTAAAATATAAATTACCACATATCTTGCATCTTTCCCCTAAAGCCTTTAATTTCATTTTTTTCTTAAGATCTTTTGCCATAACCCATGTATTATTAACTAAAAATTTATGATTCTCTGTTACTGTAAATTTTACGTGAGGATTATTTCTTTTGTAATTTGATTTTTCAAATGTTAACTCTAAATCTATAAGCAAACCTTTGTTCATCCGATCTTTTATAGGTAGATCATGAATTCTCGATAAAACTTTTCTAAATTTTCCTTTGTGGGTTAATACCATATCCCCAACAACTACATCTTTAATTTGTTTGCAACCATTTTGTGTGTATATTCGTATCTTAGGTGATATGAAGCACATTAACATATTGGAAACAAAAATGAGTTTACGAATCTCTTTTAATCCGCTAAGGCGAATGAGTGTACCAGTAAGGTATATTCCTGTTCGACCGCAGAAGGGTGATCCTGCTTCGTCCTCATTGGCACCTGGGGCCTCGCCAATAAGTTTGACCTTACTGTTGATTGGCCCGCTCCCCCACACGACATTCTTGCGGGTCATATGGAGATTGCAACGGGTGCAGATTAGTGCTTTACTTTTCATCTGCTTGGAATTCCTCTTGTTTTACTTGTATCAATACCTTGGAGAAATTCGGGACATAACTGATGAATTCTATACATAGCAAAAAAGAATTGCTTTTCAGTAATCCTATTGCCGTGAGTCTCACAGTCTTTAATAACTCCAAGAAGTTCATTCATCCATTGACGCTTCTTATTGTTTACTCCAATATTGGGAAAAACCTCATCGTTAAGGTGGTGCAGTATTGCATTAAATCTGCTTATCAAAACCAATCTATCTCTTATTTCTGCTATTGGTTCGCGCTTCATGGCTCTACCAATCGCTCTTAATTGGGGTACTGTATATTTTCCGTAGACTTTCTTTTTCTTAACCATATCGACAAAGAAAGTATTTTTATCTTTTAAAGTTGTTACTCGGTGATCAACATAGGCAAAAGCATCTTCATGGGTGGGCGTGTATTCTTCTGGCAGAGTTGAAGCAGGTTTGCTTAATAGTACGGGGGGAGTTTCTGGTGCAAGAGTTGGTTTGTAATGCTGATTTAGCTTGAATTTGGCGACTAAGGTTTGACGTTCGGCTTCTTTATCTTCCCATTCCTCTATTTGATTGTCTAAATGTATGTGTTCACTTGTCGAAATAATTTCTGAAGCCGGTACTTCTTTTGTTCTCTTTTGAAGACGTTCGCGCCACTCTTGCAAGTTTGGCATATCAGTCTCCCTTTATCTTACCGTGTTCGTTTCCCTTATATTGTAATGATAACAAGTGCTAAAATCTAAGTCAACTTTTTTTTTCTCTACTTTTGTCAAATTTTTCCTTTATTTTCTCCCACCTTTCTTTTATTGACCGATATGATAATCTATTTGAGATATTATATATTGTGTTTTGACTAACTCCATATTTTTTTGCTATTTCGGTATAAGTTGTCCCACATTGACAAAGTTTTCTAATAGATTGAATTTGGTTAGGAGTAAGAATAGTATGTTTAGTATGTTTGTGAGAATGACGACCTTTCTTTACACTATCTTGCATATTGTCGGTATGTGAACCCAAAAATAAATGATCTGGTCTAACACAAGAAGGATTATCACATTTATGTAGAACACAAAGACTACCTGGGTCTCCATAAGTTAAATAGTAAGCAACACGATGCGCTCCCCACATTCTTTTATTAAACCTAAATTGTCCATATCCTTTTGTATCTTTACATCTTGCCCATATCCAACAACAGTTTTTATGTTTTTGTACTTTAGACCAAAAACGAGTTATATCGTTGTTTGTTTTCAAGAATTCTCCTTTCAAGCGCTTCAGATAATCCGATTTTATAAAGATTTCCAAGGCTATGTTTGGGCTGATTCGTGTATGACCAATCACATCCTTCAATTATATCGTCGTGTACATTGATGTACACTAATCCTTCTATACTACTGTAATCTTCTGGTCGTTGAATATAGTCAAGAACTATTTCTCTTGCCCCTGGTATTTTATCTGCTCGTCCTTGTTTGAGGATTAATTGTGGAAGATATTTATATCTTGGTTTGGGTATTTCGCAGAACCGAAAAGCCTTAAGTGGATGGTTCTCGAAGTTCACAGGATTTGCTGAGGCTGCATCCCTATGGTATAGGCCATTGCTTATATGTACGGAACTGATTTCATTATCTGAACAATAGTACCATAATCGAATAACTTGGGCCATAAAGTCTGAATAGTCTTTGTGGGTTATACCATTTGTGGCTATATAAAAATTATCGACTGCAACATCATAATAATAACATGAGTCTACAACTTGCTTTATTAAATCTGGGCAAAGACTTGGCTCTCCTCCGGTGAGAGTTAAGCTATTGACATAACTTATCTGTTTGAATAAGAGATCAATCGTGTGGGCGTTAATATCTCTCTCTTGTGCATCGCCACGCAAACAATGCTCGCACCGTAAATTACATCGGCGTGTCAATTCGATAGCTAGATTAGCGAGTTGACATTTTTCATTGCTCATTTATCTTCTCTTTTTTTCTTTCGTATTTGCTCTTGTCCTTATGCTTCTTTGTTGGTCGAGCAAAGGGTTTGCGCTGTATGGGGTCTTTCTTAAGTGTTCTCTTTTTCATCTTCTTTACTTGTTGCTTGAATTTTGATTTGGATTTGATTTTCGGGAATACTCAAAAAGTCTGTCTCCACACGTGGGGCAGTAATTGGCTGTAACACTTATTAAATCGCCATCCCAGTCGTTAAGGATTATTACCTGAGTAAATGGTAACATTGCTCGTTGTTTAAGTAATTTCCCGACTTTGCATGAGCAATCTTGTGTCATTTTGTCTTTCTTTCTTTTTTTGGTTTGGTGATTGGGACTTCGCATAGTATTCTTCTGTATCTTGCTCGGAAGGCAGTTATCTTTTCTTCCCAATTTGAAAAGAATATGTTTGGACTTCCAATTTCAAAAATGTCTCTAAATTCACATAGTACAATTGCGATACGGTTAGTACAGGTAAAATCTTCAGTCTTGGTGATTTTACGATAATATTTTCGAGCATCTGATAGTTTATTGAAGCCATAGAAACCAGCATCTTTTGGTAAGGTTCTAAGATGTGATGCCTTTCTTTCTTCCATGATGGGGATTGCATTCCCGTTGAACATACCACGATAACGAGGTGGATCATATAATTGATATGGTAGATTATCATAGACTCTGAGTTGGATGGCATAACCATAACAGGCTTTATTTTTTATTTGTTTCTCGTTCAATAAGCACATTGATCTTTCTCCTACAAATGGTGGGGGAAACCGGGGGGCGGGTAGTCCCATCCCCCGGTGGCCTTGAGTTCAAGTTCGCACCTGTTGCATCCGCCTTGCAAGAACGTTGCCCCTGTTGCTCCCATTGAACCCAATGGCCTCCCCCGTATTCGGGTTAGTCGCTGACCTTGCGCTTGAATCCTACAGTCTCCATGAATTCAATCACCTTCTGGAAATTCTCGGTTGACGCAGGGATATACCGATAGTTCTCAGGCTTGTTCCTCTGGGGCACAATTCCGGTATGGTTGATGAAATTCTTCAGACCGATACCCCCGGTCAACTTCTTCTTCCCGTTGAAGGTCGGGTTGCCAATGCCAATGCTGTCGGCAAACTGGTTATCGGTAGCGAACCGTACCTGCTTGTCGGTTCCCACTAAGAAGAACCTCCAAATCAACCCATGAAGATTTTCAGCGCAGGTCATGATCGTGTGGTTAGGCTGAAATTGCTTCCGCAATGCCTCCATGAACAGGGTGTTCCACAACTGCTCCGTAGGCTTAGGGAGCGACTTCCCAACTTCCCGCTGAACCATGAGCGGACCCATGTAAGCCAACTGCTTGAAGGCATCTCTGTCTTCAATAGTCAGCTTACGAACCGGAATACGGATCCTTCTGACCTTTGTGGCCTTCTCTGTCGGTTCAGGTTCCTTGGCCTTGATGTCGATTTCCTGCTTCTTCCCGAGCT
>Ga0315274_10014807_pt1 | contig 11055 bp, 7 predicted proteins | sample YL17G02_20_MG_FD_203700 | JGI IMG/M metagenome (GOLD analysis project Ga0315274, IMG submission 203700) | Sediment microbial communities from Yellowstone Lake, YNP, Wyoming, USA - YL17G02_20 | ecosystem: Environmental > Aquatic > Freshwater > Lake > Sediment | place: USA: Wyoming | collected...
GCTTTACGAAGAAGGGCTCATGATGTCCGATTAATTATGCCGCAATATGGCATCGTTAACCTCAACGAATTTAAATCTATAGATAGAGGCAGCCTTGAGATACCCTTCATGGGCGGCAGCGAAAACGTTAAAATAAATGAAGTCTTGCTCAAAGATGGAACTCCTCTGTACCTTGTAGAAAATAGCAGGTATTTTGGCAGGCACGCCGTCTACGGAGAGAGAGACGATTTGGAACGTTTCCTTCTTTTCTCTCTCGCAGCTATGGAAGTCCCCAGGAAAATAAATTGGCAGCCTGACATATTTCACTGTCACGATTGGCATGCAGGAATAGTTCCTGCTTTGCTGAAAATCGCTTACAAGAACGACCCCTTCTACTCATCCTCTGCATCGGTATTTACAATTCATAATCTCGCCTACCACGGCTGGTTTGACGATTACTTTGCTGGACGCGCTGGGCTTCATGTCTACATGCTGCCTCCGGATGACCCCCTGCATGACAGAACATATAGCATGATGGGGTTGGGTATTTACCACAGCGATGTTATATCTACCGTGAGCGAGACATATGCCAGAGAAGTCTTGACACCGGAATATGGGATGGGGTTCGAAGCCTTTTTGCAAAGACGTAAGGACAGTTTCTTTGGCATTCGTAATGGCATTGATTATGAGCAATTTAACCCTGCCACCGACAATGAAATAGCAGGCAAGTATGACATTAATAACTTGGACAGAAGGGTAGGGAATAAGCTTGCATTGCAGGAGAAAGTTGGCCTGCCGGTAAATGAAAAAATTCCTCTCGTGGGGATGGCAGGACGTCTGGTTGAGCAGAAAGGACCTGATATCGCTGCTGAAGCTCTTGAAGCTTTGTTACCTGAAACAGATATGCAATTTATCTTGCAGGGGATTGGTGAAACCTGCTACCAAGAACTCGTAGCAAAGATGGAAAGCCTCCACTCCAGAAAGGCTCGCATTTTTCTCGTCTTTGATTTTTCGCTGGCACAGCTAATCTTTGCTGGGTGCGATATATTTCTTATGCCTTCAAGATTCGAGCCCTGCGGCTTAGCACACCTCATCGCCATGCACTACGGCGCCATTCCTGTAGTCCGGCGCACCGGCGGCTTGGCGGAAACAGTACCCGACTGCTCTCCTGACCTTTCCACTGGGCTTGGTTTTGTTTTTGACAGCTACGACGCAAACGAGCTTGTGAGAGCGCTGAAACGTGCTCTTGCCGCTTTCCAGAAAAAAGATGAATGGCGTAAGTTGATGATACGAGCCATGCAAGCCGACTTTTCTTGGTCTGCCTCTCTTCCAAAGTATGAAGCGCTCTATGAGACAGCAAAAAGAGAGGTTATTAAGAGACAAAGGAATTAGCTTGGTAGTTAATCTTTTCCAAGGCGTTTTCTCTGTTGCTTTTCCTTTGCCTTGACTAGTTTCGTAAGTAATTCGTTTGTGGGTGTGCTCAATCCTAACTCTTTGCTTAACCTAGCGATGGCTCCATTTATGGCATCAATCTCCGTCCTTTTCCCCTGCCGTATATCCTGGAACATGGAGGAAATATGGGCAAAGCTCTGGGGAATGATGAACTCAAACAGCGGATGCTCGTATTCCTTTGGTTCATGCCATGCAAGTTCTATTCCCTTTGCCCGAGCAACGGCAAACACTTCTTTGATGATTGAAGACTGGATTTCCCTGACCTCATGGCTTTCCCACAATTCTCTGTAATTAAATTCCAGAATGGCTGACAGAGCATTGAGACAGCAGTTGAGCAGCAGCTTACCCCAGATATATTTCATGATTTCTGGTGTAGCTTCGCATGCAACTCCAGACTTGGCAAATATCTCTGCGATGCTTTCTACCTGTTTCAGAGGCATTGCACCAATGCTACCCAGCTTTAGGCTTTCCGGATTGGCTGTTACTTCAACGCTGCCAGGGGCTTTTATTACTGCGCCAAACATCACTGAAACACCTAACGTCCTTTCTGCCCCAACAAAATCAGCAATTATCTCCATGTTGCCCAGCCCGTTCTGTAGCGAGATAAGCACGCTATCGGATGAGATAAGCCGAACTATCCCTCGAAGCGCTTGCTGCGTATCGTAGCTTTTGGTAGTAACAAGGATAAGGTCAAAATGCTGCTGAGGTATATCTGTCGCAGAGGTGTAAGTAACTATGTTGCGTACTTTGTGCTTGCCAATAACGCCGCTTATCTCAAGCCCTTGCTGAGCGATAGCTGACATATGCGGCTGTCTACCCAACATTGATACATGGTGTCCAGCCTTGGCGAGCATCCCACCGACTACGCTGCCAACAGCACCAGCACCCACTACTAATACACTTAACTTTTTCACTGCAGCACGTTTCCAATCAATTTATTTAAATCTTCGGATTTGCAGTTAATAATTTTTAAAGCAGGCTTTTCAAGAATAGTCGTATCTTTTAAGCCGGCTCCTGTCACAATGCAAACAACAGTGTCATTTTCGCCGATAAAGTTTTGCTCCTTCAGTCTTTTCCCTGAAGCCAGAGGAACGGCAGAAGCAGGCTGTGCAAAGATGCCGATCCCTGCCATTTGTTTTTGAGCCTGGATGATTTCCTCATCGGTCACAGTAATTACTGTTCCCCCATTCTCCCTTATTTTTCTCAGCACTTCATTTCCGCTCGGTGGATAAGGGTTCTCAATAGCATGCGCAATTGTATGGGGATTTTCCACTCTTGATATAACGTCTGCATTATTAATGTAGGCGTTATAGATGGGAGAGCAGCCGCTGGCTTGTGCGCAGACCATCTTGGGAACTTTATCAATCAAACCGCAGAGCTTGAATTCTTCGAATCCTTTGAGGATGCCTCTTAGGTTTCCCCCTGAACTGGTTGGGACGACCACATAGTCAGGAAGCTCAAAGTTCATTTGCTCACAAATTTCAAAGGCGGTTGTTTTGTAGCCTTCGACCCGGAACGGAACATCGGAGTTGATAAAGTAAATGGCATTTTGTTTGCCGATTTCCAAGCTATCAAAGTAAAGTTTGGCATAGTCACCATCGACTCTTATGAGAATCGGGTCGTAGATAGCGATGGGATTGATTTTCTCAGGTGGAAGGTTGGCGCTGACCAGGATGAACGTTTTCAAACCGGCTTTAGCGCCGTAGGCGGCGACTGAAACTGCCATGTTCCCGGTCGATACTGTACCGATTCTCTTATATCCCAGGTTAATAGCATGTTGGATGCCGGTAATTGTGCCTCTGTCTTTAAAAGACCATGTGGGGTTCTGACTCTCGTTTTTGAAGAGGATATTTTTGACGGCGAGGTAGGATGAAAGTTTGAGGGATTCAACTAAGGGTGTGAAGCCTTCGTGGAGCGATAGTGCTTTATCTATTCTGATGAAGGGGAAGAAGGCAGCGTATCTTTCCAGGATTGTCTGGGTAAAGATATTGCCGTTGCTTATTTTGCCTGTGGTTATCTTTTCCAGTTCTAGAGGTTCGTTGCAGATATCGCAGCGAGGATGAATCTGGTCGATGGGGAAGGTTTTTTTACATTTGGTGCAGATAAGGTTTGGTGTTTTCATATTCAAGTTGCTAGACAAAGGGTAGCATCGGTGACGATGAGTGTCAACTCGGGGGGTGACATTATAAATAGTGTTTTTTACAGAAACGAATCGAGCGCCTGCTTGCGCTAAAGCTTCAGCGAAGGCAAGTGATTAGCTTCAATTATTTGTTTTTTGAGTTATGTAAAGTAGCTATGTCAAGTGGAGATATAACAACCCTATCCCCTGTATCCCCTTCCCCTTAGGAAAAATTGATAAGGGGAAGGGGAAGATATTTTCTTAAAGGGGCTAGCGTCCCTCTTAAACACCCCGATATTTTTAACAGGGAGTCGAAGGTGGTTAGCGCCCTCTTAGACACCCGCCCAGTTTGCTTCGGGAGATATTTTAGAGATTGATTCGCCCCGATTTCATCGGGGCTCACAATGACAGGGGTTCGAGAGGCTCATTTATGTTCACCGCCGCTATGCTTCGACAGGCTCAGCACAAGCGGCTATGTAATTCGGCTAAAGGTCAGGATTACAATTGCTTGCGCAGCTTAAGCCTAGAACCGGTCTCCGGCATAAAGAGAGCAACCGCAGCTCCAGCTAATGCCAGCACGCCAAGAACAATAAGAAAGGAGTCGAGAGTGCCGGTGGTATCCAAAATGCGGCCGGCGACTGGGGGACCTATGACCCCACCAATATATCCAATGGAAAGCAGCATTCCGCTTGCTGCGCCAACAGATTCTTCCGGAACCAACCCAATCTGGAGAGAAAGTACCAGTGGAAATGCACCTCCGATAGCAATACCGATGATAGCCATTAGAGGCCAGAAAAACGGTAAGGAAGCATTAATTGCGCTCCATGCCACAAATACCAGTGCGAGTGCTGCACCCCAGATAAACGGTTTTACCACACCGACCTTATAGGAGACCAAAGGTATGATAAGAATGCCCGGAATACACACCCATGTTATAACCGAGGTTATAACGGCTGCCAGCTCCGGGGAAGCCCCTTTCAACATCATCAGTGCCGGCGTCCACCCTGCCCAGCTGTAAAAGTGAAAATTAATAATGAACAGGATGATAACTGCCAGCCAGAGGTTTTTGTTCTTCCATACCAGAGATAATGACACACTTCGACCGATAGTCCGCTGCCGCTGGGTACTGCTCCCGGGCGAATCTCTAACAATAATCCACCACAGCAAGGCGGCGACAATAACGGGGATACTCCAGATATAAAAGGTGCCTTGAAAGGTATTAGTTACAGGGTAAACCAGGGGTAAAGTGATAGCAAGAGCGAGGGCACAAGAAAGGGGCGTACCACTCAGGTATATGCCTGAAGCTAATCCAGCTTTCTCACGTGGAAACCAGGCGCCGACAAGCTTAGGCAGACTGGGATACACTATAGCCACACCAGCTCCAAAGAGAGCGGTAAACGCAAGAAGAGTTTCAAAGTTGGTGGAGGCACCCCTTGCAAGGCTTCCCGCCACCATCAGAATGGCTCCTATACCTGCTGCCTTCCGGATGCCAATTCTATCTGCGAGCAAACCCCCGGGAATAGCAAGGGCGGCAACCATAAGAATAGGAAGGGAAAAGAGCAGACCTATCTGTTCATGAGTAATGAGAAGCTCTTCCTTGATAATGTGCTCAATTGGCGGGACACAAAGTATGGGGGCAAACATGGCAAAACCCATTAACCAGGCGCACGCCACTATAAGCCAACGCCTTCGCGAGTCCTCGTCTCGATGCATTCCCTCTATCTCCATTCTAGTGCCCATTGTTACTGCTCATTGAACCTAAAAACAGAGACTAAATCCCTGCATGTTTATCCGGCTTAGTCTCTGCCACTGGTATACTGTATTCAGTCCGCATGGTGTTTGTCAAGCCACATATAGAGTTTATTGAGTTTGGGGAGTTATTGCGAAACAATACAGAGGGGAGCAGAACAGGCTATTATTCCCAATATTTTAAATACCGGGGCGGATGTGATGGCTAGCGGTGAGTTGTGAGGCTATCTGTTCTTGAGCTTTTCGATGAGCATCGGCACCACTTTAAAGAGGTCGCCGACGATGCCATAGGTGGCTACTTCAAATATCGGGGCATGGGGGTCGTCATTGATAGCCAGAATGACTTCCGAAGTTTGCATACCGGCAAGATGTTGAACGGAGCCAGAGATGCCACAGGCGATATAGAGCTTGGGGCAGACCGTTTTACCTGTCTGGCCGACCTGATGGCTATATGGAATCCAGCCTTCGTCTACCGGCGGACGGGATGAGCCGAGAGCTGCTCCCAAGGCACCTGCCAGTTCCTTAAGCAATGCAAAATTTTCCGGCTTTCCCAGCCCTCTCCCGCCTGAAACAATGATATCGGCTTCATCGAGCTTTACATTTTCGGTGACATCCTCAACGAAGCTGAGAAGTTTAGTCCTCGATGTGATTCGTTCCTTATCAAAATCCACTTTGATAATCTGCCCCTGCCTTGCCTTATCCGGTGCGCCTCTCTTAAATACCCGCGGGCGCACAGTAGACATTTGAGGACGGCTATTCTGGCACATAATTGTCGCCATGATATTACCGCCAAAGGTAGGGCGGGTCTGCAGCAATAGCCTGTTCTGGACATCAATATCCAGACCGGTGCAGTCGGCGGTAAGCCCTGTCCTCAAAATAGCCGCTACCCGTGGGATAAAGGCACGCCCCAGCGAAGTAGCACCGGCGATAACTATTTCGGGCTTATATTTGCGGATAAGGTCAACGAGCTGGCTAGTACACAAATCCTCAGGGTTACTGGCAAACTCGGGGCTATCTACCAGATAGACTTTATCAGCGCCGTGGGCAATCAGGGGGGCACCATCGATATCATGACCAAAACATACCGCACCTACCTCTGTTTTCAAGCTATCTGCCAGCTTCCTGCCTTCAGCCAATAGCTCATAGGCGACGTTTTTTACTTTACCGTCCCGTTGTTCAACAAAAACCCAGACTCCACGATGGCTAGCATCTGCCGAAGCGGTCTTAGCGGGGGCTTCGATAAGGATAGCTTCAAAAGCACAGGATGACTGGCAAGCGCCGCAAAGCGTGCAGCCCTCTTTCACATAGACCTTATCGTCTTTTATCTCCAGCAGACCAAAGGGGCAGGACGATGTACAGGCACCACAGCCAGTACATTTATCAAGGTCAATTCGAATTCCCATAACTACACAATCCTAAATAAGTCCGGCAGACTTCAGCCTATCAATCAGGCGGTCCACCTGCGCTTCCAGCTCACCCTCGAACACCTCTGCCTGACAGGCTCTCTGCGGGAAAAATATTTTAACGACTTTAGTAAAAGAGCCGGACAAGCCAACCTTAGAAGGGTCGGCACCAAGCTGCTGAGTGTTCCATACCAGAATAACAGCGCTCTGCGACCGGGCAATGCCGCGAAGCGAAGGAAGGCGGGGCACGTTAATCTCTTTGGTCACGGTGATTACCACGGGTAGAGGAGACTCAATAACCTCATGACCCTCGTCAATCATCCGCCGCGCCTGGAGCCGTTTATCCGAGAGCTCTTCTATCCGGCTGACATAGGCGACAAGCGGTATCCCCAGCATTTCCGCCAGCTCCGGACCGACCTGCCCGGTATCACCGTCGAGAGTCTGGCGTCCGCAGATTACGATATCAAACTGCCCCAATTTTTTGATGGCTTCTGCCAGAGTATAAGCAGTAGCCCAAGTATCAGCGCCGGCGAACTCACGGTCGCTCAACAAGACAGCATCATCAGCGCCCAGTGAAATAGCCTCCCTCAGCATCTGCCCTGCCTGAGGTGGGCCCATGCTGATAACGGTAACCTTGCCCCCACACCGCTCCTTTATCCGAACGCCTTCCTCCAGGGCATAGGTATCAAAAGGATTGATGATGTTCGGGATTCCGCTTCTGATGAGGTTGTTGGTCTGGGGGTCAATTTTAACGTCTGTAGTGCCGGGAACCTGCTTCAAACAGACAACTACGTTCACTACGCTTTTGCCTTTCTCTTCCTGAGGTCATTGGCAATGGCATTTCGCAAGACCTGATTAGACCCTTCATATATCTGGGTGATTTTGGCATCTCTCATCATTTTCTCAAGGGGATAGTCCTTCATGTAGCCAGCCCCGCCACAGACCTGCACTGCATCAGTGGTAACTTTCATCGCCACATCCGAGGCAAAGACCTTCGCCATAGCCGAACTTTCCGTATAATCGTAAGCACCGCTATCAACCACTCTTGCCGCAGCATAGACCAGCGCTCTGGCGGCTTCAACCTGAATCGCCATTCCAGCCAGCATGTCCTGAACTACGGGAAGAGCAGCCAAGGGCTGACCGAACTGGATACGCTGCTCGGTATAGGCGACAGCGGCTTCGAGAGCGCCTTGGGCCACGCCAACTGCCTGAGCGCCTACCCCCGGACGCGAGAGGTCGAGGAGCTTCATCACCATGATGAAGCCACGGCCCGGCTTGCCAATCATGTTTGTCTCTGGGATGACGCAATTGCGGAAAACAAGCTCCCTTGTGGCAGAGGCACGAATACCCATCTTTTTCTCTTTCTTGCCGAAGGTGAAGCCCGGGGTATCTTTATCTACCAGAAAAGCGCTGGCGCCACGGGGACCTTTGCTTTTATCGGTGAGGGCGATAACGGTATATATATCAGCTTCACCGCCGTTGGTAATAAACTGCTTGGTGCCATTGAGCGAATAGCCCCCTTCCACCTTATCGGCAGTCGTTCTGATAGCACCGGCGTCGCTGCCCGCTGTGGGCTCAGTTAAGGCAAAGGCGGCGAGCTTGCCGCCGGCAATAGCCGGAAGGTACTTCTTTTTTTGTTCCTCAGTCCCGTAACCTATCAGGGTAAAGGAGCCCAATGCAGTGGCGGCATAGCCAACGGCAATACCGCTGCATACGCGGCTCAACTCTTCCACAACCAATGCCAGTTCGAGGCAGCCTCCTCCCAGACCTTCATATTCTTTCGGGACAAAGACGCGGAACATATCGGCATTGGCGAGCTCTTTCATTATCGCCCAGGGGAACTCCTCTTTTTCGTCCAGTTCCGCCCTGACGGGAAGGATTTTCTCCTCGGCGATTCTTCTTGCCAGATTCTTGATGGTTTTCTGTTGCTCAGTTAGGAAATACTCCAAAGGAATATCCTCCTTAAATGCTTATTTAAATTAAAATCGGTTTATTATAGGTGGTAATGGATATCCAGGTCAAGCTGAAGCTGAGAAGATTTTTTCTCAAGAGGGGCTAACGTCCCTCTTGAACACCACTGAATATGCCTAGTAAACAATTCTGGGTCGCCTTAAATCCTCTATTAACCTAACCAAACGAGGTGCGATGCGTTATAATATTTGTAATTAAATGAATCTCTACGAGGTGTAAGATGAAGAAAATAATATTATTCCTGCTGGTGTCAGCAATAGTATTCGGGATTATGGGGTGTGCACAAGCCGTATCAGGCGAGGTAATACAGTCGGACAAGCCGCGTGATACTTCGCCGTCTGTAGATGAAGCAGACCTAGCAAGTCTGGTCGCGGGCAATAATGCGTTTGCTTTCGACCTGTACCAAGCGCTAAAGCAAACGGATGGCAACATCTTTTACTCGCCATATAGCATATCTGAGGCGCTGGCTATGACTTATGCCGGCGCACACGGTGAGACTGAAGAAAGTATGTCAGAAGCTCTCAATTTCATTCTATCCCAGGAACACTTGCACCCGGCATTTAACAGCCTCGACCTCCAGCTCAAACAGCGTGGGGAGGGAGCCAAAGGCAAAGACGAAGAAGGATTCCGGCTGAATGTGGTCAACGCCATCTGGGGACAGAAGGACTACCAATTCCTCGACGAGTACCTCGATGTCCTGGCGCAGAACTATGGGGCGGGGTTGAGGATTATGGACTTCATCAATAAAGCGGAAGAGTCCCGAATCACCATCAATAACTGGGTCAGCGAGCAGACAGAGGAGAGAATCAAAGACCTGATTCCACAGGGGTCGGTAAACGAATCGACCCGTCTCGTCCTCACTAATGCCATTTACTTCAATGCCGCCTGGCGATACACTTTCAATGAGGAGGCGACTTCCAACAGCATATTCCATCTGCTGGATGGCAGCGATGTAACAGTTCCCATGATGTATCAGACCGAGTCCTTCAAATATGCCGAAGGTGTCGATTATCAGGCGGTTGAACTGCCATATGACAAGCAGGAGCTCTCTATGGTTATTCTCCTGCCTAGAGAGGGGCAGTTCGAAGCCTTCGAAGAGTCGTTAAATGCAGAGATAGTGCAGGAGATTATCGGCAATCTGGAAAGTAGCGAGATTGCCCTGACCATGCCCAAATTCGAGTACGACTCCAGCTTCAGCTTAAAGGACGCCCTCACCACGCTGGGAATGGGGGTGGCTTTTACCGAAGAGGCTGACTTTTCGGGGATGAGTGGCAATCGCGACCTGCTAATAGGGGATGTGCTACACAAGGCTTTCGTCTCAGTAGATGAAGCGGGAACCGAAGCCGCAGCCGCCAGCGCAGTAATCATGGTGATGTCAGCAATGCCGTCACAGCCCGTTGAATTCAAGATTGACCGGCCTTTCGTCTTCTTTATCCGCGATATACAGACAAGCAGCATAATATTCGTCGGGCGCGTGCTTAATCCATCAGCATGATAGAAGACTGAAGACGATTGCAAGCCGGACAATTTGAGATGAGAAGACTATCCGCTAAATCGAGGGAAATTAGCGGGTGTAGCGATAAGGATTGTTATCCCCGCTGCTCACGATAAACGACGTTCCATCTAAGACACAGGTTAGAAACAAAATTCTTCATCTCCGGGCTTGGTGCACGGTAAAGCTCGGCAAGAAAGCCGTGCAATAATTCACCGCCAGTCATTCCTGGTGTAGGTTCAGCTGGTCCTGGCAAATTAACGTACACAGTTTCCGTCATCATTTTCTGAAACTCGATAGATTGACCCATGATACCTCCAATCCAAATTTTAGCCCCTGTTAAGGGTTTTTTCAGTTTCTAAGCTGGTAGGCCGTGCGGGACTCGAACCCACGACCAACGGATTAAAAGTCCGCTGCTCTACCAACTGAGCTAACGGCCCACGATACATAGGTTAGTTTAGCAAATCCTGATTTCTTGCGCAACGTAGTGCAGTCTTTGGGGAAAAAGAAAGAGGGGGCTTCGCCCCCTCTTTCTTTTTCCCCTCATAGGAGAGCCAGAGTTATTTTAAGGAGAAAAATAGGCGCTTCTCCTGCCTATCAGGAAACCGATGAAGCCAGCCAGTACCACGGCTGCACCGATTATAGCGTATCTAGCCCAATCAGGCAGGGTAAGCGAAAAACCGACGTAAAATGAGCTCGGCGTTGACCAGTCACTCTCATTGCCGGCATCATCCACCGCTTTAACCCTCCAATAGTAGGGAGCCTCCTCTTTGGTTGACTCCAGTTTCTCGTCTTGGGTAAGAGCATATCCCGAATCGGTAAGCCCGGTCTTCTCCAATAGGATAGAACTTTGAGTGAAGTCCTCGTCGGTTGCAAGCTGGAAGATATAG